>QQTW01003784.1_pt1 | contig 11231 bp, 13 predicted proteins | sample 1904831 | NCBI WGS metagenome assembly QQTW01 (sample SAMN09435610, study PRJNA476489) | Subsurface metagenome, whole genome shotgun sequencing project.
TTCGAACCTGTATGATAATTTAGATCAAAAGTAGGCGGCTCAGTCTTGGTCTTAGTCCAAGTGAATCCGATCCCACTCACCCAATTAATCAACCAATCAATTTTTGGTTTTCAATCGGCCGCGATGTCCAAACGGATGCCTTCAAGTCTCCTCGACAGCCTCCTCCTCCTTATCGAGTCTCTCCGTCTGGAACGGACTGGCGTTTAACTACCTCGATAATGAAGACGTCGAGCACAGGGATGGGGTCGTAGTCCCCGAGAGGCGTCGAGGCGGTCATACCGCTCACCACTGTCCCTGCAAATCCAACTCTTGCAAGCGATATCTGTGGATCTGACCGTATCGGGTCAGAACCAGGTTCGAAAGACTCAGGAGGAGGGAGAAAGGTGGTCGTCAACGAGTCCAACGTCTGCATGGGACACGTCCGCCAGGGGACAGATCCGTATCGTTCGTGGATCTGGGGGAAGGAGGTCGATGGACGACTTCTGACACTTCTTGGACTCCATCGTGGATAGTGTGGGCAATACACACCCTCCCTCTTCCTTCTTCATCACCCTTCATCACCCTTCTTCACCCTTCTTTTTTCACCTCTTCTTCCACTCTTCTTTCTGTCGCTTCTTCCCGAGAGAAGATACCACCTCAATTGAATAAGATATGAACAAAATAAGGATCATTTTAAGCTCCACCTCCTCCCAGCACCCTCACCACCAACAACAATCACCTTCCCCTCTTCCCGTAACTTCTCTAGAATCATGACTACCCCCCGCTCCGCCGCATCCCAGAGGTCTTTTCGGATGTCTTTGTAGATTATTTCGACTATGCCTCGGGCTGTTATTCCTCTTTTAGAGATTCTTGGTTGGTCCTGCTGCTGCGGATTCCTATCCTGATGAGCTTGAGCTTGAGCTTGAGTATGAGTATTTCCATCTCCCCTGCCTGGCCCTGACGATGGTCCTGATGATTGTTTTTGCTGTTGTTGCTCTGTCGATGACGGCAATTCTCGTATAGAATATAAAGACAAGACACGCAGGACTTGCTCCTCCCTCATCTTTCGATGGGCGATATATTCGTTGACCTTCCCTTCGCCGTCTTCAATTTGGGCGCCGTGGCCGGGGTATGCCCTGATCTTTATCGTGATGCTCTCCTTTATTACCCTATGCTTCTTCTGCGTTGACGTTAGGTTGGTAGAAGAACCGGAAAGACTCTGCTTGATCCCTTCTTCTTGTGGGGCTTCATGCTGATGTGCTTCTTTCCGGGACACTTCATGCGGATTTGATGGTGGTAATCCCCTGCTCCTTCCTGAACGATGACGGAAAATATCCCGCAGCAGTTCTAAGCTCGCCATGTATTTCCTGAGATCTTCGAAGACGGCCGTACCGTGGCCTAGGACGGTGTCGCCTGTGAAGATACCCTCTTCCTCTTCTTGTTGCTCATCACTTTCACCGTCGGGATCAATGGTGTCACCTTCGCTATAGCTGCTCCTGTCGTGGTTCGTAGGAGATTGGCCCTGCCGCACCTGGGGAGAGTCGAAATAGAGGACAATGGAATCCTCCGTATGGCCCGGCGTGTGAACCGCTCTCAGCCTCGCGCCTTGGACGGTGAAGAGTTGTCCATTTTTGATATTATGATAGCTTATTCCCTTTCTTAGATCCTCGGCTTCTTTGAATCTCTCGCTTGGAGCACTTCCATCTTCCTCTTTCTCTTCCCCTTGTTCTCTTAGAGTAATATCACTCCGCGTCTTCGATTCGTTTTGCTTTTGAACATTACCCATCTCTTGCTTCAAGGTTGGATTGGTAGACGGAGCAGCTGTTCTAGCCTCCTCCACTTCTTCACGTCTTTCTTTGCTGCCTCTCTTGACACCTACAGCAGTCCCAGCTGTTCCTCCGTCTCCTTCATTATCAATAGAAAGACTATCCCCCAGCACCTTGGAAGAGGACCACTCAGAAGTAGACCTATCTCCAGTTGAACCAGAAGACGATGGGAGAAACTTCCAAACCCTCACAGCCCCTCGGCACAGCTCCAAAACATCCTCAACCCCACCGACGTGATCCGCATGACGATGTGTCAAAATGATATCCTGGATTTCAATCTTCTGATCATCGTCATTACCACCGTCATCCGCAGGAGCATCCCTCGGACACTGTTTTTCTCCTCCAGGATGTTCAGAGGTATACCATTGTCCACTCAACACCCTTCTCAAATCATCCTTGCATTGAGGCTCCCCCGCGCCAGTATCGATCAGGATCCGTCGTTGACCGGTCCCAACGAGATAGGTATTCGTTCCTTGTAATGTATATTTTCCTGGATTGTGGCCTAAGATGCGGATAATTGAATTACTCAGTCGAGTAATTGATGGTAGGGGAGGAAGTTGAGGAGGTTCATTTGAGGCCATTGCCTCTTCAGGATTCCAGAACGGGATGCTTCCTTGGGGATGTTGAAGATAAGGCTCTGGTGCGTTTGATGTTTTGTTGGTTATTGTTGGCCAACTCTCGCCGCTGGTTATGGCGGTGTTCAAGGTCCACGGTTGAGGGCGGGGCACGGTAGCTCTAGAGCTGCCGTGCCACCGAGAAGTGGGGAGGACTTCAACGGGGATCGCAGAGGAGGATGGAACGTCTTGAATGATCGTACCAATTACCGGTCACAGGCTCTGGTCAATGTCCATAAAGTCCAGATGTTATTCAAGACTCAAAAGCGCATGCACAATCACAAGCATATGCAGAGGCTACGGGAGTGGCTGAACTACCAGCTGGAGAAGGCATTGAAGCTCTAGCGGGGTTCCCGTAGATGGTTACAATTTTGTTGACCATCTACATTTTTCAGCCTGTAAATTCGTGCAAAACTCCCCGAATCAGTCTGAAAACGGTCCGGAAACGGCCCGTTATAGGCGTGTAAACCGTCTGAAAATGACCAGAACGATGGCCGATGAAATTGTGAACATGTCACGTGAATAATATCACAACTCGACCGGCTTCACTTCTGTCGAGCAATTGTCATACATCTCCTGTACGAAGTACCACCTCGATCAACATGTTGCATGTGCAATAGCCTACTTCAATGTTATGTACATGACGGGACTCGAGAAGGGCAAATTTCTGTTGTCGGGACGGTAATGGGAGTTCGACCCCTTCTGTCACCGTCAACGTGACCGTCTTGCAAATTGGCAGGAGTGGCGTAGCGATGATGATGTCGACGATGACGACGCCCCCTCTGCAATGGTCATTGTCCTTCAGGACTGGACGGAGTTGAGGCTCATCCCGTCTCTTGCGCTCTCTCCTCCTAACTGGTGAGCAGGACCTCAGGTTCAGAAGAAGCAAGCCCTTCGATGGAAACAATGAAAGATTCAACGTGGACCAAGTGAACAGACATACAATAGAGCGACAACGACGCCAGAACACATACCGTTACCATTGAGAATGCGGCAGCGAGAACTGGTCTACAACACAGCTGAATGAATAACGAAAAGGAAATTATTGATCATCCAACACATGCAAATACTTCTTTTCCTCTCTCTTCTCTCGCTCGGTAGCAGGTGGGAGATCATAGTACGCTGAACTCCGATATCCTTGCTGTATCATCCCAAGTACATTAGCGTCTATTCTCACGCATACTTCAAGTCGATGCGGCACGAACTGCGAGTAATAGAGAAACTCACCAGATAATAATATGTCAAGCCGCTCACATCCGCCGGCTCAATTCCCAGATCCTTGAACGTCTTCGCTTTTGGATCAATTTTCTGATCGATGAATTCCCGTTCGACTTCATCGGGGGAGACTGTCGGCCACCATATCGCCGCGTTCAGCACTCTGGCCATTGGCTTGAAGATAAACTTTGGCAGGTTTAGATGTCGACGGTGTTTGATGATTTCCTTGTCGACTAATTGGGCGATCTCGCCCATTGAGTAATTCTTTGGACCGTACAGCTCGAATGTTTCCGAGGCGGTGTTGTCATCTTGGAGCATGTTTTCTAAGGCGGCACCAACGTCGATGACCTGGAAAGATTAGGTCGAACGTGACGCGGTTGGTCGTCATTCACACTTACATGGACTGGCCAGAATCGCTGCTGCATGTGATTCGCCGTAAATAAGTTCGTGACTCCGGCGAGCCGATTCAATAGTCGATCCTCAAATCCGAACATGGGCGCTGGTCGGACGATGGTTGTTTCGGGGAAAATCTGACGGACAACTTCCTCTCCTTTGCCCTGCTCAATTATTTGCATCAGTTGGTATTTTAAGATGTAGTCCTGGAATTCCCACCTTCGATCGGAAGAATTCTGAGGTGGAGTTGACGTCGGCGTTGTACGACGATACATGGACGAACCGGTCGACGTCGTACTTGGCTACAGCTTCAGCAATGCGTTCAGCCCCTTCAACGTGGACGTCGTTGTAGTCGAAGTTTCTGCAGCAGTTAGGGACGCTCGATCCAGCAAAGTTCTGCCGCGTCGTAGTCTACGCACTTTGTCGGATAGTCTCGTCCAACCAGATTATACACGATATCTGAATGTCTCACGCTCTCTTCAAGAGACTGGGTATTACGAAGATCATATTCCTGTAGCAGATATTAGTGATATACAGTCATACGATCCATCAGGCGTACCATGAACACCACCCGACCCAAGTCTCCGGCGACCTTCAGATGCCGCTTCATCATGTCCTCCCGATAGGGCACGATGACGGTACATCCTGTGCGAGCTACAAACGTCAGTAAATGCTTCAGATGCATATGACTCGGTACAACATACCAAGGCGGTTAACGATATAGCGCCCGAGGAATCCAGTCGCTCCAAACACGGTAGCGGTGTGGCCTTGGAACGTCAGAGTTGCCCAATGCAATCGGTAATAGCTATCCTACCTCCTGCGGATGATCTACCGCTATAGTCAGCATTTGATACAAATATATGGTAGTTTAAGGCATGACATACCGTCCACCCTGTACCCGGATGATGGGCTTTCCAGTGCGGGTGATGGCGATATCTTGCAGACCGCGCCGTTGCGCATACCGTCTGTTGAGTCGGCCCACATATTGCTCTGGCCGGCGTATGCACCCACAAACGGGGCCAGAATACTTTTCGAGCATCTTAAACTTGGTTGAGTCTCAATTGTGATTCCAAGCTGGCGCCTCCAATAGTGGACGGTGTCGTCGGATGAATATATTTCCGTTCCGACTTTGTTGGCCCATCTGTGGAGCTTCCACCTAAAGAGCTCCCTGTATCTGCATTGATCGTCTCCAGGCTTCACCTCCAGATATCCACCATGGACCACGACTCGATTCCCGACTTTCTCGCGCAGCAGCGCGATGCCGCCCCTGCCGACCTCCAGCAGCATTTCATGACCTTTGAAGACTACTGGGAACGGAAGCTATGGCATCAGTTGACGGACGTTTTGGTGCAATTCTTCCATCACCCGGAGAGCGGACCGCAGCGAATACCGGTCTACAAGAAATTCGTGAGCAGTTTTGCGGACAAGATCAATCAGCTGCAGTTGGTGACGTTGGGGTTGGATGCCGCGACCCAATATTCTGGTATGACCATCGATATAGCAGCTTGGCAGATGAGACGATCATGGGCTAATCTACGGATGGTGACAGACGACAACGAGCGACTCGCTTTTTTGACCACCCTCGCGGAAAAGGTCAACAAGCCTGCCTCTCAGGATGCTTTTGTTTACGCCACCGTCGCGGTGGCTCGGGTCAAGCTCCGCCTACAAGACGCGGAAGGGGCACGAAAAGACTTGGACGAGGCTGAACGGATCCTGGAATCGTTCGATTCGGTGGAGACGGTGGTGCATGCTTCGTTTTATCGTGTCAACGCGGACTATTATCAGGTGTGTATTTCACATATGTCCTGCCAACCGTGGCGCTGGTGCTAACTACGACCAGGCAAAACTCGAGTTCGCGTCTTACTACCGCAACGCCCTCCTTTATCTCGCCTGCATCGATCTCTCGACGCTCCCACCTGATGAGCGGCAAAGTCGAGCGTACGAGCTAAGTGTAGCAGCACTTATGTCCGACTCGATCTACAACTTCGGCGAACTTCTGCTTCATCCCATCCTCGATTCCCTGACCGACACTCCGCACTCCTGGCTACGAGATCTCGTCTTCGCCTTCAACCGAGGTGATCTGCGAGCCTACGACGTCCTCGCCGGGAATATTTCCAAAAACAAGCTCCTGCACGACAACAAGGCCTTTCTCGACGAGAAGATCTCCCTCGCGGCGTTGACAGAAAGCGTCTTCAATCGAGCTCCGCACGACCGCAACATGACATTTCCTTCGATCTCCAACGAGACTCGCGTCCCTCAAGACGAAATCGAGCATCTGATCATGAAGGCCCTGAGTTTGGGTCTACTCCGCGGATCGATCGACCAGGTCTCTCAGGTTGCGAGAATCAATTGGGTCCAGCCGAAGGTGTTGGATATGGGTCAGATTGATCAGATGAGGAATCGATTGAGGCAGTGGGATGCGAGCGTGAATGAGTTGGGCCATTGGATTGAGGGGGTGGGACAAGATGTGTGGGCTACGTGATCATTCTCTATCTCTATGCCATACTCATTAATCAAAATCTCATTGCGATTAACATCGAAACGAAGGGATCGATGAAATCGTGTCTAGACTAATGCCTAGCGTATCCTTGACTTGTATGCGCGATACGAGTACGATCGGTAAAGAATGGGTCGGCACGCGGGTGACACAATAAATGGAATAGCTTAGTGGTGACCGCGATGAAGAGAGATGCGCAATCATCATCATCATCATCGTGAGTGTGATGGAAGTTGGGTAATCTTCATCATCAGTCCGATGAAAGAGAGGCTATCACCATTATCCTCCTGATGATGGCCGGGCCATTCATTGTAAGGATAATGAAGCGGTTACTGCTGGGTTATTCCATTTATTTTGTCACGCTCGTGGTTGGATACGACGCGTCCGTTTTGAGAGGACAATCGTCTGCGTTTTCAAGATGTCTACCGTATCAACTTGAAGCTGATGCGAACGACAGATTGACACCTATATCCGCCAGAAGAAATGTACATACTGTACATCCTATACGAGGATATAAACGAAGCATGGCAGATATATACAGTATATCAAGGAAGCGCCATGCAGGTCGGGGCCGACTGAGCCTAAAAATCCATCTGCTCATTCTCCACTGGACATCCCTCTTTTCATTCGTTGAGCACTCCTTCTCTTACAAGACCATCCCTCGCAGTCTTGGTTCATCCGCTTCACTATGCATCTGTCAGGTCCTCTGCTTCTCTCTTGGCTTGTTCTCTTGACCGGTCCAGCCTTTGCTCGTCCAACCAGTCGTCTCCTTGCAAGAGCCACCTCCCCCGGAAAGACCAGTGGTGTTGAAGGGAACAACGACTTCGGAGAGAAAGTCCGCAAATTCGCTCCCGCTGCGATCGTGGGTACCCTCCTCGGCGTTGCAGTTCGGAGTCCCGATATCATCCGCTGGTACCAAAATCGCCGGGCAGAGACAACACCAGCTGTATCTTCTTCGGCTTCGGCAGCGGTACAACATCCAGAATGGTATACAATCTTCAATCGGTACTACCGCATGTCGCCCGAGCAACGTGCGGCCGAAAATCATCGAACCTTATTGGAGATCGAACTCACCGAGGAAGAGAAGGGCGAGGTTAGAGCTTGCCAGTCGAAAAAGGTTAGCAGAGTTCTGTTCATGTCGTTCTCATGCCCAACCAAAAGGAGGGATTTCCTTAACCGCGCCGTGGGAGGTGGCAGGGAAAGATGATCAGTTTCTGGGTTCGACCTTTTCGATTTTGATTATCCCCCGACTAACGAGCTTGATGGAACCCAGGAGAACCACTGGCGGGGAGGCCGTGAGACTTTCAATCCCAGCGAGCAAGCTCTCCAAGAATTTCTCAACGAGGCTGAGATCCATTGTCGATATCTGGTGGTACTTGGAAGAAGCTATGACTATGACAGAGCGCTACGACAACAGCAAAGAGTGACGGGAGAAGAGACCTCTTCTTCTTCAAATGCGCCTCCGCCTTCGAACATGAACCTGTTCAGTCTGAAGGATATCAAGCTGCCATCGATGCCGTCGCTGTCGCAGCCTAATTATGCCGCCATGGCAGCTTCCGCGAGCAAAGCGGGCTCGCGAGCAATCTCGCAATCGGTTGCAAGCAAGCCGAAATTCATCCGGGCAGGAGGGTAAACGAGGAAAGAAAGTGGATTACAGTTGGAAGAGCTTTTCTTGCGGAATGGGTGAAAACCTGGACTAAATTTCCTTTCGTGTCCGTTCCTTCGAGTTGTCCCGATGGAGTCTGGAGTTCAAAGATGATACTGGATGCCTGTCCAGTGGATAGGTTAGGCTAGCACGCGGGCGATAATATAAACGGAACAGCTCAGCAGTAACCGCTTCATCATCCCATGCGTCGAAGGTAGCCCTATTATCCTTATGACGAAAGATCTAACTATCATCATCCTGATGATGGTGATAGCATCTCTTACATCGGACTGACGATGAAGATGATTGTGAACCTCTTTAACATTAGACCTCGTCCCCTCAAAGATCGCCGTGCGGTCGAGAGTTGTCAGGCAACCAGATCTCCAATCCAAGATCGCAGGTCTTAAGATCAAAACGGCTCAGATACCTCAGCTGGAAACAGAGATCGTGGGTCTCAAAGAGGAAACGGCTCGGATACCCCAGCTTGATAAGGATCTCCACGAACGAAACACCACCAATGCCGTCCTCTTCAAGTCAAATCTTCAGCAACTGTTCGCAAGACGTTTTACGCCCAACAAGCGTGCACCTGCGAACTAACAACGACGAGCTGCTGAGTTTGATGCTGGCAATCGTGCTGCTGAAGCAGCGAAGGAGTTGTCGACAAACAGTACTTTTCGAAAGGCTGTTCAGCGTAGGAGCGGGAGAAAGATTCAACCTGATCTAATCATTCCTTTATTAAAGGACATTCGATCGATAAGTACTTGTACAACGAAAGTTTAGAATACCGTGTTGACATAAGAGATACAGAAGCAAACCGCGCGGAACGCCGCTGCTCACGACACTGGTCCAGCATTTGCTCGACTTCTGGAGAGTGATTGGTATGGGAAGAACGATACGGATCGCGACGGGTGGATTCATATGCTAGAGGTCTACTACGACAAGCCTCTAGAAGAAAAAACAACTGGATCGCAGACCAGGTGCATGATCTGGATAAACATGTGGAGTACCCCATTCAGTTTCCCTATATCGTCCTCGGGGTGATATTCGAGCATGAACATTATCTGTTGTATGAATTCACCAGCCGAATGTAAACCTTCCAGACAGATGCCTTCAGAGTCATGACGTCCGTTTATTCGATTGGTCCCGATGGAGTTTGGAGTTTAAAGGTGATCCTGGATGCCCGTCCAGTGGACAGGTCAGGCTAGATCAGACAGATCAGATCGATCTCTGGTCTAGCACGCAGGTGAAAAGTAAATTGGAACAGCTCAGCAATAACCGCTTCATCACGCTTATGACGGGATATCATTATCATCACCTTTACGGCGAGGGCTATCGTCATCCTCATAACGAAGGTACTATCATCTCCATCCTTACAACGAAGGTATCATCGCCATCGTCCTTCTGGCGGAAGTTATTATCTTCATCATTGTTATGACAAAGGTGTCTCCGTCACGCTTATGACAAATGACCTAACTAACCTTCATCACACTGATGAAGTTGATACAGCCTCCTTCATAGGATTCATGATGAAGACTACCCATCTTTTATCGCACTTTATGAAGATGATCATTTTTGATTGCAGACCTCTCTTGATTGGCGGTAACTGCTGAGTTGTTCCATTTATTTTTGGCAGCCGCGTTTCTAGATATCTACCATCCTTTCGCCACGCTAGAATAATCCTGCATCATGCAATTCAATCTCGCAGCAGAATGAAAAACATTAGATCTCGCCCCCTCAAACATCGCCGTGCGGTCGAGATTTGCAGGGCAAGCAGATCTACTCCGGCATCTTCGGCCAGGAGCGAATTGAGCACGACAGCAAGCTTGGACACTTGGATCGTGTCGTAGCCGACACCTCAGCCCCTTCAAGTCATCACAGCTTCTTGGGAACCGATGATGAGCCGACAATAACACGTCCGCATGCGGACTTCGAAGGGCGCGGTGTGAGGGCGCGTGGGTGGATTGCGCGGCGACCTTGGCAAAGGCGTCGGCACGTTGCGATTCGTGCAGCAAGTTCGTGAGCAGCGAGCGACGCGACGTCAGGGTGCGAGTCGAATCGACGCGCTGGAATAGAGACTTCTCGTTTGGGCTGAGTCGGCCGTTCTGGGAAATAGAGTCCCACTCCGACGAATCGTCTACCTCAATGTCTTCCTCGTCGTCATCCTCGTCGTTATCCGATACGCCGTCAGAGTCTTGATGTAGATCGCCGCTGATGGTGCGGGTCACGACCTCATTGCTGAAGGATATCTGCTGGCGGTCGGCGGTGGCAGTCTGGCGTGCTGACTTTGACGACGATGAATCCGAATAGAATTCCCACTCTTCGTAGGGCCTGGTGACGACAGCAAACGCAACTTCCTCCAAGTGCTTTCCGAGGTGACATTTTAGACTTCGAGCGCCACCGATGGCTTCACCACAGAATGGGCAATCCGATAATGGAATCGTACGTTGGTATATTCTCTCTGTTGGAACGTTCCAGGTGTCGAATCCTCGATGCTTGGCAATCTCATGGCTGATGAAACTCTTTCGAGATTCGTACGTTTGGTCGGCATTCTCGCAATTCGGAAAGGTACAGACATAGGGTTGAAGATCTTTGCACAAATGTTTCCTACACCAACTGGTCAGACATGAGTGATACTCTCGCGGGTGACAAAATAAACGGAACAGCTCAGCAGCAACCGCCTCATCGCCCTTACGACGAAGGTACCATCATCATCGTCATAATTGTAATGAGGACTTCGTAATCTTCAACATGAGTCCGATGAAAGGGAAGATATATCACCATCATCAATGTGACGAAGATGGCTTCGCCAGAAGAATGATGAAGCTCCCTTTCGTCGTGAGGATGATGAGGCGGTCATTGCTGAGCTATTCCGTTTAATTTGTGAACCTCGTGACACCGCCAGAAACGAGAAAGACATACTGCCATTCGCGCCGTCTTTGTACCCTCACAGTCTTACCACAGATGTCACAATCAAAAGATAACCTTTCCCCTAACTGGACAGGTGGTGGTGGAAGGCTCGGGAATTCTGAAGAGACCGATGAACCTGCTCGGCTTGAACTAAA
>QQTW01003785.1_pt1 | contig 11230 bp, 9 predicted proteins | sample 1904831 | NCBI WGS metagenome assembly QQTW01 (sample SAMN09435610, study PRJNA476489) | Subsurface metagenome, whole genome shotgun sequencing project.
GTACTAATTACATGGATGTTTTATTATCCCGACTTGGCATCAAACTTGAAATAGTAAACTTGGCTTCGGACGGACGGGATGAATTGATGACGGACTTGGTTGCCATTGTAACGTATGCGGCAGCACGTCTTTACGGGCAACGCAGGGCAAAGCGTAAAACTGAAACAATCATTGCTGCACTTCAATCGGACACAGATTTTCCGAGTTAAGTAATGTAACAATATAGGCAAGAATGTAATTTAATTATTAATTACTGATAAATTAATAGTAGGTCGAAGCCAAGGTGAGAAAATGCAATTAGTTGAAAGAAGGGTGATTAAATCCAATCACTCAATCTATAAACAGATTGATGAAATGTGTTTTGCATCTAAAAATTTATATAACTCTGCTAATTTTATTGTCCGGCAAACTTTCTTTTTTGGGGGACAAAACCAGGTTCCAAGATATGAGAGTTTGTATCACATTATGAAAGACTCAGAGCAATATAAAACATTACCTGCAAAGATATCTCAACAAGTTCTTAAGCTACTTGCACAAAACTGGACATCATTTTTTGCAGTATTAGCTGAGTATGGCAATGATTCCTCTAAGTTTAAAGGGGAACAAGCAGGTAATTTAGTGCTTTTACCAGAAGAAGCAGCAGAACAGCGTGTAGATGCTGAAACTCAAAGGGCTGAACGGCTTGCCGCAAGGTTATGAGAATTAGGTGAAGATGTTTGACTCTCCCTGCCCTACAATGTTATCGGGCGGGGATTCCAAACAGCGTCTCTACTCCCGTCGATCCCAGCGCCAAAGAAATATCATTAAAGCAATAACTCCGATTTGTACCGCCAAGTTGGGTAACGCAGCCTCAATATCTCGTCCCGCAAGGATTTGGGTAAAGAAGATAAAAGCGCCAATAAATCCTGAACCAGCAAAAGCGAAGTAAAAGAATTTTCGTAAACCTCGAAAAGGCGCTGTAGCTTCCGCTTTGAGACGGGCGTAGATTTCTGGATCGAGGTTGGTAGAATTGCGACTTTTAGGATTTTGTTTAACCATTTATGATTAACCGTGCTATGATAATTCATTGTTTATGCCGATGTGGCTCAGTGGTAGAGCACTCGATTCGTAATCGAGCGGTCGCGGGTTCAAATCCCGCCATCGGCTTTATGTTTAACAATTGTAAAAAACTTCCAGTGCGATCGCTAATTTAAAATTTGCTTATTTGTTCGTATTTTACGATTTTTGGCGATTTCATGCATTACCAAAAACCCGGTTTCTTTGAGAAACCGGGTTTTTTAGTTCATATCTACTTTTTAAAAAATGCGATGAATCCTAAGGTGTTTTCACCACATATGCCGAAGGAAGTGCTGGAACCGCGTTAGCATTAACCAAAGCTTGGTAAACAAAGGCTGCAACTTCTGCCCTTGTAGCCTCACGAGTTGGGTTAAGTTGCTTAACGGTGGGATAGTTGACTACTAATCCTTTAGCAGTTGCAGCTACAACTGGGCTAGTTGCGTAGTTAGGAATCGAAGCAGCATCGCTATAGAAGGAAATTGCATTGGGATTGGTGGCAGTTAAACCCAAACCATTCGCTAGCGAAACCAGTACTTGTACGCGCTGGATTTGTTGCTGTGGCTTAAACGTGCGGTCGGGATATCCTGAAATAAAGCCGCCGCGTGCAGAAGATTGGATAACCTGGAAAGCCCAGAAATTGCTTTGAACATCGTTAAAGTTAACCGCTTCTTTCTTTGCAGTTGGGTTAAAAGCCTTGGTAATAATCGCAGCAAACTGGGCGCGAGTTACAGGTTCATTCGGTTTGAAAGTGCCATCGGGGAAACCAGCAATCACGTTTCGAGAAGCCAAAGCTTCAATATATGCTTTTGCCCAATTATCAGCGGTGACATCTTTGAAGGTAACTGCACCACCACTACTTGGAGGTGGTTCAACTTTAGCAACGACTAAATCGACTTTACCTAAAATGCGGGTGGGGTCTACATCGTTTCCAACAGCAAAGATTGTTTTATCTTTGGTGAAGTTATAGATATCAAAGAATTTTTTCGAGTCTTGCTTACCGTTGTTACGAATCAAGTTTTTACCGGGACTTTCTTGCGTACCCAAATCGGGTTCGGCATTTTGAATCGCAATCAAACCGTGGTCGCGGCTATCTTGAATAACGTTGTTCCGCAATACTGGTTTCGCAGAACCGCTAATCACTATACCACCGTTGTTTTGAGCAATCTGGTTGTCGCTGATTACAGGTGATGCAGTTTCGCTAACTGCAATTCCAAAGCCAGTATTTTGAAACAGGTTACCACGGATTTGTCCTTTAGCTTGTTTGGCGATGGAAACGCCGTTGCCTTTGTTAAGCGTAAAGGTGTTACCTTCAATGATTGGATTACCAGTACCTGTAATGAAAATGCCATCGCGTCCGCTACTAGTAAATGTACTGTTAGTAACTTTAGGATTAGTTGATTCTACCCAAAGTGCTGTACCGCGTTGGCTAAGATTCGTAACGCTAACACCCGTAACTGTCGCGTCATTGTCAGCGAGAATAGCGATCTCTTGCGCTGCAAAAGTCCGACTCGTGTATTTACCGCTACCATTAATTAATACTGTTTGACCCTTACTCGCTTCATCACCACGTAGAGTTATACCTTGGCGGATGGTAAGAGGGAAAGTTTCGCCGTTTTGGCTGTCATATGTGCCGGGTGCTAGTTGAATAATAGTGCCAGCTTGGGCTTTTTTGAGAGCAGAAGTAATCGATTTTAACGGTGCGGCTTCAGTAGTACCAGCAGCAGCGTCATTACCAGTAGTTGGATTAACGTAAATTACTGTACTTGCAGCGGGTGCTTGGGCTGTGCGAATGGAAGTTTCGGTAGGAGTCGCACCTGCATTGACTTGTGCTGGTATTAACATTGACCCACCAGAAAGCAGTAGTAAAGCGGCGAGTCCTGTTGGTAGGGTACGTTTTGAAGCAATGCGGTTGCTAAAAGAAAAACGAAAATTTTTAGGTTGCTGGTTGTCTAAACCCTGACTTTTCATCTTGGTTAGTGTCTATCGTGTGGTAAATATAGTTATTTGAATTAGGTATTATTTGCAGTCGTGTTGCGATAAAACCCATGCAAAACTATACCGGAAGACTTGCACGCAATCAGCACAGTTCCTTATAAAAAATTATAATTTATGTTTTGAGATAGATGACAATTTACGCTCGACATAGTTAAGTAACGTTATTCCTAACTACTTATAGGTATTTTTGCCATTTGAAACACCTTAAGGGCAGTAAATTCCAATCCTGGAAACAGTGAATCTGCAAAGACTTCTTCACCCATATAAGTCTGTAAAGCTGCATCTGGATAAAATACTGTAATGCTTCTAGCTTGACTGTCTACTACCCAAACCCCCAGTACCCCTGCATTTAAATAGTCTTTGGCTTTTGCTGTCATTTGCCCAAAGGTTTGTCCGGGGGAAATAATCTCGATTACTAAATCCGGAGGAACAGGACAAGCTTCGTTTTCATCCCAATTAGCAGGTAAACGTTCGTTAAAAATATATAAAAGGTCGGGTGTTGGTACCCAATCTAGTTTTCGACGGGTTAATGTAATAGACCATTCTGGATAAATTTCTCCCAATTCTTGCCCCCATTCCTCAAAAATCTGAATAAATGTGCGGGTAAGTTTGGAGTGATGAAATTTTGGCGACATCTTCGCAATTATTTGACCATCAACTAATTCATAGGTGGTATCTCCCTCACCTGGGGGAAGATTGAGGAACTCTTGCAAGGTAAATTTATTTTTTGCTTGTAGTATCATAATGCATCTTATGGGGTGCAATTTAATTTTATATTGCAGGCTGAAGTAGGAAAGGCTTGCCTTTGCATGAAGGGATAAAGCGAGCAAGATTGGATAATTATGTTCGTACTGACGGTGTTACGCGATCGCTGGAGAGTGACTCCTCCGGAGTATTGCATTTCAATCAAAGACCGCAACCAGTTGTATAAATATTACGTCTAATTTGGAATCATGTTACTTAAATAAAATGAATCTTAAGTTATTGTGGTTGCGTCGATTTTTGCTTATAACCACTCTTTGCGGAGTATTTTTTTGTAGCCTCCCTGCTTTTGCTGCGGAACAGGTCGTGCTGAAATACCGTGTTTTCCGCGAGTCCTTGTCTGTAAAAGAACTGACGACTTTTGCCGATACTGGGAAACTTTCAACTTTACTGCGGGTAAACTTAACCCTAGCGCAGCAAGACCCAAAAAAGGTTCGTCGCTATTTAACTGAACCCGTAAAAGTAAATGTTGTAATTTTAGACCGGGTATTGAATAGTCCCGTAGGCAATGTAATTTTAGACCAAATTAGCCAGGTAATTCACACACCTTCGCGCAAAGCCGACAGGCAAGCGATGCGTTCGGCATTAATGCTGTCTGCGAGTAAAGATAGTGATATTAAACTGATTGAAATTATTAATAATTATCCTAGTACGGAAGTTGAAGTCGATGGCGATAACCTCGAAAAAGCATACCGCCAACTTCGTCGCTTGCAAGGTAGCTTGCAAAATATATTGGGTTTGTAGTTAGCGGTCAGTGGTTATTTGTTAGTGGTCAGTAGTCAGTGGTCAGTGGTCAGTGGTCATTTGTTAGTTGTTCTATACAATTAACTACTGACAACCAACTACTAACTACTAACTACTGACAACTGACCACTGACAAATGGCAACTAACTACTGACAAATAAATTAATAAGCAAGATTTTCTAAAGTTTCTCGCAAATAGCACTGTACTTGTTGCTCAAGACGCAAGTCTTGATAATTAGCACCTGCTTCGAGTAGCCAACGTTGAAAACCAGAACTTGCTGCGATCGCATTTTTTAAACTATCCCAAATTTCTGTGTCACCAGATAATGGGCGATGCCACGGGCTTCCATCTCCGATGGTATCGCTCGAAATATAAATGTTACTCATTTTACCTAACTCCGCAGTTACAACTTCGAGAGCCAACTGGGGGAAGATTTGATGAACCCGCACCCCGAAAACACTGAAATAGCTATTTACCTTATAAAGATAGTTGTTGTCATGATGCAATTTCTGTTACATCGGTGACGAAACTAAATCTATACTTACCTAATTAGAGCGAAATATTAATTTTTCACAAAATGAGGCACGGTAGATTCGTGCCTCATTAAATATTCAATGCAATATTCAATTTGTACGGGTACACGAAGGAGCTAAGAAAAACCCTAGCTCCCCCATCTCCTATCCTACCTTGGAACTACTGTTAGGGTACGGCGTTTAGTAACCATCTGGAAGGCTTCAATCGTGTCACCTTCAGCCCAGTCATTAAATTTATCCATGCCGACACCACACTCGTAGCCAGAGTTGACTTCGCGTGCATCTTCGCGCATCCGCTTGAGCGAATCGAGGACACCTTCGTAAACCACCTTACTATTACGTACTATCCGCACCTTGCAGTTACGAAGCAGCTTGCCATTTTGTACGTAACAACCAGCAACCGCTCCGCGTCCCACAGGGAATACAGCACGCACTTCGGCTTGTCCCAATGGTTCTTCGACCAATTCTGGCTCTAACAAACCTTCTAACGCGCCTTGGATATCTTCGAGTAACTTGTAGATAATATTGTACTCGCGCACATCGACTCCGGCTTCGTCGGCAGCTTGTCTAGCACCACTGGCATAGGTTGTGTTGAAACCGATAATTACAGCGCCGCTGGCTGCTGCTAAGTCGATATCAGTTTCGGTGATTTCACCGGCAGCCGTTAGCAACATGCGAATTTGAACTTCGTTTTGCGGGATTTGCTTGAGCGCTCCTACAATTGCTTCCAACGAACCTTGAACGTCGCCTTTCAAAATCAAGTTGAGTTCCTTGAGTTCGCCTTCCTGTGCTTGTGCTGACAGGGTGGTAAGCGTTACACGTCCCTGTAACAAGCGCGATTGGCGTTGTTTCTCGGCACGTTCGGCTGCGATCGCACGGGCTTCTTTTTCGTTGAGGAAAACCTCGAACTCGTCACCGGCAGCAGGCACATCGCTCAATCCCAGCACCTCAACCGCAAACGACGGTGAAGCTACATCAACCCGCTGGCTTCGGTCATCAACCATTGCCCGGACTTTACCAAATACGGAACCTGCAACCAATATGTCACCGACTCGCAACGTACCGTTTTGAATCAGTAGCGTTGCTACCGCGCCCTTGGCTTTGTCGAGGTGCGCTTCGATTACCGTTCCTCTGGCTGGACGATTTGGATTTGCAGAAAGTTCTCCAACTTCTGCTACTAACAAAATCATCTCCAACAGGGTATCCAAATTTTCACCCTTGATGGCGCTAACAGGAACCATAATGGTATCCCCACCCCATTCTTCAGGTGTCATGTTATATTGCGTCAACTCTTGCTTAACGCGCTCGGGTTGTGCCGCTTCTTTGTCAATTTTGTTAATTGCCACAATAATTGGTACTTCTGCGGCTTGGGCGTGGCTAATTGCTTCAATCGTTTGCGGGCGCACGCCGTCATCAGCAGCCACTACCAAAATAGCAATATCTGTCACCCTCGCTCCCCTCGCCCGCATCGCGGTAAAGGCTTCGTGACCGGGGGTGTCAAGGAATACAATTTGCTGCTCCTTACCACCGTGTACGATATCAACATGGTACGCACCAATATGCTGGGTAATACCACCAGCTTCTCCGGCTGCGACTTTAGTTTTGCGAATTGAATCGAGTAGGGTTGTTTTACCGTGGTCTACGTGACCCATAATCGTCACGACCGGCGGACGGCGAATCAGATTGTCCATATCCTCGAAATCGAGCATTTCCGTCGCTTTAATAGCTTCGGATTTCGGTTCTTGGACTTCAACCTCGACCTCTAAGTCAGTAGCAATTTCCTTAATTGTGGGAATATCGAGATTTTGAGTAATGCTGACTGCCTTACCCTTCATAAACAGGATTTTGACAATCTCGGTGTCTGCTACAGCTAAAGCATCAGACAATTCCTGCACGGTCATTGTGCTTGTAACCACAATTTTTTCTGGACGTTCGGGTTTCTGCTCGGCTTCGCGGCGTCGGTTGTTGTTTTGCTCGCGTTGTTCGCTGCGCGATTGAGAGGGTTTGCGATTCTTTTGAAGTTGAACTGCCGCTGTGGGCATCGCTTGTGCTGGCTTGGCAGATTTCGGCTTGGGAGGACGAACAATCGCATTACTAACTTGGATTGCCGTTACTGCGTCGGGATCGTCTTCATCCAAATCATCTTCGTCGAAGATATCTTCTTCAACAATCGGCTTGACCCGCTTACCTTTAGCAACACCTTTGCCAGCTTTGTTAGCCTCTTTAGATTCGTCGATTTCCTCTTCTTGCCATTTTTTAACACTACCACCTTTAACGAGACGGGGCGCTGTGGGCCGCTTAAGTTCGATTACGTCTGTTGGCGTAGTATCGTCATCATCGTTGCCTCCATCCATTTTTGCCGACGACGACATTGCTCTGGGTGGTGTCGCCACTGCGGCTTCCGGCGGACGCGGCGGTCTAGGTCGTTGAACATCGCCTGCGGGTACGGGGGCTCCAGGTCTACTTGCTCTTTGTTCGGGTCGATCGGCTCTACTAGGGGCGCCCGGACGTGCTGGTCTTGGCGTTCCTCCGGGTGTACCGGGTGTTCCTGGAGTTCCTGGTATTACTGCCGTTCCAGATTGCTGTGTTTCCGAGGACGATGGTTTGCCAACTTTCGGTTTGCTTACCTGCTGGTCGCGTTTTAATACTGGTTTGTCAGCCTGTGAAACTGGCATTGCAGGTACGGACTGGGCTACTGGAGTCGGCACTTCAAGGGCTGATTCATCGCCACCTGCGGGTCGTGTCGGAGGGGCACTCAGCTGTGGCTTTTGAGGTTTTTCTGGTTTAACGCGAGTTGCAGCTGGTGGCTTTTCAGGTTTTTCGGCTGCAATTTTTTCAGATGGTTGATTGGAATTAGGCTTATTGTCCACGTCTGCTGGTGCAGGTTGTTGTGTAGTTTCAGACTGATTCCGGGGTACAGGTCGAATGGGAGCCGTCGGCTTCATGGGCAAGACAGTTGGAGCGAAGGGTCGGGGGTGAGCAGGAGGGCTAGCCTCAGAAAAAGCAAATTGGTTATTAGTTACACCTGACGCATCAGTGGCGTTGGTACTGGAATTATTTAACAATTTAGGTTTGCGAATTTCTAAAATCTGTTGTTTGTTTGGTGCTGACGGTCGGTTGTGCGAGCCAGTTTGTTGTATATTTTTTGGACTGATGCCGTAAGCATCCTTTCTGGAAGCAGCGTTTGTCGCTGCGAGCTTTTCGGCTTCAGAGCGGATGCGTTCTACCTCAGATTCTGTGATTGTACTACTATGGCTTTTGACTGCAATATCGAGCTGGTCGCAAATTGCTAATAGCTCTTTGTTATCCAAATTCAATTCCTTTGATAATTCATAGATTCTAACTTTGCCGTTGTTCATCCACTCTTCCCCTATAAGAATACAGTTTTAGCGGATGGCTGCCAGATGATTTCGACATCTCCATCCTTTGATTACTGTTTTTAGGTTGCCGTTCTAGGTGTCGCCGGTGCCTCCAAGGAGTGGAAAGAGAGAAGATGTTTCGGTTAATGCTGGCATCTCCACCAAATATTATGATATTTGACGCCAAAGTGCGCTATGACGCGACTAAGTTGCCAATTTGTGCTTTTTTGTTTTGCTGATTCTGAGTCTGACACGACACAATCGAGTAAAACGTGTTTTTAAGTGTTGCTTGATTCAACGTTTGAATGAAGAAGTACATGCTGACACTCATATTACTATTGTGGCATTAACCCTCTAAAAAATTGCTTTGACTTAAATCGGCATAAGTATCGCTCGCTTGTTTAAAACTTGGTGCGATAAGTATGAGCGACTATTGTCCCTTGCGCTTATAAAAGGAATTTCGACCACGTTCTAGATTAAAGCTTAAATCTGATTTTGGGGATTGCTTGAAGTTAACCGTTGCCACAATACTTGATACAGTGTTTCTGGAACTGCTACATGTAGCGATCGCCCTAATCGATTTTTTTTCTGAGCGGCAGATAAGCAGCTCGCTTGCGGACATATATAAGCTGAACGCCCCATGCCCTCATCTAATTGTACCTGCCTAGACGGAAACACGCGGACAATTCGCCAAAACTCTTGCTTTAAACCGACTTGACGGCAACTTAGGCAGCGCCGATAGTTTGGTTGCATAGCTCCCTGTCTGCCATTGGCTGTTGTTTATTAAAAAAAGTTGTAATTATCTATGACTGTACCTACTCTTCATGATTACTGTCAAAGGTTTTTACTTTCTCAAGTGATTTTGATGGTTTGACTTGTTCCAACTCCTCCATATCCTCCATTTCTTCCATATCCTCCATTTCTTCCGTTTCTTCTAATTCCATCTCCTCATATTCATCATCGTCGTATTCTTCTTGCATAGGCTCTACAGATGCCGCTCGTACAGCAGCAAATTTCGTGTCTTCTGCCTCATAATCGTACTTAGCTTTATCTTTAATATCGATTTTCCAACCAGTCAAGCGAGCCGCTAACCGAACATTTTGTCCTTCTTTACCGATTGCTAAACTCAACTGGTCTTCTGCCACTAGTACATGGGTTTGGCGGCTTTCTGGGTCCATTAACCGGACTTCGTCAACCCGTGCAGGACTCAACGCATTAGCAATATAAGTAGCGGGGTCAGGCGACCAGCGAATTACGTCGATTTTTTCGCCGCGCAACTCGTTAACCACCACCTGAATTCGCGATCCCCGCGCTCCAATACAAGCTCCAACCGGATCTACATCCCGATCCAAAGTATCAACTGCTATTTTAGTTCGAGGACCAACATACCGCGATGGGGGATTTGCCTCCCTGGCGACGGCAACAATCCGTACTACTTCATCCTCGATTTCGGGTACTTCATTCGCAAACAAATACACTACTAAACCGGCATCGGCACGGGAAACAAGCAACTGCGCTCCCCGTTGCTGCCCTTGGGAAACTTTTTTCAAATAAACCTTAAATGTCGCATTTGCGCGGTAATTATCGTTGGGTAGTTGCTCGCGCTTCGGCAATTCCGCTTCCACTTCTGGCTGACCGAAACTGCTAAAAACTGCCATAATCACCGACTGCCGCTCAAATCGCAACACCCGCGCCTGTAAAACTGTGCTTTCCAAATCTTGGAACTCTTCTTGCACCATTTGACGCTGTTGATCTCGAAGTTTCTGCGCCAACACTTGCTTGGTTTGCATGGCTGCCATGCGTCCAAACTCTTCTTTTTTGTCCGGGGTGACATCGAGTACGACTTCTTGCCCTAATTCAGCATCTTCGCCACCCATCTGTTGGACTTGTTCGAGGGAAATTTCATGGTCGTTGTTAGCGACTTCCTCGACGATAGTTTTAGTTGCTACGACTCGAAAACCCTGGTCTTCGATATCAAGTTGGACATCAAAATTCTCAAAGTAATCCTCATCGAATTGTTTGCGCTCTAGATTTTGGGCGCGACGATACCGTTCGTAACCTTTAAGTAGCGCTTCTCGAATCGCTGCTTGTACCGCTAAACGCGGTAAGTTTCGCTCGCGGCTAATACTTTCGATTAACTCTTTTAATCCTTGTAACTCAATCATTGACATAAGCATTCTCCTTATATTGATTTGTAAAAAGCTGCGGGCTATTTGTCATTAGTCGCTAGTAATGACCGCCATTGTTTGTTACCGTGGCGGCGCGTGCGTGTAGAAATCCCCTACTCATGTGCCTACAAGCGCCCGTATCGTAGCAAGACCGACCTCCGGGGCATGGCTGATAAATGGCATCTGCGTGCAGCAAATGTTTCCGCAATTGACAAAAATCTGATAGCTGAATCACAAAAACACAATTGGTTAATAGCTATACACCAGAGCGAAGAAGGGAGTAGGGGGAGGTGGAAAGGTGGGAAGGTAGGGAGGTGGGGAGATGGGGAGATGGGGAGATGGGGGAGTTTAAAAAAATCTTATATCTAACAACTTCCTCCCTTCCCCCTTTCTCCCCTTCCCCCTTTCTCCCTTTCCCTCTTCCCCCCGAACCTACCCGAAAAGCTATTAACGGCTTTCGTCTAGCTGAACCTTAATTACTTGGGGGCGAGGAATTTCAACTATACGACCTTTCTGGTTTAAGTAAATTTTTGTGTCATCCCGGCGAATTAGTTGACCAATCCACTCTTGCTGTCCTTCGTGAGGTGGGGCAGTCGAGACGATCACCGGAAA
>QQTW01003786.1_pt1 | contig 11230 bp, 11 predicted proteins | sample 1904831 | NCBI WGS metagenome assembly QQTW01 (sample SAMN09435610, study PRJNA476489) | Subsurface metagenome, whole genome shotgun sequencing project.
AACATGTCTCCGTTCCCCGGAACGTGCGAACCGAGACTGGAATTACAGCCCTATCAAGTGATTGAACTGAAGCGGAGGGTCCCTCTCGAGTCTGGCACGCGGCTCGACGACATCAATCCCCTAGCGGATCCAGTCAGGCTGCTAAAGGCGGGTCACCAATATGACATTACGCTGAAGCCACAGAAGGTCTGGTGGGTGGGCATGTCGAAAGCGGAACTGTTTCGCGCAAGAGAATACATTCCGATTGAGGAACTGCCGGAGGGTCCGTTGATGACGTTGGGGTCGGAAAATAGGTTAAGGCTTAAAGTTGAGGATTGATCTCGATGTGTTCGGGATCGAAAGTCGTTTGAAGATTTTCCTTTTCTTAAACCGCGCAGCATCTACGAACGCTCCAAAAACCTTGTAAAATGATCGGGTAAGACCTGGCGCGCCGAGGGGATTTATCCTAATCGCTACCATGCCATGCTTTCTTTCGCCAATCTATTCTGGAAGCAGATCTCAAGTCGTCAACGTTCAAATAATCGGCTCCTTCTTTGACGAGCGTGTCCCAAATGTAATTCCTCAATCCGATGGGCCAGGAGGGCGTGTCCCAGAACCGGGCCTTGAGGCCTCTGCTGTGAGCGCCTTTGATATGGCCCCTGATCAGGTTCATCTGGCTCTTGCTTAGGCGACCCCACCAGACGAAACCAATGGAGAAGCGGAAAGAGGTGCTGGCGTAATATGAGTTCGTGGCGTCATAGGCATCAATATCAGCCTCGACATCAACAGTATTTCCACTTTGCTCCTTAATACCCGGACGTGACATTGGGCTTGTCCTTCTATATTCGGGCAAGCGCTTGTGTTCTGTGGGCTCTTCCCACAGCTTACTCAGCGGCGCGTCAAAGAACACGTCCCGATGAGTGCTATTGGCCAGCACAAGCTCGGAGGGTGCGTTTCCGGTGGCGACTACAGTGACCGGGCCAGGTATGACCGTGGTGCCATCAAAGTAGGTCAGATAGTTCTTCTCCCTGAGAGCCTCGAGTTGTTGTAGTACGACCGGCCATAGAGCGGCTCCTGAAGTCTTGAAGTCGACAAGCAGTGTCAATGATTGACCGGGATCGGTGTCAAAGACGCCGTGGTGAGTCACGTTTGCAAAACGCGTGGATGGATTCTGTTTATCCAGAATGTCGACGATAGGATCGACATAGAGACTCCGGAAGGTACGGTTCGAAGTGAGAGAGCCGTAACTATGGCCTACGTACAGCTCGTCCTCTATGAGCCAGACGTCTGCCTCGACGCCCGTGCAGCCATAGTGGATTGCTTCGTACAAAGGCACCCTTCGCCAGTAGTCGTTGTGCGAGTGGCATGGGATGGGTAGGATATCCCGTGTAAAATCTGTAGGATACGCGGCCAGACCTTCGCCGGGCTGACCGGGCTCGCCCCAGTGTGGCCATAGGTCGTCCGATCCATCATCCCACACCAGGGGTCCAAAGCCGATGAGGAAGTTGACGAGATGTATAATACCACTACAAGACCGCCGTCAGCCAGTCGCAACCCTCATTGGTTCCTTTCGGCACTCACAACAGAGACAATATTGTCATGGGCAGATACAGGCACAAGCGAGTCCTCCATTGCTTCCTCCGTGTTGCGACTCGATCTGGCTTCGAGCCAGGTTTGGCGCTTCTCCAGCTCAAAGAACTGCCCTTGCGCCTAAGGCAGCCTGGCGAAACTGGTTTCATTCTCGCCCATAGCGAGCTTCTGGGGCAAGCGGTCAAACTTGAGCCGTTTTCCATATCCTCCCACCTATTATTTGAAGGTCTGTGGGTTGCGAGCAAACGAGCCTCCTCTTCCACATCCCCGGCTGCGTTGTCGTCGTCATCGTGATAAGATCGCTCGTTTTCCATGTATTCCCGAATGATGGTGTTGATTGTCCTTCGTATTCGATTCGTAGAGACAACCGCCTAGGCTTGAGGGAGTGGAGCGATAACGAATAGTTGAGGACGTCGGAACAGGATAACGAATGGCAGATTGTCCAAAAAACGGCTGAGTCCAAGTTCAGTGAAGGTTCATGAAGATGAAGTCGTACACCGTCGGGTCATGAATAGGGACAAGCAACTTCCAGAGTTGAAGCGGCCATGAGGGGCCTTATAATCCACCCGACCTGGCGCTCGAGTCGATCATGCGCGAATTTGTTACTTCCAAGGTCGCGGCCGTAAGAGTGTGTAGGGATGCGATGCACCTGAGCCTTGTGTTTCACACCTCGTGCCCAGCGCAGCCGCAGGTGCATGCGCTGGAATCTCCCGTTGGCTGAAGCAAACTGCAGGTGAAGCGGCCGGCACTGCACTGCCCGTTACGCTAAAACTCTCTTTCCTCATCCATCGGCCAACTTGCAACCTTGGAAGTCCCCCAACTTGATGAGAGATCTACCGCTCATCTTTTCATTCACCATAGACCTCATTATGGAGGCTTACAGCATCTTCGCAGGAGCGATAGGCTCTTCACTTGTATGTCAGAGGTGCATTGGCGCACATCTGGGCATCCATGGATGCTCAAAACGCGAAGCAAGATTATATCCAGCGGCCACGCAACGGTTATCCAGTACGTCAGTGGCTCCGGCGACAACATTTATGACAACTGAGGCGTAATCATTTTCGATGAACCAACGCAATGAGTAAACCTGTGCAGTCATCGCTAAAATGTTCCAGACGCCATAGGGTCGGAACAATAACCATTTGCGAATTGGCTGATCTGAGGATTTAGCTTGCTTGGTGTTTGATAACGCTAACATTTATTAGAACCGATTATTCCCTCGCATATTTGACCAACTTTCGAGCCATAGATCCGGTCAGAAAATCATATTCACATCATCATCCAGCTCGATTATCAGGATACTATCACCTCAAACTTTCTCGCAGAATCGGGAAAGTAGGCACCAAAGAAGTCATCAAAAACAAAATCGTCCTTGCTCAGCTTGGGAGCTTGCAGATGGTTGAAGCGGCGGAAGACCGTACCCAGAGTTACATATAGCTCGCAATACGCAAGACTGGAGAAAATGCGTTAGTCATCTGAATAAGACCAAATACAACGACCCATTCATGAATTTGGCCATAACAGGTTGGAAAACACGCACTTTATTCCGAGGCACTGCCTGGAGTCTTTCCCAAACGCTACGAGATATTTTTCCAGTCGCTGGGAATTCTCTTTGCCAAGCCAGCGTTCCGGTCTGAACTCTTCGGGCGACGGAAATATATCGGGATTACGGTGCATAAGCCAGGAACTCATGCCGACCACGGTCTAACAACACATCACGTCAGTTTCGGGCAGCAAATCGATTCAACTTGTTAAGAAAGCTCACCCCTTTCGGGACGTAGTGCCCATTGAATACTGCTCCTGACTCAGGAGTGACTCGTGGGAGTCTTCCAGGGACTCCAAATGACAGTCTTTTGAAAGTCAGTTACTGGCGCGGCGATAATCAGGCATCATGAGATATACCTGAGTCCTTCTTTGATCACAGCAGTCTGCACCACCGCTTCAGCATTGTTCTCTATCTATCTCCAGGATAGGATGTTCACTGTACCAGAAAAGGTAGCTTTTCGAGCTTCGCGTAGCTGATCTCTTCCCGGCTGTCGGGAAAGGCATCCTTCAACTCCTCCGAAAGCTTCCGGTAAATTTGAGGATCCGCGACCGAGTGATAAGCGGCGATGGTCAACGCGCCGCCAGTAGTATCGGCGGCAGCGCCGAGAAAAGTGAAGGCTTCATCAATGAGATCATCTACCGAGGGTACAACATGTCTTTCCGTGGCCTTGGGGTTCAAGAGCTGATGGAATATGGTCGTCTTGTCCGGGTTTTTCTCATCACACTCTACCTGCCGTTTGATATCTCGGATTTGCCTTTCGCAGTCCTGATTCATGTCAGTCCACCAGACGCCAACCACTCGTCCAAACTCACATCTTTGGCCAGGAGGAATGCTGCGAGGTGCTTGTTCATACGCCTTCCGAGCCAGGGCGGAATGTTCTTTGAAAGTGTCAAAACTATGGGAAACTGCTGGCAGATCCAGATTCGGGGTGCCAACAACTTGATCATGTCACTGAAGCTTTTGCCGAGATCATCGGCTTCCAGGAGGTTATAGCAATTGTCAAAGGCATAGTCGGTTATGACATCTACCGAAACAGATCGAAAGCCGTGATGCAGGTCGACCGGCTCATCGGTCCCTCTGGCCTGCTCCATTCGGCTACATAGCTTTTCGACCTTTTCATGCACTATATCTTCAAGGTCCAAAACACGCTTTCGCGAGAAAAGAGGATTGAGCGCCGCTCGGCGGACACGGTGCAGCTCATTGCTCGGGGTTCCAAAAGCGGCCGTATTCAGTCCCAGCCCTCTATAAAAGCGTGGACTCTTCGAGTACTTCGAGCCTGTATGGTATATCTTTTCGTAATTGTCCGGATCGCTCAGGTGCAGCTCCTCTGGTCCAATTCGCACTACGGGCCCTGCATGAAGCGAGCAGGTCAGCATTCCGACGCGCTCAGCCTAGACCTACGGATGGGGTTTCTTCAATTCGTTACCATATTTCTCGTGCAGTTTTTCGATATGAAGATAGAATCGGCTTCCAGGACCGGAGACGTTGTGTTTGAAAGAATACAGATAGGTCACTTTGGCCCAAAAGGGCCCAGGTATCTCATTCAAGGGATGGAAGTAAACCCTGTAAAAGGCTAAACCAGCATACCGCAAGATCATACCAATGATCCAGTATACAACGAACAGTTTCGGCGAAAAGCCAGGAAAGGCCTCCATGATGGCCATCCTGCAAACTATGTTCTCTGCGCGCTGGACAATTCGCAAAAAGCCTTGGAGATTTTTGAGCTACGACGGCACAGCTGTGGACGGGACAACTTGAAGCCACGGACAACAAAAGTGGGGAAGGACTCGTTATTATTGACCATCGCCAAGCAACTTGCGGCAGCCAGGCCACATAAGAAGACTGAGGATGTCATTGCTATGAAATCCATTCACCTACTTCAGAGCATCAGCATAGGCCGTTTTGACTTCCAGCGATCTTGGCGACCTGGGTCTCATAAGCTTGACTTGCAGCGCCGACATACTCGGAGCGTTAACATAGTCTGTCGTGGCACAGCATCAACCCAAACCGTTTCGAAGGGTCCTCTTCATCCGCCAAGACATCAATACAAGATACCCGATTTCGAGCGGGGTTCATCGAGTCTTGATCACAATCAACGGAGACCGGCACACGCGCTGTAAACATCACCGATTGGTGCAGAAAGCACAAATGCCCGACCAGCAGGCACCTGGACAGCGCGCGCCGACAAATCCACCGCCAGCCTCTTCAGCACCGGATCCTGAGCAGCATGATCTAAGCGTAAGCCGCAGATGTATCGAAATCCAGGGGCGGCTTCTTTATTGATCGATTCGGACAGGTCCCTGCCGACGATAGCATTTACGGAGACAATGACTCCGCTTACGAGGACGAAACGTGCGTTCAGGTGTTTCGAATGGAGATCGCATTTGTTTAATTGATATCATACTTTCTGCAGGGCGAGCCTCACACAGTCACTCACCTCATCCGTTCGAAATTTCGTCTTTGAAAATGGCCGGACTTATGCCTCGTTTCGCGATGGCAGTCAGTAGAGTCCTAAAACCATCTTTGTCTGATTTGCGTTCGGAGGTTGACATCTCCAGGGTATATGATGCCCAATGACGAGAAAGAAAACGATCGTCTAGATATGCATCACCACCTCGCCACCCTCATTCTCAGAGGCAAGCTGCACAGAGCTCCGATCGCTGAGAACCCTCAAAGGGTACTCGACGTCGGCACTGGCACTGGAATATGTTCGTTGACGTCAAGTGCGAATTCCGAGGCCTTGAAGCCTGCTAACATATGCCAATCGTAGGGGCTATTGAGATGGGCAAGTACGCTCTACATTCGCATATTCGTCCTCGTGCTCAGCAATTTTGGAGAGTGCTCAATTGACTTTGTATTAAATAGGAGACGAATACCCGTCCGCCGAGGTACTTGGAATTCCGAATTAGCCGTTAAACAACAGCAAGTTACTGATCTCCAATTTACAGATACTAGGCATCGATCTCAGTCCGACGCAGCCTACCTGGTGCGTAGCACGATTCGTTCATCGCTGCTCCGTAAGCTGATCAGTGACGTCAAAGGGTGCCGCCTAATGTAAAGTTTGAGGTTGATGACATTGAAGGTATGATGAATTCGATAAGCTGAGACAGTGGTGCATAGTCCGGTTACTAATCCATCGATGAAGAACCGTGGACATTTCAGACTCCTTTTGATTTAGTGCACTGCCGGTTTCTTGCGGCTGCCATCTCGAACTGGCCCAAACTCATTCATCAGGCGTTCGAGTGAGCTTTGTCTTCCAGTCTTCTTCAGAGCTTGCCCTAATGAAACCGGACAGGCACACCAAGCCCGGCGGCTGGGCCGAGTTCAAAGACTGGGACATGCACCTACTGTCTCCGGATAAATCTTTGAACTCTGAGAGCCGCTTTGCGGAACATCACAGACTTCTTTGCGGCGTCTGCGAAAGCGTTGGACAAACGCCCTATCCGGGAGGCCACTTGAAAGGGTGGCTCGAAGAGGCCGGTTTCATCAACGTGCAGGAGGAGTGCCTGCCGGTGCCCATAGGCCCCTGGCCAAAAGATCGACGCATGGTGAGTTATCATTTCTACCATGGCAGACTGTTCTCGGGTGGACATCAAAGAGCGCTGATGTGCCGAATATCAGAAAGAGATTGGGGCATGGAATTACCTTGCCCTAGTTGACGGTCTGGAAGCTATCACGATGAGGCCCTTTACGAACGCTCTTAGCTGGAAGCCGGAAGAGGTCCAGGTGCTCCTAGCACAAGTAAGAAACGAGCTGAAACAGAAACGCATTCACACGCAATATACGTAGTAAGTCTCTTTTCCTCTTCTATAAAATCATTGACCCTGTTGCCGGTGAACGTGACGCCAAGGAAATCCTTCTATGACATTGTGGAGTTGACTAACCGTTTAATCATCTCAGTTTCGTCGTTTGGGGCCAGAAGCCACCCTCTGCAGATGATTGAGTATTTGATATACACACTGTACCAGCTTCTTAGGGCATTGGGGCTGGCTTTCTGGCTTTAGGTTTACACCTAGCGACTTCGACTTTCAGGATAGAACAATTTGAGCTCTCACCAGTATGTAAAACACAAAGATGATACGATTACCTTATTTGCTATTTGCAATTCAAGGGGCCGGGCAAAGACTCAATAGTCGATAGATACTATTGAGTCTCACTTCAAGCTTCGAATACAATCTGACGATGGATTTTGGCAACCTTGAAGCCAACTGTAGCCTCAAAGGCTACTGTGCAGGTTAGAATACAGAGAACGTGAACTGTGTTATCTGTTCCAAGTTTTCTGCTGTCTGGGATACGTGTATGGCTGAGCACGATGTTGATGGTTTGTTTCTTCCGCGACTTGGCCAGTCGGTGTACTCGTATTTGTCGTATGCAAAATTTGGCAGACTCTTGGCGCTCAGAAGAAAAGAACCCTTCGAAGCTTGGTTGTTGACGACGACCACACCACTTTGCGTCAATCATGCCTCATAAACACAAGCGCTCAAGAAAACCCGATGATTCCACGTTAGTGAATAGGAGTCAATAATAAGATCGCAAACACTTACGTATGCTAGCTTCGACCTTCCACCTACTACTGTCGCCAGACCACTTAATGTTCGAACGGAGCCAGAGCAGTCAAAAACCATTGCCACAAAGCGGAAACGTGCGAAATCCCAGACCAAGGTCGCGGATGATGGATTGTTCGCTCATGACGATACGCCCAAGGCGTTTGCAAGGCTGATGCGGCTGCAAACCTCGCGTGCTGGATCGAAAGTTTCAGCTATAGATGAGCCTACGGCGAAGCGGGCCAAGCACAGCTCGGATGAAACAGGAAGAAAATCAAAGTCTGCTGAAGTACCAACTATCCAACCAGGCGAGCGGCTGTCCGATTTCGCAGTGCGACTGCACCACGCTCTTCCGATAAGTGGTCTCGTGAGGAAAGCGAACAATGTAGCCGGTGTCAAAGAGCGGCAGACACGGATGGAGAAGAAGCTGCAGAAGATGCAAGCTCAGTGGCGGATAGAAGAAGCGCGGCTTCAGGAAAAGGAGGCCGAGGCCAGGGAGCTGGCGGAGGAGGAGGAAGACGAGAAAGCTCTCCTCTACGACGGTGGCGCAAGCCTGCTCCATCCTCACAGACGAAAGTCCAAGCGGACTCCTCTTGTGACCGAGGATGCAGATGAAGACGATCCTTGGGCCGTCCTGGAAGCGACAAGGCAGAAACCTCAGGGTCTTCATGACGTTGTGCAGGCCCCTCCACAGTTCAAGAGTGTTCCGATGGAGAAGTTCAAGGTTCGTAATGGGGCTAAAGTGGCTGTATCAGATATACCAAACTCGGCAGGTAGCCTTAGAAGAAGAGAGGAACTGGGAGAGGCGAGGAAGAGTATTATCGAAGGCTATAGACGTATGATGGAGGGCAAGCACCGTCATTCTTGATTTCTCTACACCACATAATCATGATGAATGGTCTCCAGCCGGAAACCGTGACTGCAGACTGGCGTTGCGCATGACGACCTGGTCACCTTAAACATAGCAACGCCTTCTCTCCAAACTGCTGCTCTACACTCCCCTCTCGGATCAGCATATCCCTCAGCCATACTCTCGCGCCTTCGACCTGCTTCGCACCGAATTTGACCAGACCAAAACCTCTCACGGATGACGCCGTCCACAGCACACCATTCGCTCGTTCTTGAGCCTGCCTGGACGCACTCCATGCTTCATCGGGACTCAACGACCTCTGATCTGCGTCATCCCAATTCCTCGCTCCAATCCGGGGAAGGCTTGTGAATTCCGTCATGAAGAAATCAGCTAGTCCCTTGAACATAGGACCTCGAAGGAAGAGTGTCCCGTACACCCCTAGCTCGTCCATTCTGCTAGCCAAGCTCTCCTCAGAGGCGTTATCTTGACCTCTATCAAGAACTACATTGTCTCTCAACAACAACCGCTGCTTGACGTTTGCCACGGTAGCAAAGACCTCAGTCTTGGAGCAATACCTCCAAAAGTCCCACCTCTCACCTCGAGCCGTCCTTCCCTCGGACATCCAGTCGCACACACATAGATTAGCCCCTATATACTCGTCCAAAGCTTCGACGCCCATAAGCTCGAACATCTGCGTCTGCTCATAGGCACTCTCAGCAAAGGGTTGCACTGGATCTGGTAGATAGCACAGTGCAGCTCCAGGCCCTATCTGTACGCAAAGATCCTGCCTGCTGACAATATTCGCACAGGGGGTCTTGAACACCTTCGTGCTACCTTGTGTAAGGAGTAGAAGTCGACTGGAGGGCGGAAGAGTGATAGAGAGACCTATGCAGTCTGCAGCAACGATTCCTCCACCATAGGTTAACAAGAACACGGTATGAATAGGAACTTCAGGATTGGCCGGGACGAAGACGGTTGAAGGTGCTATCAGCTTGAGGGGATATTGGTACGAAAGAACAGGAGATTGCGTCGATACATCGCTTAGACTTATGCTTCCTTGTCCTGAACGCGTTTTGAGAGAAAGGAAGGGATTGGACATTGATGATAATCCTTTGCTGCATACCAAATGAGGTTGGGATTGAAAGCTCGTTTATTCGACACCTCATGTATACATGTATAATAGCTCATCAGCTGAGAGAGAGAGAGGGAGGGACTGCGAGCCTAGCTTGTTGCCCGTTCCCTAACCGAAAATTGCCAAGACTCCAGGTACTTGGATCGCCGCACAGAAACAATGGAATGGAAGGCACCCACTAAACACCGTTTGATGACGAGAAAAGTCGTGAAGAATAATAAGTACAGGACAATCGCGTCGCCATCTTTCAACCTCTGAGGGTAGGACAGCTGGCCCACCCAGTATGGTATCGATCACCCTTATTATCAATTGAGTCAGTGTCAAAATCTTCGAAGAAATTTTCGGACATCGACAGGGGATCATCTCTTCGAGCTAGAGCTCGAGCTCGACTTGGCGAGTCTGTTAGTTGTTTTCGTCGTCGTCATTTCGTGCTCTCCTCTCCTCGGATCGGCGAAAGCACCATATGCCGCTGTTGACGGTTCAATGGCGCGGCTTTGAAGGAACACGCGATGGAGCTGAAGCAGCTCTTCAATCATGTATCCTATCCAAGCTTCCTTTATTTTTCAACATGTGCCGCCCGTATTCCGGCCAAGGTGGAGGCCTACAGAACTCTGAGTCCTGCAGCCCGGCCTCCTTGTTTGATATGTCAAGCTTCTGTTGTCTTCTACTACTACTACTCTTATCAGCCTTTAACCAATAAGATCCTTCTGAGCCGGGTCTCCCTCTCCTCAACCTCCTGTTCTTCCGCCGCCATAGGACGAGCCAATTACGTGGGGCATCTTAGATTTATTCGCGTATTTCGCCCACTTATCGAGAATCATTCGACACCTCTGTCAAGCAACGCCAATGTCTCTACCTGGCTTGGTGACCGAGTTGATCATGGACGCATGGGGACGAGCGAAGAGTGCAGAGACGGCTGCGGACGAAGGCGATGATGAATCAGACTCAACAGATGTTGAAATAGGCAAGTTAGACGAAAAGGTGCTCTGTGAGGGAGCTCTTTGCAGATTAGCTGACGCGGAGGCGTCTGGAAAAGAGTACACGAACCTTAAACCCGATCTTCTATTGATGGATCAATGATATCCAGCAGGGTAGAACTGGAGAGGAGCTTAGCGTGGATGCTAATATGGAGAAAGCCATCACAAGAGTGCGAGGTCAGGAGGTCTAGGATTGTAAAAGTTATCAACTCTCAAAGAGGCTTTTCCTCATTCTTTTCAGTCTCCCCGCTGTCCTCTTAGGTAGAGACAGCACTTGAGGTGTAGAAAATACCTAGATACTCGTTTGCAAGCTCTCTTAGCCGGGATCTCGTGTCTAGCTCATTCATCAATTTATTCCTGTAAATACTGAATGTTCACCGTCAACCGCACAATTCAAGGATCACCAGAAATTGGTACATGCCTCAGCCACCGATCGCCGGTAACATGGCAGAAGTAGGACCGCGTTACTTACCACAGTAATCCCCTAGCTACACCTTGTCGTCCGCCTCACCGAAATCGAACGGACGAAGCAGCCTGCCATCCAAAATCATCCCCATGTGAGTCTTGTCGATTCCCTCACAATTCCTTCGGATCTTGGTCATTAACATCTTG
>QQTW01003787.1_pt1 | contig 11229 bp, 14 predicted proteins | sample 1904831 | NCBI WGS metagenome assembly QQTW01 (sample SAMN09435610, study PRJNA476489) | Subsurface metagenome, whole genome shotgun sequencing project.
GAAGCAGGTAGACAGCGCAGTGGCGTATCTAATACTATGCGATCGCGCATTGTCCGCATTGGTGCAAAGCACATTCCCCAAGCCGAACTCAATCAAATGCTAATTGACGCAGACTTTGCACCTCTAAAAGATAAAGAAATTGCCTTTTACTATAGCGGTAAATAGTTGATTTTGTACCAATTTTGCCAGATAGTATTGGCGATCGCACAATACTATCTAAATTACCTTTACTAATTGCAGGAGCTACATTTATGACAATGGATCGATTATTACAACGCGCTTTTGATTCTTCCGCCGTACTCAAAGTTATTAGCGGCTTAAATAACTTTAATGCCGATCGCGTAGCTGCAACAATTAGAGCCGCCGAGCTTGGCGGTGCTACTTTTGTAGATATTGCTGCCGATCCTAATTTAGTTACTTTAGCTAAACAATTGACAAACTTGCCTGTTTGTGTATCTGCGGTAGAACCAGAACTATTCGTGCAAGCGGTAGCCGCAGGCGCAGACTTAATTGAAATTGGTAACTTTGATAGTTTTTACGCTCAAGGGCGGCGCTTTGAAGCGGTAGAAGTATTGGCACTAACTTATCAAACTCGCAGCCTGTTACCTGACATTACTTTATCTGTAACAGTTCCCCACATTTTAGCCCTCGACTTGCAAGTACAACTAGCCGAAGACTTGGTTAAAGCGGGAGCCGATATTATTCAAACTGAAGGCGGAACCAGCACTAGCCCCGTGCATGGTGGGACTTTAGGGCTGCTAGAAAAAGCCGCACCTACCCTTGCCGCCGCCTATGAAATTTCCCGCGCTGTGAGCGTTCCCGTATTGTGCGCTAGTGGCATATCGAGCGTTACTGCACCCCTGGCGATCGCATCTGGAGCCGCCGGAGTTGGAGTTGGCTCGGCAATTAACCAACTCAACAGCGAAGTAGCCATGATTGCCGCCGTTCGCAGCTTGGTAGAATCAATGGCTGGCGTTCGTAGCCGGACTTTTGCCTAAATTATTAGAGAGACGTAGCACTGCTACGTCTCTACGACAACATTAAACAATCTTTGAGACTATAAACTACCTGTTGTTGTTGCAAATGCGATAGTTCGGGAAACATCGGTAAAGACAATACTTGCCCTGATGCTTGCTCTGCAACCGGGAATTGTCCATTGCTATAGCCTAAATACTCGTAAACGGGCTGTAGGTGTAAAGGGCGCGGATAGTAAACCATTGAAGAAACCCCACGCTCTTGCAACAAGTCGCGCACTTGATCTCGTCCTTTTATTACCCGAATTGTGTACTGATTCCAAACGGCAATAGATCCAGCTAATTCTTGCGGGGCAACGATTCCGGGAATCGGACTGAGTAATTGTTGATAGTTAGATGCGATCGCGCGCCTTTGAGAGTTCCAAGAGTCGAGATAACGCAATTTTATTTGTAAAATCGCCGCTTGCAAGGCATCTAGACGGCTATTGATGCCATTTTCGGCATGAATGTAGCGTTCTTTTTGCCCGTGTTCTCGCAGGCTTTTGATGGTAGATGCGATCGCTGGATCGTTGGTTGTTACCGCTCCTCCATCGCCACAAGCACCGAGATTTTTGGTCGGGAAAAAACTAAAACAGCCTACTCGCCCAATACTACCTACTTTAGCTTGTCCCCACTCTGCTCCGGTAGACTGGGCGCAGTCCTCAATTACAGCGATTTGGTGGGTAGATGCAACTTCCATTAGCCCAGTCATATCTACAGGTTGCCCAAAGAGGTGAACGGGGATAATTGCTTTTGTTTTAGCTGTAATTGCTGCCGATAATAGGTCTAAATTGAGATTAAAAGTGGCTGCATCAATATCGACAAATACAGGAGTTGCACCTACCGCTTCAATTACTTCGGAAGTGGCGATAAAAGTAAAAGGAGTAGTAATTACTTCGTCACCTAAACCAATATTTAAAGCTCTAAGGGCTAAGTACAGCGCATCCGTACCTGAATTGCAAGCTACGCAATTTGATACACCAATATAATCAGCAAACTGCTGTTCAAATCCTTCAACTAGAGTTCCACCAATATAACGCCCAGATGCCAATACCTTTGAAACAGCTTCGTTGACTTCCACTTCAATACTTTTATACTGCTGCGTCAAGTCGAGAGGAGGGATAAAATTCACGCTTCGATCCATAAGTTTTAATTTTAATATCAAACCAAATTTTGTTAAGTAAGAAAATGTTATTGATACATTTTTAGCTTTGAGAACGAATAAAGCTAGAAATTGTTTCCCATCCAAGGAGTTAGGTAGTGGAAGGTTTAATTAAGCTAGATTTGCTAGATTTATTTTTAGCCCTGGGCATGATGGTATTTGCTATTGGTTTATCCGCTTGGCAGCAATTAGGCTTAGAATGGACGCTGGCGATCGCAACGGGTCGAACCATCCTCCAATTGCTGGTAGTTGGGTATATATTAGCGTTCATCTTTGCTTTAGATAATCCTTGGGCGGTTTTGGCGATTTTGCTTGTTATGCTCTCTATTGCTGCTATTGTCGCCCGTAACCGGATTAGTAAAAAAATTCCTCGCGTTTTACCTTTGGTGTGGGGGTCAATTTTTATCAGCACAGCTTTAACTTTAGGTTATACAACGCTGCTAGTGATTCAACCTAGAAGCTGGTACGAGCCTCAATACCTCATTCCCATCGGTGGGATTATTCTGGGTAATTCGATGAATGGTGCGGCGATTACTGGTGAAAGATTAGTCAGCACTATCAACGCCAGTCACTTAGAAATTGAAACTCATCTTAGTTTAGGGGCAACTCCTGGGCAAGCTGTAAATAAATATCGCACCGAAGCTATTAAAGCCGGACTTATTCCGACTATCAACTCCATGATGGTTGTGGGTATAGTTACCTTACCAGGAATTATTACCGGGCAATTGTTAAGTGGTATCGATCCATTAGATGCCGCATCTTACCAAATACTGGTGATGTTTATGCTGACTTTTGCTAACTTAATAACTGCTCTATTCGTGACTCAGGGGCTATGTCGTCAGTTTTTTAACAGTGCTGCACAGTTAGTAAAGTAACAATGTTTAATCAACCACCAAATTTAGCCGAGCAAGTTGTCTTAATTACTGGTGCGTCTGCAGGAATTGGAGCCGCCCTAGCCCAAATTTTGGCACAGCAGTTTTTGGGAATTAGATTAGTATTAGCTGCTCGTAATGCCGAAAAGTTAGAAGAAATTGCCACTATTTGTCGCAAAGCTGGAGCGGAAGTATTAGTTGTACCTACCGACTTAGAACAAAGTGAAGCAGTAGAGAATTTAGCGAATAGGGCAATCGCGCATTTTGGCAAAGTAGATGCTTTAGTTAATAACGCTGGTTATGGGCAAATGGGTCCAATCGAGCTAATCCCCGATCGAGCAGTGCAGCGACAGTTTCAAATCAATGTTTTAGCACCTTTAACTTTGATTCGAGCTTTAGTACCCGCGATGCGCGAGGCTGGAGGCGGAAAAATTATTAATATTAGCTCCCTAGGTGGACGCTTGGCATTTCCTTTTGGTGGGATGTATAGCGCCTCAAAGTTTGCTCTTGAAGCTCTCAGCGACTCTTTACGTATGGAACTAGAACCTTTTAATATTCAAGTCAGCGTTATTGAGCCGGGACCTGTAAGTACAGAATTTTTTGTCGCCGCCGCTCAAGCGGTGGAAGAAAATGTAGTCGATCCCGAACATACCCCCTACCGTGCAGCCTTCGAGCGACTAAAAGGACTAGAAGCTCGGACAAAAAGCCGCGCTTGGGCATCAGAGCGGGTTGCAGAAGTTATTGTAACTGCTTTAGCTAGTCGCCGCCCCAAACCCAGGTATATTGCCGCTACTGGAGGTAAGTTAGTGTTATTTATGATGACAAAAATTTTGCCTACCAAGGTCGTAGACTCTTTTTGGCAGCGCTTTTATGGCATCGATCTTGTCGCCCAAGAATGGAAAAATCGTTAAGCTCGATATTCAAAGCTAGAAAAACTCAGCGATAGGCTGTAGGGTAGGGGAATTGAGATTAAAAACTGAAGACTGAAGATGGATTTATTAGAGTACCAAGCCAAAGAATGGTTCCGCGAAACGGGCATTCCAGTATTGCCATCTCAACGCATTGACCGAATTGGCGACCTTAAAGGGTTGAAAATTCCCTATCCAGTGGTACTCAAATCTCAAGTACGTACAGGCGGACGAGGACGGGCGGGGGGAGTACGGATTGTGACAAATACTATAGATGCGATTGCGGCGGCTCAAACTATATTTCATCTACCCATCTTAGGTGAAGTCCCAGAAGTGCTACTGGCGGAAGCGAAATACAATGCAGATAAAGAATTTTACCTAGCTGTGGTATTGGACAGCGCCACTCGTAGACCCGTGCTTTTGGGTTCTTCTCAAGGTGGTATTGATGTGGAATCATCAGAAGAATTACTCCAGCAAGTAGTAGTAGATCGAGAGTTTTCACCTTTTTATGCCCGCAAATTGACTATTAAAATGGGATTGAAGGGGGCTTTAATTGAACCAGTAAGCGATATTCTCGAAAAGATGTATCAGCTATTTTTGCAAAAAGACTTAGATTTAGTAGAGATAAATCCTCTAGGCGTAAGTGCTACCGGGGAATTAATGGCGCTAGATGGCAAAGTAACCGTCAATAGTCGGGCGATCGCTCGTCACGCGGACATCAGTTTAGTAGCGCAGAAAATGGCAAATCGTGCCAACAGTCAAAACTACTTTGATATTTTAAACAATGCCGATCTAATCGACAGGGCGGGCAATATTGGTATCTTAGGCAATGGTGCGGGACTTGTGATGGCAACCTTGGATCTTGTTAGCGATGCAGGAGGCAAAGTAAAAACTTGCCTAAATATCGGACATGGCAGTAATTTAGACCCTTCCAAACCTAGTTTTAGCGATCGCTTAGAGCAAGGATTAGAACTATTGGCGCGAGACAAAAATATTCAAGTTATCCTCGTCAATATTCTTGGTAGCGTGCTTAAAGGCGTAAAAGTAGCAGAATCTGTGAGTAAGTTTAGCGAAAATAGCCCGCCAAAAACCCGTAGCGGGTCTTATCCCCGCTTGATTGTCCGTTTTGCTGGTTCTGAACTAGACTCAGCAAAAGCTCAATTTGCAGCCTTAGCAATTCCTCTAATCGAAAACTTGGATGAAGCCGTTTTGCAAACCGTCCGTCAAGCTAAGTCTTCTCCAACTAGAAAGTCATGAATTTACAGCCTGACAGTAAAATTTTATTCCAAGGTATCACTGCCGAACTTTCTGCAACTCACGGAGTACAAATGAAAGTTTATGGCACAAATGTAGTTGCTGGCGTTAACCCCGGTTTGGGGGGACAATCCTTTGATGATATTCCGGTATTTGACCTAGTAGAACAGGCATTAGCCGAAGTTGGGTCAATTGATACGACTTTAATTTTTGTCCCCGCTTACCAAGCTCTAGACGCGGCACTAGAAGCAATGTCGGCAGGTATTCGGCAAATTATTATTGTCTCCTCTGGGATGCCACCATTAGATATGGTGCATTTGTTGCGTAAAGCTGAAGCCACCGAAACTATCATCGTCGGACCAAATAGCCCCGGAATTATCGTACCGGGAAAATTACTTTTAGGTACGCATAGAAGCGAGTTTTACACTCCCGGAGCGGTGGGAATTGTTAGTCGTAGCAGTACCCTAACCTATGAAATAGCTTTAGAACTAACTAAGGCAAATTTAGGGCAATCTATGGCAGTAAGTATAGGCGGTGATGCGATCGCTGGATCTTCGTTTTTGCAATGGCTGCAAATGTTTGATGAAGATGAAACGACAAATGCGATCGTTTTGGTGGGCGAACTTGGTGGTAATAGCGAAGAAGCCGCCGCTCATTACATTGCTGAAACTATAGACAAGCCTGTAATTGCTTATATTGCAGGGAGAAAAGCCCCCGCCGAGAGACACTGGGGACATACGGGGACTTTAGCCGCCGTTGTCGGTAGAGGTGGCGGTGTTGGTACAGCCCAAAGCAAATTAGCCGCTTTTAAGTCTGCTAAAATTCCGATTGCGGAAAAACCTTCCCAAATTCCCGATTTAGTCAAAAAAGCCCTGAAAAAAACGTAGATGAGCAAACTGCGAGTTTTGGCGCTGGGGATTGTTTCTACTATCTTGACTGCTTTACCTGTCAGCGCCGCCCAGCGCGTTTATGTTAATTATGGGTTCTTTGGGTTTTTCGTTTTCGGTTAGGGCTTTAGAAACCTTTGCCCAGGAAGGAAAAATTGATCGACAATTAAGCTTTTTTCTCAATTGTTTAAGTCCAAATCAGCAAACTTAATTACGAGATTTTTTGCGCAAACGCTACAATCTTAAATCTGTAACTATCTGTAGAGTTAGCTATTCCATTACTGGAGAGCAGTTGCTGAAGCGGTTTGGATTGGTAATCCCACTTTTGCCATCAACCAACATCTGCCAAAAATCTTCTGGGCGATCACCCTCTTGGGGAAATCGACAACCTATACCCACAATTGCGATCGGTTCATTTTTTGCCTTTTCCAAAGCTTCTAGCTTGGACTGCATTTGTTTGAGTGCTAGTAAGGCGCGTTTGGTAGGAGATAAATCTCCTCCCGGTTCTGAGCGATCAATCATTTACTTATTGGATTGAGCGCCAAGTTTTGAAGTCCACTATATTTTAAATAGTCTAAGTACAGCATCTTAGTGTTTGATTTAGTGGGTTTGGTGTAGGATAGAAAGGCGTGAAATGTCAGCATTTCTTCGCGGGATGTAGCGCAGCTTGGTAGCGCACTTCGTTCGGGACGAAGGGGTCGCTGGTTCGAATCCAGTCATCCCGACTTTAATTAGAGTGCGATCGCACTTTAATAGTCGCAACCTTTGATTTGGTTTTGACATAGCTAATTTGACGATCGTAGGGGGCAAAAGATCCCACTTTGCAACAAGTCTACTTACTTGATGCGATTGGCATTGTCGTTGACGATTTGGGGCAGCGATATGCTAAAACTTTGCCAGTGGCAGCATCTATCGTTGCAGTGACTATATAACCACACGATTTAGCACTCAACGAATCTTTACCAATCGCGATCGCTCTTACTACTCGTTTCAATGGGCAAATAATTCAGATTCTTAGAACAAAAAATGCTTAATCCCCACTAATAACCATCAAGCTTATCTAACAGCTATTGCATAACTACCATGACGCAACTAGCACAAAAAATTTATACCCCAGCAGAATATCTGGAATTAGAAGCAGCAGCAGAAATACGTCACGAGTTGATTAATGGCGAGATAATACCAATGGCAGGAGGAACAACTAAACACAATGAAGTAGTGACGAATTTATGTCTTTTACTTAAACCGCAATTACTTCAGCAAAAAGGAAAAGTTTATACGGAGAACGTGCGGTTATGGCTACCAGAATTTAATTTGTTTACTTATCCTGATGTAATGCTAATAGCAAGCGAACCGATTTATTACAGTGATCAAACAACGGGCGCATCTAGCGGTTGGGGGAGTAAAAAGTTAACTCAAGCGACTCCTCAGAAAACAAGGCATCAAACCTGTGATTAACCCAAGCTAATCGTAGGTGCAATAGATGGTTAAATCCATCCTCACTCCAACGCATTCCCGTTCCCTTAAATCGCTGCTGAATCAACCACTTACAGGCACTCTCTACCATACCGCTACCAATGGGCAAACCTTGTTTCTTAAACTGTCCATACTGAATGTGATTGATGTGGGTCTTCAAATAATCTCGCACCTGGCGCAGAATCGGCTTAGTTAATTCATCTGTATTTTTAGACTTGCGTGAGCCTATCCAACTCTTTAATGATGCGCTTACCAAAACCATGACGTAGTTGGTGACGCATTCTATCAAACCACATTTGAGGGGTTCGGGCAGGATTGCCGTTATGATAGACACTTGCCGCTTGCCATAAATGTTGTGCAGCATGATAAAAATCGAGAATTCCGATAGCGTGTTCAGCAAAGCATTCCCGATAGAGCCGCCAAAAGCCTCTAGCTCCATCTGAAATCCAAACGACTTGAGGAGAAGTAGTGATGCCCTGTCGAAGTGCTTCGAGTTGTAAGCGAGGTTTGAAATCGTCAATACTTCCCAAGACGGCTACTAACCGTCGTTGATGCAAACGAGTGACAATTTTGCCTTTGCTATTTCGATGTTGAAGAGGATGAGTAAACAAAGCAATCTTAACTTCTTGCTATTTAATCTTACCTTTAGGCGTTTTGGGTTGAGGTCGGAAAGGGACAGTAACCCCGTCGGCGGCAATGAGCAAAGGCATTGCTTTTAACTGTGAAGGTAGAGATTCTATTAGTGGGTGTTGTCCACTTGCCAGAGATTGTAATTCTAGGTTAAGTTGAGCCATCGCTTGTTTTCCAGCAACTTGTACCCATTGCCAAATTGTGGCATCACTAACTACCGCGCCAGTTAATTGCTGCAACAGGTGAGATGTCAGATCAAAAGGCAAAAACACCGTCAGTAGACATCCTAAACGGATAAGTTCTGTGGAGGTTTGTTGATAAGCTTGAATCCCAAGCACTTCATCAAAAGGAGTTTGTTCACTACCAAGACATCGATGAGGGCATCGTCCTATCCGTCGTTTCCATTCCACTTGCCCCACAAGAGTAAGCATTTGTCTTTTGACAAAGCCTTTACTGACAAGCCGAGTTCCGCAGACTTTGCAGGGTGTCCATTGAGTAGGATTCTAAACACGTTCAGCGAGTTGTTGTTCCACAATCGCTTTGGCTAACCACAGCCCCATCTGCCATGCTGTGAGTACCAAAGTGGTCAAGGGGACTGTTGCTGCAAGTGTTTTGCATAACTGTTGCCAGTCTGAGTCATCTAGAACCAGTTCTTCGATTGGAAGGAGCATCGGAATTGATTTAAAGGTAGGTGAAAAACAGTACAGCCAACGTTTGCAGAGAAAGAAGTCTCTCAGAGGTTAAGTAGTGAAATATTTACAGAATTTTAAATTAGGGAAATCAGTTTATTTACCTAAAATTTGAGCAATTAAAGCCCGATTTACCCGACAAAGTTTAGTTTCTAAAATTCGCGCACCTTGCTTTTTGTAGAAGCTAATTCCCAGCGAATTATTAACTGCAACCGTCCACTCAATTCGTCCACAATCTGTCTTTTCTGCAATATGTGCCAAGTGGATCAATAAAGCTGTACCCACACCTTGACCTCGACTATGAGACTGAACAAAAAGATCGCCCAGCCAAAGAGTCAATTGCGCCAGGAAACTTGAGTAACTATACCCAAAGAGTGCAAATCCAACTGCGACTCCGTCAACTTCAGCAAACAATACCGTTGCTAGCGGTGGCTGACAAAACAAAGTCTGTCTCAGTTTTTCGGGAGTTGCTTCTAGTTTATTGGAATATCCGTCAAACTCAGCTTTTTGTAAGATAAAACCATAAATTAGCTCAATATCTTCGACTGTTGCAACACGAGTTTGTACATTTAATTGATTCATTTCTAGCTCTTTTAATGCGGCTATCATTCACTGTAAAAAAATTGTTTACAAATGTCCAATATATATTTCGCCCATAATTTATACTCAAAAAGTATAAGTCTCTATCTCAGGTATGGAACTTCGACACTTGCGTTACTTTGTTGCTGTCGCCGAGGAACTAAATTTCAGCCGCGCTGCCGAGCGACTTCACATCGCTCAACCGCCTTTAAGTCAACAAATTCGTGACTTAGAAGCGGAATTAGGTGTTGTTTTATTCAATCGCACCAAGCGACGAGTAGAATTGACGGCTCCCGGTCAAGTCTTCTTAGAAAAGGTGCATCAGTCTATCCAGTCTATCGAACAAGCCGTTGAGGCGGTACAACGTGCTAGTAGAGGGGAAATCGGTCGATTGAGTGTGGGCTTTAATAGTTCTGCAACGTATAGCGTTTTGCCCCAAATTTTGCGTGGCTTTCGAGAACGCTACCCGCAGGTTGAGTTACATTTACATGAGTTAACTACCAGTCAGCAACTAAAGTGTCTTCATCAACACGAAATCGATGCAGGTATTCTCTATCTCCCAATCGAGAGTTCAGCCCTTAAGGTGGTATCAATTCTCAAAGAGAGGCTAGTAGTTGCGATGCCCGAATCTCATCCACTTGCGGTTTCGTCTCAGATGTCGATTCGAGCGCTTAGTTGTGAACCGTTTATCATGCCTACCCACCGATTAGGCGGAGGATTGTACAGTAAGATTATGCAGTTTTTTCAACAATCTGGCTTTAGACCAACTGTTGTGCAGGAAGCCATGCAACTTCAGACCATGATTAGTTTGGTTGCGGGTGAGGTGGGAGTAGCACTCGTGCCTGCTTCACTGCAAAACTTGCAAAGAGCGGGTGTAGTCTATCGCTGCCTTCAAGAGCTAACGCCAGAAGTGGAGATCGCCATTGCTTGGCGACAACAGGACGATGGCTCACCCGTTTTGCAGAAGTTTATCGACGCTGTTCGAGAAGTAGTCTAGACGTGTTATTAGATTTCATTGTGAAATCCGAGCCTTGTTCTTTGATGCTTCGTTAGCACTCATTTTGTACTCCCCCAACCGCTAGATACGCCCTCAAACAACAGTAACAAATCCCGTCGCTATTGTCGAAGTTTTATCTGATTCGACTAGAGATTACGACCAAGGACGTAAGTTTGGTTTTTATCGTGTAGCCAGCTTACAAGAATACATATTAGTTGAACCCGAAAAACTGTTAGTTATGCTTTATCGTCGGGGAAGTAGGAAAGAATGGTCTTTACATATATTGGAAGCCCAGACTGATGTAGTACAAATAGAATCGGTGGGAGTAAAGATGCCTTTACAAGCGATTTATGAAGGCGTTTGAGGGCAGTATTTGTACTTCCAAGACATCCCTGCGTAAAATGCGATCGCACTTTAAACTAATTCATCAGGCAGAAGCTTTAACACCGATCTAAGCCAAAATCGTTATAAGGGATATATTAGGTAATTTTGGCATGGATATCAAAAATGGATTCACTGACACTGTAGGCAATACACCACTAATTCGCTTAAATCGCTTCAGCCAAGAAACTGGCTGCGAAATTCTTGGCAAAGCTGAATTTCTTAATCCTGGTGGTTCAGTCAAAGATCGCGCGGCATTATATATTATTCGAGATGCGGAAGAAAAAGGCTTGCTCAAGCCTGGTGGTACAGTAGTAGAAGGAACCGCCGGAAATACAGGAATTGGACTTGCTCATATCTGCAATGCCAAAGGCTATAAGT
>QQTW01003788.1_pt1 | contig 11229 bp, 15 predicted proteins | sample 1904831 | NCBI WGS metagenome assembly QQTW01 (sample SAMN09435610, study PRJNA476489) | Subsurface metagenome, whole genome shotgun sequencing project.
AGAGAGAGAGAGAGAGAGAGAGAGGAGGAAGGGAGGAGAGGAGGAGTGGGGGGGGTATTTATATTCGGGCCCGGCGTGTGAAGGGGCAATTCCACGAGATTCCGGACCGGTCCGCGCGTGTGAACGACGACGATGCCAAAACAATCCGTCAGCGAGTCGCCGACTCAGCGGCCAGGCTCGGCGTGCTCACGGGCCCTCCCAATCTGATCTCCCCTTAAGGACGTGACACGGAGTGTTTCCCTTGAACGTCGACGGAGCTTGACACGTAGAGGTAATCACCTAGAACACAGTCTTCCGTTCGTGCTGCCTTGGTGGGATGAACGAATGAACGAACGAAGGGACGAACGATGGATCGAACGAGCAAGCAGAGGCAGCAGCAGCAGCAGCAGGTGGTGGGAGGGGGGGTCGACGTGGTGTTGCGGCCGTCAGTTGTCCCGGTTCCGCTTGAGCCTCAACTTCCAGCACCGAGACCGCCAGCCGGCCTAGATCCGGGGAACGATGAATAACGTGGTCAAGAGGATGACGACGAGAAGGAATGAGAGGAGATGGAGCCTCTCATTCTCCGAGAAGACGACGACAACAACAATAACGTTGACAGCAGCTCCTCAACGGTCGATCCACTGCTCCAGAAGTCAATTGGCGCTTGACAGGCGGGTCCGTGCTGTTTCATTCCAGGCAGCCTTGCGGCCCGCGGCTGCTGCTGCAAACGGCCCTTCCGATGGTGGGGTGGAGGGGCAGGCGACCAACGTCACCCGGGCCAGAATGAGGCTGACTTTCGATATGATTAGGAATGTATGGGGTTGAAAGAACTCTTGTCTGGTCAGTTAATCAATCCTTTCTCATTCGTATTCGGTGATCGTTACTAACATATGAACATAATGTTCTCGTCGTGGTCGTTGTCGTGGGAGTCAGTCAGGTGATCCGTTGCCCGGCTGGTGGTTGAGCCGCATGCTCCTCCGAGGTCGTTTCGGAAGCGGCTGAGATCGCTCCGAAAATCGTCGGAAAAAAAGATGGGCAGCAAGGTGTTGAAGCCATTGTTCTGGAAAGAGATGGTGGCAGCCATGTGCCCGTAATGAAAGGCCAGTGGTGGGAGCCACTGCCAGAGATGGCTATGTGGTGAGGATTGGCCACGATAGAGAGGTCAGTTGGGCCAGATGGCGCGGAAATCAGGAGATCTCACCTGGTGATGCTTTTCCTCGTTTCTTTCAGTGCGAAGCATGGGCCACTCTGAGGTATTCAGCGCCTGCGCTGAGACGCCCGAGTGGAGGTGGTGAAGACGCCATTGAGATACAGGAAATCTTTCTTGAAGGGAGTGTGGGAAACAGTGGGAGGTGAGAGGTCGGGACACCGGCAGTGGCTGACTGATCGTCGGTAGGATCGGAGGAAACCAGCGCCAGAAAACGGCATGGCTCTCTCATTGGGGGCTCCGGAGGGCCGTGTCGTCGTTTTGAGACGCCCTGACCGGAGCGGTGACACTCCTGCTCGGATGGCATGCGTGAGACTTTTACCGAGTTGGAAGGATACGCCCTCTGATGCTTTCAACTCGAAAGGAGAGCTGCCAAGGTGGGGCATCAAATGCATTCAGGGTGGCCACAAGATGTGGGTCATCAATACGAAATGAGATCAGTGCAGTGTTGCGAAACGGTAATTACATGGACTATCTAAACGGAGGAACTACAACGTTGTGGGGAGGAGACCTCCACCCTAGACCCGCTGATATTTTGAAAGCTACGAGACGAACAACGCGAACAAGCTCTTGGTCACATGTCAAAACGAACTGAAAACAGAACTTTTCTTTCAACACACGAACGGTCGCCAAGCGCTCTCCAGATGAACGGGGAGACGTGCTCATACCGCTCAAAGCTCGTAGGGCAGACTGCCCAATTTCTTGCTCAGGAGGTCGCTGCTCAGCTTCCACAGCTGCTCGCCCAGCGTTGCATCCTGCGCCTGGCTGGACGGGGACGTGGGCTTGCGATCCGGAACAATCTGTCGCGCCAACTGCGTCAGTTTCCTAATGTTCTCGTTTCGAGCCACAATCTCGGCGCTCCTCGGAATGGAATTGAATTCGAATCGTTTGAAGAGAATAGAGATCTATGCACTCACGTATTGACCCTGGATCTTCTCCGAGACGATATCGGGACTGGTCAGGGCAAAGAGGGCCGGGCGGCAACCCTCCTCGAGGGCATCCTTCATCAGCGGCCGCGTAGCGAGCGTCAGCACCTTGCCCACCACGCCGTACGCATCCTCGGCCTGCTTCTGCTGATCGGTGCTGACGGCGCCCGGATGGGTGGCGTTGGCCCAGACCTGCTCCGTGCTCTGGAAGCCGAGCTGCTTCTGCTCCATCCGGCGCACGAGGCCGCGGATGAACAGCACCTGGGCGAGCTTCGACCGATTGTAGAGGTACGAGGCACCAATGTCCTGGTTGATCTCCTCGAGCGACTCGAACTTGACATCGCTCGGGGCCATGCGGTGCAGATCGGACGATTGCACCACCAGGCGCGAATTGGGCGTCTTCTGCAGCACCGGCAACAGCGTGAGGGCCATGTGCATCTGCGAGAGATGGTTGACCTGGAAGTGCGAGTCTGCAATTGCAGACGCATCAGCCGCCCGCACCAGAAAATATGGACTCATCGAAAATTCAATTACGCACCAATGCCGTCCTTGGTCTCGTTATACACGCCCACGCCAAGACCAGCATTGCACATGAGCTTTTCGAGTATTCGTCAGCCATAACACCTGGATAGAGCTCCGGTTATCTATCACTGACCCCGTCCAGCTTCTCCAGGTCGCCCTTCAACTTCTTGGCTACCTGATCCACCTGCTGCAGGTCCTCAAGGTTGCACTGCACCCACTCCATCTTGTCGGCATCGCCCCACTGCTTGACCGACTCCTTGGCCTGCACCGCATGCTCCTCCTTCATGCTGAGCATGTAGATCTTGGCCGGCTTGTGCTGTAGCAGGTGGGCTACGATGCCGAAGCCGATTCCGGCCGACCCGCCAACGACCACGTACACCTGAAGCACAATCGTCAATTAGAACAGTAATATCGCTCGGTGGATCTCTTCCCACCTTGCCCGTGAGTTCCGGTACGTTCTCATTAGGATCGAACCGGTTTCCCGTCAGGATAGAAGCCATTTTGTTAGAGGTTGATTTGGAGTTGCTCGAATTGGGTCTTGAGATGTTAGGAGGAAGTCGGGTGCAATGAAGAACGTAGAAGGAGGATATCGTCGAGGGTTGAGAGAAGCAGGAGGATCTGAAGTGCACGGATCGGAGCAAGGTGGGGAGTGGGGCTCGAGGGGGCATTTGAAAGGACAAGGGGGCCAGGGTGAGCAGAGAGAGCACCGCGGAGCTCGAAATGGCAGGAACTCATAGGCAACAGGCCATTAAGTCATATCATGCCCAATTTAGGGAGGACCCTTGGAGGAGGGTACTTGCGGACATGTAGTGACGACACCAGAAGTGGTGTCGTCACTTTGGGCCCTATGGGGATCATGACGTCAGCAGCCGAGCATGTGCCGCGGAACACCAACCACCAATATGGCTAGTGGCGATCAATCTCGATCGGAGGGAAAGATGTTGAGCAGAGCCGCTGGCCGGGTGGTGCGATGAAGAGGCTCTGTGGAGCGTATGTCATGGTGGGCCGATGCACGGGATGAACGAAGATGAACCATGGGGAGCAGCATCATAACTTCTCGGATGGAGAAACATTTTTTCATTCATTTGGATTGCACTTTATTGTGATCGTTTGGCAAACTCGACCTTCAAGATCAGGTGCCCAAATCCGTCTGTTTCCGTGTTAGTATCTGGGAGCACGGCAAGTTGATGAAGAAGGGAGAAGGAAAAAACCAAAAAAAAATCCACGTACAGCCATCCATCTTCTCGCACGCCCGGGCGGCGTCCGTCCGCTCTTGGAAGCTGATGAACGCAAAGCCCTTGGCGCGCCCAGTCTCGCGATCCTTGGCCAAGAAGACTCTCGTCACGCGCCCGAACCGCTCGAACATGCCACGCAGGTCGTCTTCTTCGGCGAACTCGCTGACCTGAGATGTTCGAAGATGATTAGCATGACTGCTCCGCACACCATAGACTGTAAATGCAGCAAATTCGAACACTTACATTCGTGACTCGGAGCGTAGCAAGATCATCGCGTTCATACTTGCCACCCATGCGCTCCCCAGCGCCGGCCGCGCCTTTTCGCAAGTGTGGTGGTACGTAGCTCGACTTGCCATCACCCAGTCCTCCAGCAGCTTCTCCAGCGCCTCCAGCATCGCCATCCAGGTCGGCCGCCGCGCCACCCTCATCGACGGGGGCCATGGTATCCTTGAAGGGACATCGGGCCGTGAAATGCTCGCCCGAGCAGATGCGGCACTTGACCTTCTTGTCCTTGAGCTGCTCCTTCAGGCTGCCCTTCTCCTCCTTTGGGTCCTTCTGGTTGGCCTTCCAGTTGATGCTCGGCCGGAAGACAATGTTCTCGCCCACGCTGGTCGTGTCCAGCGATGGGCCCGCCGCGTGGCCCTTCTCCAGACCGAACTTGGCCCACGATTTGCGTTCGGCCACGCGGGGATTCACATGCTCCTTGATGACCGTCGTCCGGATCTTGCGCGTCGTCTTGACCTTCTTGCCGTCGTCGTTGAAACGATAGGAGATGATCGTCTTGGTACCGTCCTTGTTGCTGATGACCTGCTGGGGCGGCAAGACGGACGGGTCGTCGAAGTCCTCGTCGTCGGCCCAGTCCCCGCGGCTGGCATCAGACCGTCAGTCAGGTCCACAAGAGATGATCGAGACGAAAAGAGTCGGTGGGTAATACGACTCACTTGGCAGTTCGTGACATGGCTGGTGCTCTCCTTGATGTTTGAGATGTGTTGATGAACAAGTCTTCCTGAATGACCAGTGTCGAGTGGAAAAATTTACCGTCGTTGTGGCCACAAATTAACGAAATTTGGCCCGCAGCGACTCAGCGAAGCTCGCACAAGCGAAGCGAGCGGCAACTGGTACCAGCTTTCTCGATGCGTAGCAACAGCACCACCAGCAATCGACTAAAAGATCAATGAAGAGGAGATCGAGAGCTTGGTAAAGACGAACGATCTACGTCCGACCATGAAAACTAGCGAACTGGTGATGAGGGTCGTGGAATGGCAATGACATTTGAGGTGCGACGTTGAGCTCAAGAATGAGGCTCTGCTTGCAATTAGCGCGGAAGCTTTAACCGAGTTGGGTTCGGCAGGGCACGCGGAGTGAACCGGAGATGGGATGTAGCGGTTTTCGAAGGACTCACCAGTGACTGCCAATATAGACTCCTTTCGTATTGTCATCGTCAATAGAATGAAGGAAAAAGACGTATGTCCGTGATCATCCGTGCCTTGAAGGTTCTGTCACCACCGCCGTAAGAGCAATGAAGATGTGTTGGTCGTCCGATGGTGAAGGTTGCCTTGGTGGTAAGGCTGATGAAGCGGCTGGTTGTGGTAAAGACGATGGAGATCAGCTTGGTAGTGAGGGTGATGAAGCTGCTTGTTGTGGTAAAGACGATGGAGATCCGCTTGGTAGTGAAGGTGATGAAGCTGTTTGTCGTGGTAAAGACGATGGAGATCAGCTGGGTAGTGAGGGTGATGAAGATGACTTGATCTGAAGGATGATGGAGATGCTAGGAGCTAGAAGCGGTCAGTGCTGAGCGGACAGATTGGTCACCGCATGGCAAGTAATGTTCACTGGAGCGAGTGATATCTGACCTCGCAGCTCCCTGGGTCGATGAGCTATGTTCAGGTCCTGTCTTGATTCCGGTTCCGTTGCGACTGGCCAAGTCAGTCACGACTCAGCTACTGAATATTTCTTTCAACTCTCCCTGATGAAGGCAGCAGCAAGCTTCAGACCGCGGATCCACATCGGGCATTTTATAACCTTGAGGGCATCTATATTCTTGCTATACTAGCCTGAGCTAGTAACATCTACCTCCACATTCTTCCCAACCCCAAGACCGTACGACTAGCGTCCAGTGGACTTCATCTTCGACGCCTTCCCGTTCACCGGTCAAAGGTCAAGGTCACATCTCAAGGCTCAACCTCGCCAGAACGGAGTCAAGAGTGGCCTGTTCTGAAGCTCTACGTCCTCATCTTTCTTCTAGACGGTGGTCGTTGCTTCAGCAGTCATCGCTGGTCATGTCGAACTTTCGGAACTGGAAAGCGTTTATTGCTGACTGGCATCGCCTTGCCGCTCACCTGTCAGACCCTCAGCTCTCAACTTCCTTGGAAGACACTCTCCCGGCAGCCACCTTCTCTGGAGCCATGTCCTATTTGAGAGCGACCTTCTCTGGGGCCATTTCCTCGGAAGCCACCTTCTCTGGACCTACGTCTTCTGAACTCACCTCCTTAGAAGCTATGTCTTCTGAACCGACGTCCTCCACGGGCACCTCTGAGCCGACCTCCGATGAAGCCATGTTTCTTAGAGCTACCTTCTCTAGAGGCCCGTCCTCTCCAACCTTCTCCCTTGAAGCATCATCCTCGGAAGTCACGTCCTCGCCAAGCATCATGGCACTTGGCCCGTGGCCATCTACTCAGGCTCACCAGGCAAAATATCGACGCCTCAACGACGCTCACACGACTGAAACATCAGAGGCCAGCCAAGTGGTCCCGCCTTGGCAGCAAGCTCACTCGACGACGGCCATCGCCTCACTTCCTCCGGAGATCCTCCACATGATCTTTGGGAAGCTGTTCGAACAGGAGCTCTGGAGCCGGTCAGCTTCGGCAGGCTTCTACGACGTGCTCGACCTCAAGGACGTGGTTCGGATCACCCGGCCGTTGAGAGGAGTGTGCTCCACCTGGACCGGCGTCATTCGTGACCTTTTCTTCAGCCGGCCTCAGTCTCGACGAAACCTGTTGGTCCGCGTCGATGGCGACAAGGTCGCCGAAGTGAAGCAGCTCTTTCCCCGGCTGAAGAGAGTGGTGCTGTGTCTCGGAGATCCCAACGACGCCCGTCACTTGGAACGATTGCACGTCACCTTGACCGCGCTGTCTCGCGAGCACACGATGAACTTCATCGCCGGGGTGGCCTGGAAGCACGAGCCCACGGCAACCTGCGCGGAATGGCCGCTGCCCTTGGGGGAGGGCTGTATTGAGAAGGCCGCCACCAATAACTTCGGCCCGGTGTTCGGGGTCCCTGAGCAACCGGGCGGGGGGCCGGTGTTCTCGGTGAACGAATGGGTGATCGAGTTCATGTACCGGGAGCTGCAGGCCTATGCCCGTTATCACGCCAAGCTGGTGCTGTCCCTCATCGGTCTGATGACCGCGGCCGACTACGTGGCGATCCCGGCCTTCGTCTTCACGGCCTTGGCCGGACCGGCCTTGGAATGTACCTCGACGGCCATGAAGAGGATCCAACGGGCGAGACTGCCGCCGACGACGTCCTTCGCCAGTCTCCCATCGGCCCGATACGTGGAGATACACAACGGCCCTCACGCATTGCACCGCACCTTCACGCGTCGATTTCTGGCCAAAGGCTTCCGGCCCTTGTATCACCTGGTCGAGGGTCAGGATAAGTGGACGGTGCGGCGCTACCTGCGAGATGAACTGCGAGGCCGGGTGAGCGAGATGCTCTCAACAGAGCTCGGCCGTGTCTGTCAGGACCTCACCCTCCCCGAGCCGCTTCGAGGTAGCTTGAAACGACTTTCGGTCCAAAGCGCCGACAAACAGGCAACGCTACCGGAGCGACAGCGGGTGAGGTCGTTCTTAACCGACACCGTCCTCACCGAGCTGAAAGAGCTTCGAGTCGGGCCGGAGATCGGCGAATATGGGCGCCAGCCAGACAGTGAGTAACTCCGATCCATAATATTTTCTATTACAGATGTTTGACACCATCGTACGGTCACGCAGAACTGTTCGCCGCCTTGGTGATGAACCCCAACGAGACGTTGACGTCGCTGGTGATCGAGGGCCCAAACCTTCTCGGGACGCATCGGACGGATTGCCTCACCATCTCCAACCCGACCTTTCTGCCCAACGTGACCTATCTGGATGTGCCCCTCTCCAGCATCTGTCCCGCGACGTTCAGCACGACCCGTCGAGCGGCGCCGCCACCGTCATTCACGGCCTGCGCGCTGTGGCGACTTCGTACCACCTGCCAGGGTTGTCCGGAGTGGCTCTGGGGCGATATGCCTCAGCAGAACCCGTTGGTCGCTCTCCAGTTTCGCTGCCTTTTCGGTGCGATCCGGAGGATGTCCGAGTTGACCAACGCCGCCCGACTCATGTTTGCCCCCGAGGACGGATGGATGGTCGAGATTGTGGTGCAATGTCCGGAGAGCTGTCGCCTGCGTTCGGGTTGGTGCATCCGTCCTCTGCGCGTGTGATGTATCTCGGCTGACGTGGTGCATCTTCCCATGCTTGCAGATCTTGCTCAGACTCTATGGCTTCATCCCTCGAGTTCCCAGGTCACCTACCGCGTTCAGCATTTCGTCTGGAATTTCATCGACGGACGCTCCCGCCAGTCTGGTTCTCGAGTGTGGTCAAGCCTCGATGAATCCACCTTCGCCGAAGCCGCGGGAAGGATGACAAACAGTTGGACCCGACAGATCCAACTGGACGATATTCTGACTCAGATGGGCATCGGGTCCGATCCGAATGAATCCTCGGTGGGTCTGTGACGGGGCGTTTGGGGGAAGGAGGATGGAGGAGCTAAAGCCGCTCGTGGAGGACTCGAGATACCGGGATAAATAGTTCGAGAGATAGAAGATTCGACTTCAAATTGATCAAGACAGCCAGATTCTCAGAATGTGCACGACGATTTCGCTGGTTCAAAAGCTTCAGAAGTATGAGTAGATCCTAATGCATGGTAATACAGTATAACACGACCAGCAACCCAAAATTGGAAGAAACCGCTATAGCTTGGCAATCATGGTATTTCCTTTCTTCATCCACTTGACCGCATCCGTGACCATCTCGTCCACAATGGCCTTGGCGCTCTTCTTCTCTCGCACCACCGCCGCCGCTTTGCCCATGAGGAAGGGTCGAGCGTTGTCCATGGTCTCGTCGTCGATATCCTCGGCATTCTCGAAATCATGTTCGACGGGGATGATGCCCTTGCTGGTAAGTTCCTTGATCTCTTGTGCCCGATTCTCTTCCCAGTTCTGGATGTACGAGTTGTTGCGCACCCGAAGTGGTCGTCCCTATCATTTTCATCAATTTCACGTGGCCAGGTGAATCAAGACTCGACGACCTACGGTGAAAATGATGGTTCGGACGTTATCGTCAAAGCCAGCGGTTCGTACTGCTTCTTGATGGGCTTCCGGTGCACCAGCCTCGTCACATAAGATGAATCGAGTACCAATCCAAACTGCGCTGGCACCCAGCATCAAGGCGGCAGCTACTGATTGACCGTTGAAGAGACCTCCCGCAGCAACGACCTGCACGTCCAGATTCGTAAGAGGGCTCTTCTTGCCTCTGCAGAGCTCAACCACGGTCGGAATCAAGATTGTCGTCGGCACATCACCGGTATGGCCACCACCCTCGCCACCCTGTGCGCAGATGATATCGACACCAGCATCTAAACACTTCTGAACATGCTTGGGATGACCAATCATGTTCATATAGAGGACGCCGGCTTTATGCAAGCGCTCCACCACATGAGGAGGTGGCACGCCGATCGCACAGACGAACAGCTTAGCGCCGCTTTCAATGACAATGGTGATGAGCTCATCCAGCTTTCCTTTCGTATAGTCGTAACTATCATTAGATCGTCAGCGGGGGGTCAAGAACAGATATCACACTCATATGCTCATCTAACGTACTTGGTCTTTCTTGCGCTCCCGCCTACCTGCGGGATGAGCAGATCCACACCGAACGGCGCCGACTTATCGTTGAGGTAGCTCTTCAGCTCCGAGATCTGCTCCAGCAACATCTCCGGGCTGTACCCCACTCCACCGATCACGCCTAGTCCACCAGCGTTCGTGACCGCTGCAGCGAGCCTGGGCCCAGCCGCGACGTTCATGCCCGCCAACAAGATGGGGTGATTGATCTTCAAGAGATCCGTAACCGGAGTGCGAATTTGCTCTGCATGTTATGAGTATTCATGTACATGCACACATGAGAGGGTGAGTACGTACGTGGAGATGCCATATTGAACATCTGTATTCAGTAACTCGAGTATGGTATTGTCGGTATTGTTGATTGAAGAGTGGGATGGTCGATCATTTGTAGGAGCGCAGACGGCGATGTTGACACGCCCCTGCCGGGCGCGGGGGACCTGAGAGCCGAGGTCCGACGGTGCCCGTGACGGGGTCAGCTGACGTTTCGGCCCGGAAGAAAAGCCACAACCATGTGAAGCGGACGTTCGAAGGCCGCAGTTTCGTCGACCATCGTGAAACAAATACGAAAGATACCGGATCAAAGATGCGCCGCGCCGGCTAGCTTTCGTGATTGACCTCGAGGGCCACGAATTCGTTAGACGTCGGCAGGGAGAGAGATGAGGGCAGAGCTAAGTAGCTTTCTATGCGACCACAGCAGAAAAGGTACTTAATCTAATGCTCATTCAGGACCTCAGAACCTTTCACGAGGCCAAAATATCGTCGGACATTGGGTCAAAGAGGACACAGGCTCAGGTCCCGTTTCTAAGCGATCACAGCCAAAATTCATTATCGAAATCGCTCACTTCCTTTCTGTTTCCACGAAGCCCACAGCACAGTCCTGCTCGTCATGGGAAGCATTCCTTCCATAGGCATGGTCATACTTTCGTCGAACGTCGCTGCAACCGGAGGCCTACGGAGCACGACCTAAGAGCTTGGAGATCGCCCATGACCAGCAAACGACCAGCGGACGACCAGTGTCCACCGTACTTCTAGTACGGGCGTTAGTGGGGAGGTGGCGTAGGAGTACGTCGCCGAGTGGCCTCCTTGGAGCGATGCCGGGCTTTATACAGCCTTGGGCACGCCTTCAATGGGCTCGAGGGACGCTTCGATCCAGCTCGACTCTCTACCATCTCGGATCAGCGATGGCGTACTCTACCTTGACACACCGTGCCTTTGTGGCTTTTGGAAGCAATCTGGGAGATCGAATTGGTATGATCGAAGAAGCTCTCCGAGCTATGGAACGGAAGAAGATTAGGATCAAGAGAACGAGTTCGTTATGGGAAACGAAAGCTATGTATGTTGTCGATCAAGCCCAGTTCCTGAATGGAGTCTGCGAGGTTCGTGAGCTCCAACATCTTCAAACCTTTCAGTTTACATAGTTATTTCTTTACCACCAATCGATAG
>QQTW01003789.1_pt1 | contig 11227 bp, 14 predicted proteins | sample 1904831 | NCBI WGS metagenome assembly QQTW01 (sample SAMN09435610, study PRJNA476489) | Subsurface metagenome, whole genome shotgun sequencing project.
TACTACGAACTAAGTTTTCGCCAACCGATAATTCAAACTCCTAGCCAAGAGTTTGCTGTAGGTTTGAGCGCTAATCGTCGAGAAAGCGAAACTTCCTTGTTAAATGAGCCTTTTCGCCTATCTTTTGGCGCAGACGAGCGCGGACGTACCCGAATTTCAGCTTTGCGGTTCTTTCAAGATTGGACGCAACGCGACACCCGTCAAGTAATTGCGGCAAGATCCCAGTTTAATTTAGGAGTTGGTGCGTTTGATGCAACTCTTAATGAAGAGGAACCTGATAGCCGCTTTTTGTCTTGGCAAGGACAAGCGCAATGGGTACGCCTACTCGCACCAGACACTTTGCTCTTAGTACGCGGCGACGTGCAACTATCAACTACATCGCTCGTACCTTTAGAACAATTTAGTTTAGGCGGTTTGCAAAGCGTGCGCGGCTATCGCCAAGACTTACTTTTATCTGATAATGGTGCTTTTGCGTCAGCGGAAGTCAGATTGCCTATTTTGCGCGTACCTGACTGGGGTTCTGTCTTACAAGTTGCCCCATTTATTGATATTGGTACTAGTTGGAATACGGGTAGATCTGCCCCCGATCCTAGTACCTTAGCTTCTCTTGGCTTAGGTCTAGTTTGGCAACAAAGCGATCGCTTTACGGCACGAATTGATTACGGTATTCCTTTAGTATCTGTATCCTCAACAGAAAGAACATGGCAAGAAAACGGCATATACTTTTCCGTGTTTTACAACCCTTTTTAAAATCAATTAGCTTAAATAGAATTTGGTTGAGGCGGAGTTTCCTTGCACTATATTATCTCTCAATTGGGACAAATTGAATATCTGTTAAGGTCTGTTGGCTGAGTTTTTTGACTGCTTCTGGGGGTAAAGGTACAGGGCTACCCAGAAAATAGCAGTTACGCCATAACAGCAAAGGGATAACTGCTGGCAGAGATTTACGCTCAGGAAAGTAGCGCAAAAATCTTTGGGTTACTTCTGGATCTAATAAATCTAGATTAACAAGTCCACTTTCGTCTACCAACCGTTTTAAAGCTTCATCGCAGGTAATCCGTCCGCTTTTTAGCTCTTGCCACACAGAGCTTTGCTGGAGTTTTTGCATACTTATTTAGTCTTCTGCTTTAGTTCACTTAGTAGAGGATGCTGAAAACCTTTCGGCTGCACCCAAAGGTGATAGCGGTTTTTCAGGACATACCCTGCCTAAATCTAAAATCGTTACTGTTTAATATATCGTTTCACACTCGGAGTGTAAGTTTTATCTGCTGTCAAGACGATGTAATTTTGTGTCCACAAAGTAGGTAGTTTTTTAGTTTAGGAAATTCTACCCTCAAGTTATGAGATGCCCTACCTTTAATTTTACTCCTAAGACTTGCTGCGTCGTCTGTGGGTGATAAAGATGTTGAATCACAGCAATTAATCCTTGTTTAATTGCTAATTCGCTTGCTAACTATTCAACGAAGGCAGCAATTATTTGGTATATTATTTATCAGTACAAGCGTTCGCCTCACGCCTATGCCCTACCGCATCCATGAGATTAATCGTACTGTTTGCGAAGTCAAATATTCTAAGTCACCAGCAGCAGCGATTCGCGATCAGTTCATGCCTGATGTAGATTTGGATGAAGCCCAACTAGAGTTATTTGCACAGTACATTACGGCACTTGAAGGTATTGGAGTTAACATTCAAGACGAATACTTGAGGGATACTCTCAATGCTTATCCCGACAATATGGAAGCTGCAATCCAAGCAGTATTAGAATATGCCCAGGTTTTACGGCAGAAACATCAAGATTTTCTTGACCAATATCACGCTACCAATTGCTTAACCAAAGCATTAAGAGAGGGATGGAAGCCTCATTCAAAGTGACCTCCTCAATTATTTAGACAACTAAGATACTTCAAGGAATAAGATGGAATTGCCAGAAACCTTGATGGCACTTGAAAAACAGTTTTGGGCAGCTAGCTCTGCTGCGAACCTTGATTTAATTCGAGCCTACTTGACTGACAATGCCCTAACTGTGGGAAATTTTGGGGTATTGAATAAGGAAGAGACAATTGCAGTCAATGAAGGACAACCACCATTCCTGTTTTGGCACATTGACAATTCGCCGCAAATTTGCCACTTGACAAAGGATGCTGCTGTTATCATTTATACAGCAACTGCACGGCGACGAGGAAGCGAAGCATTCACAGTCAACATCAGCAGTACCTACGTTAACCGAAATGGTTCGTGGCAGTTGGCGTTTCATCACCAAACACCGCTCTAAGTTATCAAAGCAGCGCACTTATTCTCTATTTGTTTACGCGCGCAATCTCCCATCGCCACACTTTGCCATCTTCCGGATCAATCAACTCCGATACTTTGCTCATTCCACATTTAGCTAACACTCTAGTTGATGCATTACTTTCTGCTAGTGTATGGGCGCAAATGCAGTCAACTAAATCACAAGCAAAGGCAATCTCAATCAACTGACGTGCCGCAGCAGTCGCTAAACCCCTACCTTGATAACTTGGAGCTACAGAATAACCAATCTCAACGGTGCGCTTAGAGTCGGGAACACTTTTGAAGCCTCCTATCCCGACTACTGCCCGCTCAGGACGCAAAACAAACAAATACGCTAGCCAGGGATACCATATTTGCGAGGTTTGCATTACGTTTAGAGTGTACTGTAGTACCCCTTCAAACGGTAAATATCCTTCGACTAAATGCAGCCCATAAGTCGCTTGGAAAGCCTCTGTACCCTCAATTAGCTTTTGAATATGTTCAACAGAGCAAGGAATAAGTTCTATATCCATAATTCCAACTGCCTCACTCGCCCATCCTGGATAGCCTAACTCTTACTATTTCCAGTAGTTAAGAAGTACAGCGCGAGAACGTGTCTTCAAGGCTACACCTTACCAAGCTAATTAACAAAATTAACTAAGCTTGTCTTTACTACTGATTTACTTAACTAATAGCCAACTATTCCTTTTTATGTCTTGTTGGGTCAACTAGCTGATAGTGCATTCCTGGCTCTGGTGTAGGTGGGAAGTGTTCTCCTTTAGTTGAAGTCACTTCCCTGCCCTCGCTCCTACCTTCTGCATTTATCAATTGATATTGCCCACTTTCTGGTACTGTTTCCCCTGGCTTAAATAATTGTTGCTCTTCGCTTGGTGTTGTCACCTTTTCTTGCTGATTAGCCGCTTCCTTGTCTTTATGTCTCGTTGAGTCAACTAGCTGATAGTGCATTCCTGGCTCTGGCGTAGGTGGAAAGTGTTCTCCCTTCGTCGAAGTAACTTCCCGCTCCTCACTACTACCATGGGCATTTATCAACTGGTATCGCCCACTTTCCGGTACTATTTCCCCTGGCTTAAATAACTGCTGATTCCCACTTTCACTAGCTGCGATATTATCTGTTTTGTTTGCACTTGTTGGCATCGGCTCTTTTCCTTGCCGCTCTATGAGTGCTTGAGTTTGTTGCACCAACTCCTGTCGCTTTGATGCCATCACTAAGAAACGACTGGTAAACCAAATGCTATAGCCAATTCCTACTAGCTCTAATGTCGGTGCTACTAATGGTATGTCATCAAGCGCATCTATAATCGCTAACACTACCTTCAGTGCGACAGCTATCCCGACAATTAGGGCAATACTTGTAATTAGCTGCCTGTATTGGTTGAACAACCTACTTACATCGTTAGGCAGCGCTACTAAAAAACTATAACTCCGGCTTACAATCTCCTGCCCTTTCTTAATCGACCTCGTAACAGGTGCTATTTGTCCCTGCCCTTGTACTCCTAGTTCTGTTGTTACCTCCAAAGCATCAGAAATATTATCTTCTGATTGCTGTAATTGAGATGCCATACTTTTGCTCCATCCGGCACTGGATCTGGAAGATTATTTCAGTTTAGAACTGTGCTATCTGCTGCTCATCCTTTTCTAGATAGGTATTTGTTTACCACTAGTTAGATTATTTCAATCTAGCCGTATGACGGTAACATATCGCTTTTAAGTTGCCTGTCTCTCCAGCTCCTTGTGGGCTTTAGCACTTCGTACTCCTACTGGTCTGGGCTTCTTCTTCGTCTTCCTCACCTTTTCAGTAGCTGGAGGTCGGCAAGTTTCGCAGTATTTTGGTCTTGGTCCGTAAGACTCTCGCTTTGTCATTTGGTCGCACTGGGCGCAAATGAACTTGTAGAGCCGAGTTTTGATCACCCGTTCGTGCGCTCTAACTGTGTACTCGCGGACGTGAACTTTCTTGGATGGCATAATCGATCACATGGTAGCTGCCTATCACTTATCCTAGCTATAAAGCGCAATCTTATAAAATGCTGCCTCCACAGAGCTTCATCACTAATTTACTTGCCATGCGTTCGCACTACCAGGCGCACATCCAACAGTACGACAGGGTGAGCGCTCATGCTCAAGAACAACTTAGCCACGTCCATGCTCTGTTGGTAGATGAGGCATTAGATAACCAGCAGTTTGCAACGAATCTGCTGCAAATGCGATCACACTTGCAAGCTACAGTTGCCGAACAAATGCGCTCCTCTGCTAATGCTAGGGAGCAATTGGTTCACATTAACGCACTACTAGCAGAGCAAATGGCGATGCAGCACAGGGGTGAGCAAATCATTTCTATGCAAGCAACGGCTGCTACTAATAACCCTGAACTGACACAAGCTGTCCAAGGCAGAGAAATTCCCACCGCACTAGACCATTCGGAACCTTCGCCTGCTGAGGCAGAGCAAGCACAAGTAGCTGAGGAAACCCAGCAACCAGAACCCCCAATAGAATCAGACCAGGCAAGTTCTACTGTTATTCCTTCCAGTAAGTCTCTAGATGAAATAACAAATGATCTTTATGAGCCATCGCCTGTAGCGAACGTAGAATCTGCGCCTAATCAGGTAGGCAAAGCAGAACTAATCAAGTCACCGTTTTTGCCACAATATCAACGCTTGACTAAATTTGAAGCTGTAGAGAAATTACTGCAAGATAATACGGGCAGCATTCTTCACGTTAACTACATTGTTCGCTCTCTCTACGGCAATCTAGCGCCAGAAGCTGCCAAAGTCGAAAAGCAAAGGCTGTACGAAACCCTAAGTAAAGGTGTAACTAGAGGATCATGGGACAGAGTACCTGACCAGTTAGGTTGCTACACGATTGATCTCAAGCTGGTTGATAAGCAGGCGAAATCTACAAAGTCTACTACTAGCAAGTAGTAGGCGGCTAAGACTGAAACTAACGGGACAATTAAGGTGTTGCTACCTATCTGTACTTAACTTTACTCAAGTAGTAGCAAGGGTGCTACAAGAAAATGTTGGACACAAATCATCAATTCAGGTAAAGTAGCACGGAATCCTTTAGCTAGGTGCAAGGCAAAAACAGTAGCAGGAAGTGGTAGGAAAGATAGCAATGTACGCACTTAAAACAAGCTGAAAGGCTTAACAGAAAGCATAAGCCTACTTGTCTTCATGCTAGTTGACGAGTAAAGTCATAATAAATAGTTCACTTGAAACAGCAATTTGCCAATTTAAATTAAAAAATTCTTTAATAACAAGATTATAAAAATTAAAAATTAATATTTAGAATAGCTATGGCTTTAGTGATTACACTTTTTAATCAAGCTGGTGGTGTAGGAAAAACAACTTTGACGATGAACCTGGGTTACCATTTAGCTCAACGGAAAAAACGTGTCTTACTATTAGACATGGATCCTCAATCATCTCTCACAAATTTTATGGGCTTGAATCCTAAAAATCTTAGTAAGACTTTGTATGAGACGATTGTCAATGAGGAACCTTTAGCTATTCATCAACAAATCTACGGTATGGATTTAGCGCCAACTAATATCAACCTCAGTATTGCTGAAATGCAGTTAGTGGGGGCAGATATGCGCGACTTCAGACTTAAAGATGCGATTGAGCCAATATTAGAGAAATATGACTTTATATTAATTGATTGTCCACCAAGCTTAGGACTGCTAAGTTATATTTCTTTAGTAGCCGCAACTCATATTCTGATTCCTATTGAAACTCACTACAAAGCCTTTCAAGGCACTGACTTGCTGTTACAGACTTTTGCCAGAGTCCGCAGAAAGGCTAACCGAAAATTGATAATTGCTGGCTTTATTCCTACTCGATACGATGCCCGAAATTCTCAAGACACCCGTACTTTAGATGCTATACATCAGCAACTTTCATCTTCAGGAAAAGTTTTTTCCCCTATCTCTCGCTCCACTGCATTTGCTGATGCTTCAGAACAACAGATGCCCTTAGCTCTTTATAGTCCCAAACACCCATCTCTTCCGGTTTTAGATGAAATTGCTCGAATGCTGGAGGGCTTAGAATGAACCGCAAGCGAGATCAAGTCTATCGCGGTAAAATTTCATCTTCCTTAGATCCTCTAGAGAATTTGTTTGGAAACGCGTCTGAAAACTCCACAAACTTGATTGCTCTTGAGTTGATCTGTTTACCAGCACAGCAGCCTCGGCACTATTTCGATCCAAGTAAAATGGAACAGTTAGTGCAGTCAGTAATAACTTATGGCATCCTTGAACCTTTACTATTACGTCCACTAGAAAATGGCAAATATGAATTAGTTGCTGGTGAACGTCGCTACCGCGCAGCTAAAACAGCCGGACTGACTGAAGTACCAGCAACGGTCAGAGAATTAGATGATAATGAGGCATTACAATTAGCTTTAGTAGAAAACCTGCAACGTGAAGATCTCAATCCAGTCGAAGAAACGGAAGGTATCTTACAACTTTTAGCTTTAGAAATCCAAATACCTGTCTCAGAAGTAACAGCCTTGCTATACAAAATGGCTAATGAGTTAAAAGGTAGAGTTACCCATAATGTTATGGGTAACTCTACAAGTCTTACTATTCAAGAGATTTTTAAAGACCTGGGGCTAATGAAGTGGGAGTCTTTTGTGGCAAACCGTCTTCCATTATTAAACTTGCCTGCTGACATTCTAGAAGTATTACGCCAGGGCAAACTTGCTTATACTAAAGCTCAAGCAATTGCGGTAGTTAAAGATGAGCAGCAGCGTCAAATACTTTTGGATGAAGTAGTACGAAGTGAGCTTTCTTTAGCCCAGATTCGAGAACGAATTAATGCATTGAAGCCAGCTTCTGATACTCAATCGCCAAAGATTTTATTTAAATCTGTCTCTCATCGTTTAAGTAAGTCTAAAACTTTATGGGATGATCCGAAAAAAGCAAAAAAAATTGTAGCTTTGATTAAGCAAATGGAAACTTTGCTTGATGAATAATTTAAAACTTTTGTTCACTGCACTTTAACTAAGCATGACCTCACATACCTTCATCAGAATCAAGCGATCAACCCAACCTACACCTCCGACTCAAAATCTGCTACAAATTGACGAGCAATTAGAAGTAGAACCAACCCAACCCCTAGAAATCGAGCAGCCCGAACAACCAGCACCAGCCGTAAGGCTAGAGTCACTGGCAGAAGCTGCGCCAGATGAATCGATGTTTGGCACTGGCTGGAGCATAACTGAGTTACTCAATGAGTTCAGTAGCAGGTAGACGGCTGATGGTGGAAATCGCGCGAATGTCGAGTATGGTCAAGTATTAGTTGGTAGCAGATCCAAGAAAGTTACTCAGGGAAATAGCACTGTTGCAGGAGGACGGAAAACTCCTTTACGATACTACCTAAAATTGCTCAATGCTGTGATGATGCTGTTTAACACGGTTGTGTTACTAACAAAAACTAGATTTAAGCCAACTGATTTTGAACAGGGCTGCTAACACTACCAACCGTTCCAAACACCTGCCCAAACTGCTGATTATTCTGACCAAGATAAAAGATAGCGTTGCCATGCTTTGGTTTTGGCTGAGGTATTCCTTGATCATCAAGGAACTTGAGCCGCTCGTCAGGAAAACAAACTGGAAATAATCTCGTTAGCTTTTGAAACCATTTACTACCTACTGCTGGTCTAACTAATAATACTGCTTCTGTTACTCGCCCCGATTCGTATTCTGCAAGTAGCTTGCTTGTCCACTTGACAGTCTTACCATCAGCGGGTGGGTGCAACCAGACTCGACCAAACCAAGGATGGGATAGTCCATCTAACTCAGGAGTATAGTAATTCCTCGCTTGCACCCATTTTTGGGCAATATCGTCGCTTGCTGGGTCTAGGTCAATCTCGCCCATCGCCACACGGACTAAATCAATCATCACTGGCGGCGTGTACAACTGGGAAGCTTTTTTGCGGCTTGGACTCTTTAGGCTTTTAGAAGATTTATCCTGAAGTTGGTTGATTTGCTCACTTAAAGTTTGAATCCGCTTGTCCAACTTCTTGACTACTTTACCTCGCGCCAGCGCTGCCTCTGCTTCTGCCATTGCTAACGAATGAATACTTAGATACTCAGTTTTCTTTCCATCAAACATTGGTATCCTCGATTTAAGCCGAGGATACTTCTTCTTCTTGCTGCCTCCTGGTTTAGCCCTAGCAATCCAGCAGTCAGTTAATACTCTACCCTCACTTTCAATTCTTGTTAATTCTGCTTGCAGAGTTGATAACTCGGCTTTTAAGTCCTCTAGTTTTGGCATAAGTTTCGCCATATTCGTATAGCAATTTCTAGAATACTTTATTACAATTGTTCTATACGAACAAGTGAAAGTAGTTCTTTGTCTCTTTCCGTACAGACAACTGCTGTCATTCCTTCACTGCTAGCATTTTCTGGGGTTAGCTATGAACGATTTGCAAGCCTTTCTCTATCCTCGCTCCCGCTACTACGGCGAGGTTAAGCCTCAGAACTTGGTCTTCAATGCCAATTTACAGGAGTTCTCCCAGCGCGTCAGCTTGATTACCAACTTAGCAACGAATGGCAAGCTTTCTCCAGAGGAAGCCTACACACAAGTTGAGGCGCTCTGGCAACAGCTTCACACCAGCAAAAACCAATTACGGATTGGGCAATCCTTCGGAGAACAGCTTGGAGGAGGAGCGCCATCATCATGCAGTTAAACAGGATAAATACACAGATGGAAAATTCAGCAATCAAGCCAGGTGATATTGTTCGTCTCCTACAACCTTTTCGAGCAGAGCGCTACAGTTTTCAAGAATACGCTTTTGGTCTTGTCGCTGGGGTAGTCACAAATGATTCCACCAGCAGCAAGATTCCCGCAGCGACTAGGAAATCCATTTCAGCAGCACAAATGCATCAGCCAGAATTTGAGCAGTTAGTCGTCTATCTATATGAGCCGGATAGTTCAACAACGTACATAGATCGCTTTGGTGTCAGTCCATTATTTAGCTTTGACTCGGATGAAGTAGAGCTATACAAAGCGATTTCGACCTCAGCTTATAAGTAAAAGGGAATAGCACTTAGCTAAAGTGAAACCCTTAATGTATTAAAGGCTGAAGCAACAGGGTAGCTTGAGTGTACCAAAAGCGGAATACGACTGCTTCCCTGATGACGATTGCCTTTGACAATTACCTTAAAAGTGAAACTTTCACACCTTTACAAATCAAATGCTTGGGCTTAACAAGCGTGCCATTGGGTTCAGAAACCTGCAAGCAGCAATTAGAGTTATTGAACAGTACACAAAAAATCTCTAAGAAGTAATCATAAAAAAACCTTAGCAATGACTAAATAGGGGTCAATAAAAAAGTGTTATTGTAAAGTATCGGCTGTTAATTAATACCCACCGTAGATATAGACGCTAGCGCATCCTGCCTACATATTTTTCTAATATATTGTTTTAAACAGTAACCAAAGTATCAATTTGTAATTTGACTTTTCTTAGTTTTAAATAATTGCATGTATTCGGGCATAGTATGCGATTCAGTTTTGACTTGGATGAAGTGGAACTATATAAGCCACCTCAGACACCAGATTGCAACTAAAGGAATGTCAGACACAAGTTGACCGCCTGGTTCTAGCACCCGCTTGACTTGGGCTAAGACAATATTCCAGTAGTCAAGCAGGTAATAGCAACTTTACCCAGTAGCGCTCACGCTCGATACTTGGGAAGATAATAACTACTGCTCTTTAATAAACTTGAACAAGCAAGTTGTTCTAAAGAACCAACAAAGCTCAACTGTAATGCTGGATTTTATCCCGATTGGTGTTTATTAAGCCAATCAAGTAAATGTTGATTAGTTTCATGGGGATTTTCTAATTGGAACCAATGGTTGCACTTGGGTATGCGTATATATTGCCACTCAGACTGCACCATGACATTAGATTTCCTCATTTGTGCCTCAGCTAAAAAGTTATCTCCAGAACTCCAAATACCAAGAGTCGGAACTTTGATCAAATTTAGCTGTGATTGATTGACGCGAAGTGAAGATAAAAGGAATGGGATGACTGGGTTAGCTTTTTCCCATACTTGAATGTAAAGAGGTTTTTTTTCTAGCAAAAACTTTTTAACTACATTTTCTTTATCAGGATGACCGCGCAGTACCCACTTAAAAATAAGTCCATTCTTTGCACGATATATCGGAATTGCTAAAGGTGAAGGATTGAAAACGAGATACCAGCTTTTGATCATTGATTCAAGCGAGAAGTTCTTAATCAACACCAAAGGGTGTCCTACTGACAACGCAACATATGATAAAAGTCGGCTTGGATGCATTGCTGCTAGTTCCCATCCTACTACTGCGCCGTAATCGTGAGCAACGCAATGCGCTTTTTCCAAATTTAAGGCATCCATTAATCCAATTACATCAGTAGATAGAGAAGTGAGTGTGTACTTCTTTAAGTCTTCAGTCTTTTCACTTTGCCCATGACCAAGCCAATCGATGCAGATAACGCGGTATCCAGCTTGTACTAAAGCAGGGACTTAGAATCTCCATAAAGAACTATCATCTGGCCAACCATGAAGTAAAATTACACTATCATGCCCATTCTGGGAATCTTGGATGTGGTATTTACAGCCGTTAATCTTGATATGAGTTTCTTTTAAAACAGGTTGAGAATTCATTTATTTTATTTCTAGTTAGCTGCATATTTACAGCAATGTTAACTGACCTAAATTATTGTATATTATGCTGTACTTTATAGAAGCTAAAGTTTTAAAAAGCTAAATAAGTATAATTTGCAGCTTCATACATAAAATAGTGCTTGTATTTCAAAAGTACGGGAAATTTTTAAAATTTAAACTATTAAAATTAATAGTTAGTTCGAGTTGACATGTTCTCTTTTATAATTGTCAATTTTTAACAATCGATTGATGTAATGATTGCATTAATACAATACGCTTAACTCAGATCT
>QQTW01003790.1_pt1 | contig 11225 bp, 5 predicted proteins | sample 1904831 | NCBI WGS metagenome assembly QQTW01 (sample SAMN09435610, study PRJNA476489) | Subsurface metagenome, whole genome shotgun sequencing project.
ACATGCGAAAGTCACCAAATCGAACTCAAGCAGGCACTATGTGACCTGAGAAATACACACACCCATACCACGGAAAACTTGACGCCAGATCACCTCTTCGTTGGAGTCGGCTCTGATGAGGCTATCGATAATCTGCTGCGTTGTTTCTGCACGCCGGGAAAGGATAAGATCCTTACCTGTCCGCCCACATACGGCATGTATACGGTCAGCGCTCAGGTGAACGACATTGCCATCGTCAAAGTGCCCCTCAATCCTCGCGATAAGTTCTCCCTCGATCCGGCCGCCATATCCAACGCCCTCTCCGCCGACCCGCTCATCAAGCTCGTATACCTATGTTCTCCCGGCAACCCCACAGCATCTCTTTTGGAGAAATCGGCCATTGCCGAGATCCTACACCATCCAACTTGGAACGGTATCGTCGTCGTCGACGAAGCCTACATCGATTTCGCACCGGACGGCTCGTCGCTGGCGGAGTGGGTCACCGAGTGGCCTAATCTTGTCGTCATGCAGACCCTTTCCAAAGCCTTTGGACTCGCGGGTATCCGGCTCGGTGCCGCGTTCGCAAGTCCTCCCGTCGCTCGCCTGCTGAATAACTTAAAGGCACCCTACAACGTGTCGTCCATGACATCTGAGTTAGCCAGAGCGGCACTCGTGCCATCAAACTTGGCGGTCATGCGAGAGAATCGCGAGAAAATTCTTCAGCAAAGATCACGGCTAGTAGATGAGCTGGACCGGGTCTCTGGGGTTGGAAGGATTGTGGGTGGGTTTGATGCCAACTTCGTGCTGGTAGAGATGCTGGACGCGTCTCGAGAGCAAGGAGGATCCCCAAGCAACGAGGTCGCGCTCAAGGTATACGAGGGACTGGCGGAGAGCAAGGGCGTGGTTGTGCGGTTTCGAGGAAAGGAGTATGGGTGCTTGGGATGTTTGAGAATCACGGTAGGTACGGAGGCGGAAGTGGATCGACTCCTATTGGACTTGACGGCTACACTGAGGGATATCCACGCGAGCGCAGAGGTAGAGAGTTCGTCGACGCAAAACGAGGAGGCGAGAGAGAGCTCTGCAAATAACATAATCGCATAATCGCAGACGTAGGTGCTGTCATGAGGTGAACGATTGTCGATGTATATACTTATAAAAAATGATCAAGTCGTTTGGCAGTCAACACAGATTAATACAAACGCGAGGCTCTTCGGCTCGTAGAACTTTGGAAGAACATATCACAGTATGAGATTTTCAGAAGGGTTGACGGCCAATCATGTCCTGAGGTCAATCTTTGAACTATTCAAATAGTGGCGTTGTATCACCAGGATGAACCACCTGGGCACCTCGGTTATTATTAGACGGCTCCTTTCCACGCATCCTATGGATATCACCGAGATTACGAACGACTCTCAGCTGGAATCAGGCAGCCCGCACTGGTGCCTAGCTACCTACTATGTAGGCAGATGCAAAAGACTCGAAGCACTTTGTCCCTGCACTGAGCTATCCACGTACTAGCAGCGAAATCGTGCTTTTTCTTTCAATCTTGGAACGGGTGCAATCTCAATAACCACCTTGAGGATTCGGTGGAGGCTCTCCGACTTAAAACGCCTTGAATCGGAGACCGACTTTGATTTTGAATTGCCCCAGCTCAAAAAGAGACGTAAGCCTAGTCATCCATTTCGTGTCATGTCCCGTCGTAGTGAAGGATTCTCCATCTATGTGCATACAGCACTTCTTGTTAAGTTGGTGCTGTAAAATGATATCTCATACTCCATCGATGTCCTCACTCAGCAAGCAATGCTTCCGACCAGTCCCCCACCCCTTCAGCGGGCCGGAATGATGTTGACTCGACGTAGGCATCCAGCTCAACCGCCATGTATCAATCCGGTTCTCCAGTTGAAGCGTGCCAGATCGAGTCAAATGTTTCCGAGCCGGGTAATGTGCTAGCTCTTCTTGCTTCTGCAGAATCTGACCGGTCTCAGCACGCAGCGAGCCCAACATGACAAGCCATTCGGCGCCTTCGCCGCTTTTAGAAGTTCCGGTCGAAATTCTTGACAGCATCATCAGCCAGCTCTCAAGGTCGGACTGGGCCCCTGTCGCTCTAACGTGTTCAACCCTCGCTGCTGTTAGCAGAAGACAGTATAGGACCCAGCCCTTCGGCGAAAGGTCAATCACGCTTGCTCCATCCTGCCTGAAGTCGCTCCTCGAAATATCCAGGCACCCCGTTTTCGGCGCGCTTGTAACGGTCCTCAACGTTGTGACATTTGCACCAACAATGCAATTATGGGACGATCTAAGGCGCCCTGTAACGTTTCCCAGGGCTGATAAGGAGCAATGCAGACTGAATGTACAGGAGCAGTTACAGATGCATGCTGACGGACGAGACATCACCGTTCTTGCGGAGGCGCTAGCAAACTTCAAGTCACACCCGGGTCGCAAGTCCCCAATCGCTCTTTGCATCAAGCATGGTCTTTTGGACGAGCTTGCCCTGGCGCCAGGCGAGCATGGTTATCCGTTCATCTATTGTGCCCCTTCGATTGTCGAGAAGATGTTGCACGGACCTTTTCACTGGAAGGAAGATATTGATCGATGCAGCTCCGCGCAAGCGCTGATGACCGTGTCCGCTGCGCTCGAGCAAGCAGCTTATCCACTGGAGAGCTACTTTCTAGACAAAGGCAGCGGCGGGACGCTGATTCCCGATGAGCTCAGGCACGGCAGCCTGACCTGGCTAGGTTCGATTTCCAGCACCTGTACGAGTCTCCGACTCGAATCTGAGCACTCGTGCTCACAAGAGACCAAACGGATTCTGGACAGTGTCTCTGCGGAGACGTTTCCCAAGTTGCGCAGCCTTCACTTGGTGGGAGCGGTAGTCGAGAGTGGCACATTACCTTGTCTCTTAGCACAGGTGTCAAGCTCGCTACGTGAGCTGACGATAAGTAGTTGCCGCTTCCTTCAGACGGAAGCTTGGTTGGAAACTTTGACTTGCATCAGAGACGTTCTTGAACTGGAAAAGTTTACCACGCACTCGATTCACTTGCTCAAAGGTCATTCCGTCTATTTTGTGCCAAACCCATATGTTGCAACTCGCACGACGGAAGCCAGCCTCATTGGAAATCAGATCAAAGATGGGATTATGTATTTGGGTGAGCGTGATGGTGCATCTATATGTCGTTGGTGCAATGTCAACAACGCTTTCTGATACACAGCTCTTGCGGCAGCGGTTTGCGCACACTTTGGTATGAGTGTGACGGTGCTTTGGCAATCATCTAGGATGTGGGACAATAAGTTGGCTTTCAGACTCTGAGTCATTCCGATGATGCTCTGTTACTGACCGACTGGAAGTTGGAAGAGGGTCGGGGCACTTTTGATACAGACTATCTTAAGCCACGTTGGAATAGCTATGTCGTCTGAAATTTGTGAAGAATCAAGAGCAAGAAAGAATGAATGCTGTAGACGCAATATCAGCAAACCATACGAAAGAATTCAGTCCGTTGTGCAACACCGACGAAACGTGTACCACTCTATCAGATCTCGATGAATATATCGGTGCCGATATGCTGACAGCATCGTCTTGGTGAAGATTACGAAGGAAAGTCATAACTCATACGCTTATTATAGGCACTTGATATTTCGTAGAAAGACCTCACGTCGATTGTATTGAGTGCCTGCCTAAAGTGATGAGAAGGTTGGAGCTGAGGCGTCCTTGTATCTGAAGATGAAACATCGTTGACTGAGTTCTCCTCCACTATATGTACTGGTGCTAAGCTAAATGGCGTTTCGGCTTACAGAAACCAATTCAGGTCCGTGACGATATACGTAGGTAGGGCCTGCTCCTTGCTGTTGGTTATTCTGCGATTCCTTGGTTGTCCCTTTCTATGGAGTTAACTGTGTCCCATATCATCGTGCGCGCAAGGGTGCACTGGCTTTGCGTCGTAATATTAGTCGCGTTGACAGTGGCCCTTTCTGCACCTTCACCTCTCCCTGCCCGTGTAAGTAATTGCTCAATTTTCATATCAATCTTAGGGCCCTGAAGCGCAATGACACCGTCTAACTCACGAATTTCCCATCCCTCAGACCAGTGCTCACGAGCGAGAGTCCGCCGGACGAGATATTCAGGTTTGGACGCTCTTATGCGGCTTCATGGCAGGATCCGCCTTCGGCCTCCCGACAGCTTTGGTTTCCGGACCGATATTTTCCATGGTCTGGATCGGGTGGAGCCTCGGAACAACCTTCGGGATGGGCATCGGCGCCGGCATGAATTGGGATACGCTGCAAAAGTTCATGGCGGACGGGCTCGAGAACGATGCGGACAGGGTGGCTCTGCTTGCGGGCCTGGGAAGGAAGGAGTTGCATGGTATTGCGATTGAGGTGGAGAGGGGAGCGCAGAGATTGAGAGAAGAGGCGATGCAGGAGGATGTTCAGCAGTTTGAGGAAGTAGGAGGTCTCATGGATGCGACTGCAGACTGGTTAAGATGGGTGGCAGATGGAGCAAACAGTAAAGCGCAAGATATGAAGGTGTGGGTATACGAAAAGGCGGACCAGATGGGAGGTGAAAATTGAGTGGCACTATAAATGGAGGAAGCTGCTTAAATGGTAAGGTAACAATTCTTGCGTGTAAGAGTTGCAAAAGAGCTATCATGGCAGCTATATTGAGGAATCATAAGAGAATCTTATATCATCCTTGGAGGTTACAATTGAAAACAGGATTTTCTAACCAAAACACGTGAAAATAAGTACTCAACGATACAACGAAATGCTACTTAGGTCTTGCTCTTGGTTGTGTAGTATATCAGTTGCGAAACCCAATCAATAATAATATCGAAATCCCACCTCCATAAAGAGCGTCGCTGTTCTATCAGAGCAGCATTAAATATTGAAAACAAATTTTGCATGTGATAGGTTTCTCTATGCGTTCGGAGGGAAACCCACTCTAAAATTCATTTTTCTCTGCCAACCGGGGAGCATGCAATAAATTCTCCGGCAACGCTCCACAAGCCGTTCGGTACGCACGCAGATCTCGAGTCTAGCCGTGAGAGCTCGATATGCTTGTGCTGTTTGTTTTTGGACCGAGATGAGGCAAGAGGGAGACTGGGATCGGGAATATAAGCAGCTTCCTGTTGCCGTCTAGCGCGGCCGTTTCCCAGCACCTGGGCGGACGCCAGCCGGGGCTCACGCCCGAACCCTGCGTTGCTCCGTTCTGGGCTTTTGATCGTCGGTCCGCCACCAAGAGGAGCTTCAAGGAAGCGGCGGGGGTACTTTGGATGAAAGTACCTGCTGACAGCTCGGTAATGTTGATGCCTTACTCCGTACTAAAGCATGGAGAGGAAGTAGTATGTATGTATGCTCAGAGTTGAGCATAAGCACATATATACACCCGTCCCCAGGGATTGTTCTTGTATGAAAAGCTCACGACATTCAGGCTGAAGCTGCTCGCACCTGTTGAAAGAAAGATCAGCCATGCTCAGAGAAGCTCGCCTACGTCGATGCGGAGAGATGCAATTTGCCCTTCGTGTAACCCTCCCTCTTCAGCTCTGGACGACTTGTCCGCGCAAGACGCGCCTAAAGAGATTGGAGAAACCTCCGCCCCTCTGCTTTGCATGTACTGGTACTCCGTACGCCGTGCTTGGCCTGATGATAAGAGCAGCATTGGTGGCGGCTGGCGCTGATAAGCTGACGGCTCTCCCGCGCCGGCGTCATTCAGCCGCAGTGACTGTAAACGTCGCCGATGGCACGATACTGGTGATACTGTGTGCTTGTAGTTGTACATACGTACACACATACGAACAGAGCTCTTCGGTGTGGAGAGATCTACTCTCCAAAAATTAATGATTGATTGTCAGCAACAGGAATTGGAGGCTTATCTTGGCTCGGCTGTTGTCCGCGAATGGAGTCGTCCGATGGATGCGCGGGTACGACCGAACGACGTACTCGATATTCCGTGACGCTCACTCGTCAGCCGTTACCGATCTCATGGGCGGAGGGTGTGCCTGTACCGCTGTCTCGCAGCGAAGTGAGGAGCAAGGCAATAATGCCATCCCGAACCTCACTTCCTGTGCGTACGCCCACCCACAGGCCGACTGCTCATCCGCGCACGGCAAAGCTGCCTGTGATCAGAGCCGCTGTGCTCTCGGGCCATCAACACATTAGCTTCTTCTTCCACGCAACAAGAGACCGAAGATGGATCCCCTCTTACGATTCAGCTAGACCCTGACCTCCTCGTTCATCTGCTCAAAACGTTCTCCCCGATCTCCCGTTCGTCTTGCAACTGCCGACTCTCCCATCTTCCCGGTTCTGCTCTTTCACTCCGAGCGCGATTTTTCTCCGTTGCTGCCGCACTGTCGCGTGAGGGATCTTCACTTGCGAACCACTGCTGCTCTCCGGGGTAGCTATGGTGCACGCGCAGTCGAGACTAGGTCCCACTCGTTGCGCCCAACGGCAATAGGAGGAACCCGTTTAGGGAGCCCTAGGGAGGGCCACGACTCGTTGCTGCCGTCACGATGATAATGTTAAGAGTGCGCTCTAGCCTGAGCGACCACATGCCACCGGCGGCCAGGACGAGAGTGCAGAACAATCCGACGTTGCTGTTCAGCTGGTGGTGCACCGGCATGGCTGTCACAATCATATTGTTCCGGATATGCGGCCGTTTGGTGCGAACAAACCGCTTGTTCCGCGAAGACAAGGTCATGGCCTGGAGCATCGTGCCTCTCCTCATCCGGATGGGTCTCGTCCATGCCGTGCTGCTCTTCGGGACCAACAATGTGGTGACCGATGGTCTCAGTCCGGAGTCCATCCACGAGCGGTCCATCGGCTCGCGATTGGTGCTCGGGTCGAGGATATTCTACGCCTTATTGTAAGTGAGCTCTGGCTGTGAGCGCCGTGCAGAATTGTGTCTAACAATTGTCTCACTTTGCAGCATCTGGACCGCCAAGTTCACCGTCTCAGAGTTCCTGAAGCGTCTGACGTCAACGATATGGAAGAAGAGCTACGAGAGCGTCCTGCACGGGATCCGAATATTTCTGATCGTGACCTTCATCGCCGTCGTCATTGCTACTCTGGGTGAATGCCAGCCTTTCGACCACTACTGGCAGGTCACGCCAGATCCAGGCGCGAGGTGCAGACGGGGTTACGCTCAGCTCATCACCATGGGCGCCGCGGACATCATTACCGATGTCCTGCTCATCGTTTTCCCGATCCCCATCATCATCAAGTCCGCCATGCCTTTGAAGCGCAAGATGTCGCTCGTCCTGCTCTTCGGCCTCTCCCTCATCCTCATCGTCATTACCGCCTACCGGGTGCCCGCCGTCATCTCCCAGAGAGGTCGGCAGCAGTACCGCACGGTCTGGGCCTCGGGCGAGATCCTGGCTGCTGCCGCCGTGTCGAACGCGCTGGTCCTCGGCGGATTCGTCCGGGACAGGGGCATCAAGAAGAACAAGTACAAATTCGGGTCCGCTAGCGACAGCATCGACAGGCAATCCGGACACAGGCAGACCCTGACGCACAGGCAGTGGGGAAGCGACGAAGACCTCGTCCGAGACACCGGTTATCTGGTCAACTCGGCGATGAACGACATGCCCGCGCCGCTGCCTCGTCCGGCTCCGGTGGCCATACCGGCTCTTCCTGGTGGCAAGGCCAACCTCTTCGCCGACAGTAACTGGCAGTTCCCAATCTCCCCAAGCACGATGGACAGCCGGGAAACCGACGGCATGACCGTCAAGGGCTCGACCGACATTGACCGAAAATCCGACACCACCGCCATCCGCGTCGTGCCGCCACGCCACGACCTCTCCTTCTTCGATCTCGGCGGCTTGCTCGAAGACAACACCGCCTACTCCATCACCACATCTCCCGTCAGCACCACGAGCGCACACCGCGACTTCGCCAGCCCCAAACCAAGCTCAAACACCTTCCTCAACGACATCGGCGGCCTCCTTTCACCAACAGGCCGCAACCGTGCCCAGACTCTTCCCTCCTCGGATCACCAGCCGCGACAGTCGTGGTCGCATCTCCACACCGATGGCCAGATATCCCCCCGCTCTCCAAACTTCCCCCAGCACGGCCACAGACCTGGCTCTCATAGCCTCAACATGCCCCGTCAGGACAGACTGCAGTCTCTGCAGGACGTCGGCGGGTTACTGGCAGACGACGCGCCCCTGCGCGGGTCCGAAGATACCATCACTTCGCGGACGCTCACGGGCGCTCTTACACCGGAGCAGAACCATCCTGCCGAGTCGCTGACTGAGCCGCCTGCCGCGGATCAGATGGATTCTTTCTCTGCCGCAGAATCATCTTCTTCATCGCCGCGGCCGTCCACCGTGCAGGTGCAGCGAGCCAACACTGCGATTTCACTGCAGGATGTGGGTGGACTCTTGGCTGATGAGCATCAACCACGAACCGGCTGAAATGCCTCGTCACATCTTTCAACCCGCTTCCCGCGCAGCTCCTCATCGACCTATCCTGTTCGCTCACTCTCTAATTCCGCTCCAAGCCCTGCCTCCCGCGTACGTTCTTTTGAACAATCGCGCTTTCTCACATTAACTCTATAATCCCTCACGATAGTACGAAGCGAATGCCTTGACTGATTTTTTTAATGAGCGTTTTGATGTTGTGCGAGATACCTCTTGATGAATGACCTTTCAAAACTTGGTTCTTTTTGAGTGCGGACCAGCCTCTGAAGAAGCGATTTCAAGCACTGAATGATATTGAATGGGGGATGGCAGATCCCAAGAGAGTCTGTCGAGTCGTTGGATCGAGGACTGTTTCTAAGCCCTTGGTTGACTCCATTGGATCATGCCGGAAGGCAGATGAGGCCGGCTCTGAGCTAGTACAGCACTACTTAGTTGGGTGCTTGAATAATGCAGACCAGATCACAAATTCGTCCGATCATATGAGTCTCCCGATTGCAGTGTGTGAAAGCATGCCATGGGCTTCTTCACGAACACCACAGCTTCCCCGTTGCGAAAACGTCCCCTAATGCGTCGATCTAGGGAACCCAAAGTTTCTAATCGAGTGGTCGCCCAGTATCAATGTCTGAGCCTTAGGTATCGAGGGTCCAACATCCACAACGAGAACTTGAACTCCGTATATGCATCCGAGCGCGCCTACTTGTGTACATTCTATCGAGGCGGATGAATATGTGGTGTCTGCTTTCCAACATAGCAGACACTGCATACACGATCAACCTCCACTGCCCCACAGACACCGAGTATCACCATCACCCATACATGTAGCTATGCCGCTCCCAAACGCCAGCATCCATCATACGCTCCGAGCTCCAAGCTTAATGACGACGAAGATATGTGTAGGGGTAGGAGGCACCGTGGACATCGTAAAAAGGTCGTGATAGAGTTTGACCCATCCTGCTTTCTATTTCAGGACCCGCTCGAAAGCCTGCCCCTTGACTGTGCCTCCGCCCATAGATGTCCGCACGTTGCGCTTGAAGCCTTCGCGGTTCGTCTTGAGATCCTCGGCGGCCTCTTTGTTCAGCGGGTCTGAGGCGTTGGGTTCGAGGAAGAGGAACTGCGATTTCAAAAATCAGCTTTACGTTTATCTTTCCCGCCTCCTCCTTCTCGCCTCCTCCTTATCATCAAGACAGCCAACACCATACCCCACCCCTCCAACCATTAAGCAAAGGAACCCACCTGCAATCCCACGATAACCGCATTCAAGTTCAACACCGGCTTCCAGTCCTCTCTCAAGATATTCAAGCAGACGTTCCCCTCGAGGTCGATGTTCGGATGGTAGATCTTCTGCGTGCATTTCACCTTGGGCGGGTCATGCGGGAAGTTCTGGTTGATCGCGAAGCTGAAGACGAACCGGCCGCCCCGGTACATGCCCTCGTCCGGGTCGATCGTCAGCGTGAAATTGAGGATGTCGTCTGGGTCCGGGAACTCGGTCTTCATCGTCGAGCCGAGGGAGAGCTCAGAGAGGTCTAGGTGGAAGGGAGAAATAAGAGTTAGCACGGGGAAGTCGGTATAGTATGTTTGTATATGGGTGTCCGGGGTATTGCTCAGTGCTTTGGGAGAACCCGGCATCATCTCGAGGCCCACGGTTGCAGGACTCGGGGATGAGGCAGGAGATCGTGCGATATGTATTCGTTCGACGAGGTTGACACCTACCCTTTTGCACCCGCAACTGCGCCGCCGTCACCTTCTTCTTCTTCTGCCCACCCGCCGTCGTCTCCTGCTGCTGTTGCTTCTGCTTCTGCAAACAAGCTGTCAGCCAGATACTCGTGAAAGGCGTTGTGCGCCGTTGCCACCGTCGTCGTCCATGCCGAGACGCTCTTGTGATGCAGCTCAGGGGATTTCTAGAGCGGATAGGGATATGTACATGCCATAGACCATATTTTGAGCATTTTGAAAGACGCGTCGCGAGGTACGAGGCGATACCGGTCTGAGGGTTCGGGGTGGCGTGCAGTTTGTGATCTATGTCTTAGGTCAAGAGAGCCCAGTGCTGCTTGTATTCTTTCGTGAAGGATCAGTAAAGACCGCCGTACATGTGTAGATCGGTGGTTGGTGTATGATGCAAGGTCTGACTCAAATCATGCCTGATGTATGCCTTAAGTTTGTCACAGTACCGAGGTATCCATCCGTCCTCTCTCGACGTCGACTCGACGATGTAACGAAGGGCATCACCTATCGTAGAATGTCGGAGTTCGCCTCCAACCATGCTTCTTATGTGTTCCAGAGCAGGACTATCATCCACAGTAAGTCTTGTGAAATATCATTTCGAGTCTCCTACGCTATCCAATATCTATTGGAACATTTATCGGCACATTAGATGATGAGGCCAATGTGGTCAAGAGTGCGCTTTGGCATTCTGGAAGCTTGTCTCTCAAGCTTCTGGCAGGTCGCCTTAACTTTTGGTCTATATTGATATCTGTGGGGCACTTCCATGTTAAGTGGGCCTCTCACTTTGTAAGTGATTAGTTCACTGTTATCACTCGCCCTGTCAGGGAAAAGATATCAAAGGCTTGTCGGTTTCATCTACAGTCTTGACTTTTAGGTCATCTCGTTTCTACCGATGCAAGAATTCATCGACTTCAACCAACCGGCCGTCCCACCAACCACTCCTCTCCCGTACCCTCACTTAAATCCCCATCCTCACAGCATGCCACTCGCGCCATCGACCTGGTGCTTGCGGCGGCGGTCGTCCGGGTGGGCGGCGTCTGGAGGGGTCCCGTTGCGCAGCAGACGATCCTCGGAGCGGACGACGGCCATGGGCAGGGCAGAGCCGCGGCCGAAGAG
>QQTW01003791.1_pt1 | contig 11225 bp, 10 predicted proteins | sample 1904831 | NCBI WGS metagenome assembly QQTW01 (sample SAMN09435610, study PRJNA476489) | Subsurface metagenome, whole genome shotgun sequencing project.
ACTTTACCGCTGCTCCTCTACTCTATGTACCCTTTTCATCGCAATGAGCATGTATCTGTCAAATCTTCACAGCACAGTCCCACTTGGTGCTGGGGCTGATCCTGTGACTGTGTATGTGTGACCTGTGACTGTGTATGTGTGTGCGTGTGCGTACGCATATTTGTAAGTGTACGTGTACATGTACGTGTACGTGTAAGTATGTGTATACGTATACGTGAACGCATACTTATAAATGTACATGTACGTGTATGTGCTTATGCGTAGGTTTAAGTCTAAGTTTGCGTGAATGTATACGTGTATGTGTATTCGTGTGTGTGGCTGTTTGTGTGTTTGTATCTGTATGTGTGCATGGCATGTTTCTGTAGGTGCTGCCAGATTCCCGCTTGGAGGAGCTTGCCTGGTCATCTTGGGCCACTTGCTCAGCTGCTATGCTCAGGACTTTGCCCCAGTACCCGCTCTGGTTGAGGCGTTCCTGGGTCTGCTGTCGGCCGGTTCGACGCCGGAGAAGATCCGCTACCACGTCATGCCCCCGGCCTCGCGGCTGGGCTCGCGCACCGGCGCTCTGGATGTGGGGGCCGAGGCGGGAACTACCGTCTACTCACCGGTCAACGGGACGGTGGTAGCCATACGCCCCGACCCCGTGCTACAGGATGGGGCCAAGGTCGTCGAGATAAAGCCCATAGACGCGCCGGAATTACGCGTCTCGGTCGCCCTGGTAGGGGACATACAGGGTGAGGTCGGGCCGAAGAGCCCGGTAACGGCGGGGATGACGGCGCTCGGGAGCGTCGCAGACTCGGCGGAGGTTTTGAGGCCGCAGCTCGCGGGCTATACCTCGGGCTCGGGCAACCACGTCACGGTCTCCGCGTCCCGAGTCGACTAGCGGCTCTCCTGTTCCACAGAGAAGGCGGGGACATTTCTTGTTCCTGAGCATCTTCAACCAGAGTCCCCTCTTCGCGGTGATGGTGGTGCTCGGGTTCGTACTCGGGATCACGGTTCACGAGGCGGCACACGCGTTCACGGCGTGGCGTCTCGGTGATAACACGGCCTACCGGCAGGGCCGGGTCACCCTGAATCCGGCCGAGCACCTCGATCCGCTGGGGAGCGTGCTGCTCGTCCTGGCCGGTTTCGGGTGGGGGAAGCCCGTACCGATAGACCCCTCCAGGATCAGGGGCGGGATCTTGGGACCGGTCACCGTCGCTCTTGCGGGACCTATCTCGAACCTCGTCGTGCTCGTGGCCTGCGCTGTCCTGTACAGGCTTGCGATCTTCCAGGAGGGTTATCTGCTCGTCGTGATAGCGGCGTTCGCCTTTACCAACGCACTGCTCTTCGTGTTCAACCTGATCCCGATACCGCCACTCGACGGCTCCAAGATCCTCTATCCGTTCCTCCCGCGCGCACTGAACGGCTTCGTTAGCTTCATGAACGAGTACGGTCCGTACGTCCTGCTGGGACTGGTGCTTCTCGGGTACTTCCTGTCGAGGGTGCCACCCTTCTACATCTCGCCTCTGAGCTTCCTTATCTCGTCCATGCTACAGCCGCTCTATCTGGCCCTGGCCCTGCTGGGCGTGCCGGTTCCTCCCCCGCCGTTCGCAGGGTGACAACCACAGGGTTTCGAAGGGTTTGAAGACAATATTTGAGAAGAAAGCGGGGCAACACCGGTCCGCGGGGAGGGGGGAGAATCCACAGACCGAGCGTTGCCCCAAGGTATATTTTACAGGCAAAGGTTAGTTTGCGATAGAGTAAATGATGGATCGCTCTACGACGCTTGTGAGCGTTGCAGCGGGGCATCGGGCTGTTCGGCCCTCTCGGAGAGTGGGAGCTCGACGGTGAAGATACTTCCGCGTTCGGGGCGGCTCTTCACGTAGATCTCGCCGCCGAGATGGTGGGAGATCTCACCGGCGAGGGCGAGGCCGAGGCCGGTGCCGTCGGCGCGAGAGGATCCCTGGGCGCGGTAGAAGCGATCGAAGATGTACTGGATCTCGGCCTCGGGGATGCCGCAGCCACGGTCGCGGACGCTGACGTAGGCCTTGTCGTCCTCGCGGTGCAGGTAGAGATCCACGGGCTCCGTACCCTCGGGTCCGCCCGAATACTTGAGGGCGTTGTCCAGGAGGATGGCGAGCATGCGGTGGAGCTGAATGGGGTCGGTCTTCACCGGCGGGACTTCCCCCTCGAAGTGGAGCCGTATCTCCCGTCCCGTGTATGCGAAGTCCCGTTTCAGCCCGTGCAGGAGCTCCTCCAGGTAAACTTCTTCGAGGCGGAAGGTGACGGCGTTCGCGTCGAGGCGGCTGAGATCTAGGAGGGTCTTGGCGAGGTTCTGCAGGCGCTCGGTCGCGCCCCGCATGGCCTCGAGAAACTCTTTCCGTGTCTCCTCGTTCTCCTCGTCCTCCATCATCTCCAGGTAGCCCGAGAGGGCGAAGAGTGGCGTCTTGAGCTCGTGGGAGGCGTTGGCGATAAACTCGGCCTTGGCGCGTTCGATCTGGCGCTCCTCGGTGACGTCACGCAGGATCGCCAGCGCCCCGTCCTCCAGCGGCGCGGCCCGGACCTCGATGACGCGCTCCCCGGCCTCGACCTCGGGCTCCGTGACCGGACCACTGGAGAAGCGGCTCTTGGCGAGGACCTCCTGCAGCCTCTCGTGGAAGGCCGGGTCGGAGTTCTCCAGAAGCTCGCGGGCCCGAGGGTTGAGGAAGGTCGCGTTCAGATCCCGATCGACGCCCACGACCGCGTCGGTCATGCCGTCGAGGATCGCCTGGCTGCGCATCTTCTCCTGCTGGAGCTGGCGGAAGGCGCCCTTGAGAGAGTAGGCCATCGCGTTAAACGTGGCGCCCAGAGAGCCGACCTCGTCCTCCACCCGGGTGGTGATACGCTCGTCGAAGTTCCCCGACGCCAGACGGCGGGCGGCCACGTCGAGGCGGTTCAGGCGGCGGGAGATTAAGTTAGCTACCACATAGCCGAGGAAACCCGCGACGAGGAGCGCGAGGGCGCCTGCCAGCATCGCCAACCGGCCGAGTCTCCCGAGGGCGGTGCTGACGTTGACCACATCGCTCCCCGTGTAGTAGCGGGAGAATACGACCGCCGTGTTCTCCCTCCCCCTGATCTCTATAGGGGTAGCGTAGGTGGCGAGCACCTGTCCTTCACGATTCCCGGTCTGGATGGGCGTAATCTTCGTCTCGGGAGACTGCTGGTCGACCGCTTCCCTGACCACATCGTGGTCGTGGTCACCGAGGTTACCGCTCTGCCTTACTATGGCGTTGTCCGTGGTGCGCACGATGCCCCATGAGACACCCCACCTCGTCGCAAAGTCCCGTATGTCCTCTTCCGATATTTCGGGGTTATTCTCGATCCGTCCTTCGAAAAAGTCCCCCATCTGTCGGAATGGCGTCTCGGCCGATTTGTTGAGGGTGTCGCCCAGAGAAGGCATGACTATGGAGTAGGCGGTCACGCACGCGAGAGCGGTGATAAAGAGGAAGAGCGCGGTGAGCCAGACCTGGATGCTGATACGAGGCTTGCTGAGCTTCTTGCCGAGCCTCGGGGGCTGCAACCTTCGGCGCAGCCCTTCCAGTGACCCTAGCCCGTTCTTGCCGGATTTTCTGGCGGAGAAGCTCTCCGCTCGCTTCCTGACCGTGAAGAAGCGGTCCTTAACGGAAGACATACCCGACACCACGCGCGGTGTGGATGAACTCGGGGTTACGGGGATCTCGTTCGATCTTCTCGCGGAGGTGGCGAATGTGAACGTCGACGGTTCGCTCGTCACGGAACTCGTCACCCCAGACGCGGGTGAGCAGGGTGCTCCGGGAGAACACGCGCCCCGGGCTGGAGGCGAGCGTGACCAGGAGCTCGAACTCCGTGTAGGTCAGGTCGACGTCCTTGCCGGAGACGTTCACCCGGCGGCTGGGCAGATGTATCCTGAGCCCGTCGTAGGCGAGCTCCTCCTGGCTCTTCCCGGACGGTACCGAGACTCGGCGCATGATCGCACGGACCCTCGCCACGAGCTCCCTGACCGCGAACGGCTTCGTGACGTAATCATCGGCGCCCAGCTCAAGCCCCACGACCCGGTCGATCTCGTCGTCCTTGGCGGTGAGCATGATGATCGGGACCTCGCTCTGAGACCGGATCCTGCGGCACACCTCGGTCCCGTCCATCTTCGGTAGCATGATGTCCAGGATCATGAGATGGGGCTCGTAGGACGCGAACGCCTCTAGCGCCGCCTCCCCGTCCCCCACCGCATGCACCCCGAAGCCTTCCCGCTCCAGCGCGTGAACGAGCATCTTCTGGATGGACGGCTCGTCGTCCACCAGAAGTATCCTACGCGTCGCTCCCTGTACACCTTGCGTCATACTTCAACCGATCCTTCAGTACACCCTAAACGTTCCTAGCATATGGAGCTTATTCTATCATGCCCCCTCGGGATCCCCGACCGTCTCCTCGGCCCGCTCGGCTACTCTGAGGACGACCGCCGCGAGGTCCCCGGCATCCGAGAGGCGTGTCGCCTCGACGATCTGGCCCTGCCTCTTGAGGTATGAAGCGACCACTCGCGCCTCGTCGGCCTTTGAGGAGCTGGAGACAACGTCGTCGTGGCCGTTCATGGCCTCCCCGGCGAAGAGTTCCAGACCCTCGGCGTCGGAGGGCTCGAAGCCTCCGTGGGCGACGAGACGGCCGTTGGAGAGAATAAAGACCTCGACGATGCCGGGCTCGGTGGAGGGTGCCACCACGGCCTGTACACCCTCGGCGCTCACGATGGAGCGGGCGAGCCGGATGCGCTGTATGCCAGCTATGAGGTCGCGCAGGCGTGCCGCACCCTCGAACTCCAGGGCGGCGGCGAGCTTACCACGCTCGACGATCAGGGCTCTGAGGTGCTCCTCGCCGCCCTCGCCTCGCATCAGAGCCACGAGGGGCTCCATTACCGCCTCGCGGTATTCCTCCTGGCTCATGTTCATGCACGGGGCGCAACGGCCCATCTGGCCGTAGAAGCAGGCCTCGCCCCCGGCGTCGCCGCCGCACCTCCTCAGGGGGAAGATCCTGCCGAGCGCCTCCACGCACGTGTCGAGGACGCCGGCGCTCCGGTACGGGCCGAGACGGACGACGCCCTCGCGCGGCTCCTCGGTCCGGGGGACCCTTTTCGGGAGCGGGTAAGGCTCGTTCCCGTCGAGCTCCAGAAACCACGAGGCCTTCTGGCCGCGGCCGGCGCGGTTGTAGCGGGGGAGTAGACGTTTGATCTCCCGGTCCTCGAAGATCAGGGCCGCGAGCTCCGACTCGGTCTCGGTGTAGCGGACCTCCGCGACCTCCTGGACGAGGCGTCCGATCTTGCGGCGTCCGTCCCCGCCGTTGAAGTACGTCCTCACCCGAGCCTTGAGGTCTTTCGCCTTCCCCACGTACAGGACGGTCTCGTCCTTGTCCACGAAGTAGTAGACCCCGGGCGTGCGCGGCAGATTCTCCGCCAGGTGACCCTTCTGCGGCTTGATGCGCCCGCGCGAAGCTTTCAGGTTCGCGGCCTCCCCGACGCTCGCGACCCCCGCGGACTTCAACAGCTTCAGCAGCTTGAGGAAGACTTCAGCGGTCGCGGCGGCGTCGGCGAGGGCCCGGTGGTTCGGGATGGTGTGCACCCCGAAGTGCGTGACGAGCGAGGCGAGACGGTAGCGCTTGAGGCCGGGTACGAGCGTGCGGGAGAGCTTGAGGGTGTCGAGGATGGGATTCGTCAGGGGCTCCAGGTCCAGTGCCTCACGCGCCGCGGCGACGAAGGAGCAGTCGAAGTGGACGTTGTGCCCCACGATCACCGCCCCCTCGACGAACTCCTCGAAGAGCGGCATGACCTCCGCCGAGGTCGGCGCGCCCAGGACCATTCTGTCCGTGATGCCGGTGAGCCGGACTACGAACGGCTCTATGGGCCGCTCGGGGTTTATGAGGGTGGAGAATTTATCGACCACCAGGCCACCCTGAACCTTGACGGCCCCGATCTCCGTGATGCCGCCCTTCCCGGCGGAGGAGCCGGTCGTCTCGACGTCGAAGACGACGTAGGGCGCCTCGTCGAGGGGGAGGGATTCGGGATCGACGGTGCGCAGGGCTCCCGTGGCGTCCCAGCGGAAGCGAGGGTCCCCTTCTATGAGGCCCTCGACGTGCGCGCGGGCGTCACCGTTCAGGCCGGGGAGGCCGAGCAGGTCGGTGGAGATCTCCTCAGCTCCCACGGGTCCCCGGTCCCTGACGAAACCGTAGAAGCTAGGAGGCACGGACCTCCGTCCCATCGCCGAACGCCGCCTCGGAGATCACGGCCTCGGCGATGGTGCGGGCCTGGGCCTCGGTGACGCCCTCGATACCGACGAGGTTCTCGTAGGTGTACTCGTGGTCCAGAAGGCCGCTCGCGAGCACCCGGGCGCGCGTCTTGTCGCCGACGCCGGGGAGCTTCACGGTGTGGAAGATCTTGCCGCGGTGTATCCGCAGGGCGCGTACCCCGGCGAGCTTCTCGCCGTTTAGCAACACGCGCTTTAGGGTGTCGGCGAAGAGCGCGACCTGCTCCGGGTAGTAGACGCTCCGGCCCATGAGAGACGGCGTCATCGGCACGGGGTGCAGGAGGTTCGCGTTTCGAAGGGTCGTGTGGCCCGGCGGCTCGTTCGGGCCAAGAGGGTCCGGGTCGCCCAGCGAGCGAGCGCGGGCGGCGTGCTCCTCGACCTGGGCTTCGAGGTCGCCCGAGAGGTCGAGCTCCGTCTGAACGGGTGCCCCCCGGAAACGGTCGTTGCGGTTGGCGGCGTGCAGGAAGCGGCGCGGGCTCCCCTCGTTCTTGTAGAACTCGACCACGGCCAGAGCCCGTTTTTCGCCGATGCCGGGCAGGCGGGCGAGTGCCTTTGCGTCCTCGGTATCGATCATCTCGCGAAGCTCGTCCGGGTCGACGGCCTCGGCGGCCTTCGCCGCAGCCCTCTTGTCGACGCCGCGCACCATCTCCAGCATGCCGTTCACGCTCTCCGGGTCCACGCCGCGCCTGAGGTGGTTGATCTTGCGGGCACCCGTGAACGGGCTGTTCTCCTCCCAGTGCCAGATGAACTCGCGCACCCGCTCGACGGCCGCCGTGTCGTCCGGAACGAACTCTATGGTCACCCCGTTGCCGACATATCGCCCGTTGGCCCCCGGCAGGTGCTCGGCGGCGGACTGCACCTGGACCTTGACCGTCGGGGAATAGAAGGAGAAGTTGACCGGAAGCCCCGGCACGACCTCCTTCATCATCCGGCGCCGGAAGATGTTGTCCTCGAAATCAGAGCCGATCATAAGATTCTAATTCTACCACCGACGCCCCTCGTCCCCGCCCCCCTCTGCTCCGGAGAGGCCGCGGCTCAAGTTCCGGAAGCCGCCTTTAGCAGGACGTCCTCGCGCAGGATGATTGCCGCGACCGGCTCCCCGGCGCTCACGCCCTCGGACTCGGGTCCGATGAGCGCGAGGGCGTCGGCCTTCGTGAGGGAGCTGACGAGCCCCGAGCCCTGGGCGCCGACGGACTCGGCCCTGAACCCCTTCTCCGTCCGCGTCAGCGTGACGCGCATGGCGTGCATCCTGCCGAACTTGTTCTCGACGTGATGATCGAAGTAGACGTCGATGAGCGGCCGGTGCCTATCCTCACGCCCCGTCATCTTCATGAGGGCAGGACGGACGAAAAGTTCGAAGCAGACCATCGCGGAGACGGGGTTGCCGGGGAGACCGAAGAACCGGACGCCGTCGCCGTCATCGTCCCTCGCTCCGAAGAAGACGGGTTTGCCGGGCTTTAGCTTGACGCCCCAGAAGACCTGGCTCACCCCGAGATCGAGGAGCGTGCTCTTGACGAGATCCTTCTCCCCCACCGAGACCCCGCCGCTCGTGACCACTACGTCGGCGTCTTCGAGGGCTTCATCGAGGGCCGTGCGCAGGACGTCGGCGTCGTCGGAGGCGGCGGAGACGCGGCGGGCGTCGGCGCCGGATTCGAGGGCCTGGGCTACGAGGGCGTAGGAGTTGGAGTCGAAGATCTCACCGGGAGCGAGTTCGCGCGTCCCCGGCTCGACGAGCTCGGTGCCGGTCGAGAGGACGACGACTCTCGGGCGGCGGTAGACCGGAAGCTCGCCGTAGCCCTGCGTGGCGGCCAGCGCGATCTCGGGCGCCCCTATCTCCGTACCAGCCGTGAGGATGAGGTCCCCCTCACGGACGTCGCCGCCGCGCTGGCGAAGGTTGTTACCGGGGGGTACAGCCTTTCTGATCTCGAACTGCTCGCCCCACCCGGAGGTATCCTCGACCATGACGATCGCATCGGCGCCGCCGGGGATGACGCCGCCGGTGAAGATCTTGATGGCCTCACCCTCCCCCACACTCCCCTCCGCCGGACGTCCAGCCGGTGCCTCGCCGACGACCTCGAAGGTCCGCCCCGGCTCCGTATCCATGCTCCGCACGGCGTAGCCGTCGACGGCGGAGTTGTCGAAGGGCGGCGAATCGAAGCGGGCGTAGAGGTCCTCCGAGAGCGAGAGCCCCCGCGCCTCGACGAGCGGGACGGTCTTCACGGGTAGCCGCCGCACGTTCTCCTGAACGAGGCGCACGGCGTCGTTGTGGTCTATGAGCTTCTGGAAGAGTTGCATCGTCCCACCTCTATCTAAGGGCTTTTCAAGCCAAGCTACCACACCTACCCGAACAGGGGCGATAGGCCGAGCTGCGTCCTAACAGCCGCGCGCCAAAAGTTAAGCGCCCGGTAGAACACCGTGGCATTACGCGAGAGGATGCGGACCGCGCAGAGTCCGGGCGACGGGTACCAGCAGACGCGAGCATGCGCGGCGCCTTAGGGAGGAGGATGTCGCGCAGGGCATCCGCGGGGGTCGCGAGGTCCGGCGGGGCGTGGAGCGCGGCGAGGTAGGGATAGATGCTGAAGGGCTCCTATCCGGGAGGAGGTCGAAGCGGTATGTGAGCGGCTCCTAGCTCCACTGGTAAGGGAGGAACTTGCCCTCGTAGGTGATCCTGACGCGGTCGCCGCCCTCGTGCTCGACGCGCTCTATGTCCATGTTGAAGTTGATGGCGCTCATGATGCCGTCGCCGAACTCCTCGTTGATGAGGGCCTTTATCGTCGTTCCGTAGACCTGCGTGATCTCGTGGATGCGGTAGATCGTGGGGTCGGTGGGCACGTCGGACTCGAGAGAGCCTCGCATCGGAACTTCTTGCAAGACCGGGGCGGCTTCGGGTGGCAGGTCCAGCAGATCGACTACGGCCTCGGCGGTCCCGGCATCCATCGGGTGCTGCCCGAGAAGGGCGGCAGCGGCCCACACCTTGGGCTTGCCTATCTGCTCGGCGATGGCGGCGAAGGTCAGACCCTTCTCACGCCTGGACTCCAGGATCAACTCTGTCACGTCTTCGCGAATCAACTGCTCCTCCTAAGCTACAGGGTCGTAGAAGTGACCAGTTTAGTACCGTCCGGGAATGTCGCCTCGATCCGGCCCTCCGAGACTATCTCAGGCACCCCCTCCATGACGTCGTCTCGGCCCGGGAGCGTAGCCCCGAAGCTCACCAGGTCGGCGACGCTCCTGACGTCACGAGCGCCCTCCGGGAGTTCTGCTGGTGCGGACGACGGCCCTGGGGCAGTCGAGCTTCACAGTATCTCCGGCGTAGCCTATCCTCCTCGCGGGGGATCATATGGCCTGCCCAAAACGGCTTCTCCGGCGCCTGGGGCAGATGAGATGTCCGTCTATGGCTACGTTTCCTGGATGTTCGTTTAGAGGAGGCCGAGGGAGAGCGGTGCGCCGCCGGCCCCTTGAACTGGCCCGGCGCTCCCTGCGCAACACTCTCTCTACCGGGAGGTTTCCGTCGCGCGAACACTCGTTGCAGGAGCCGTAGCAGGTGTGGACTCGAACCCCGTCCTTCTACGGCTCCTCGAAGCAGAACTACTCGGCGAGAAGGTCCTTCAGAGCGTCGTCTATGAACTTCACGTCCGTGGGGTTACCACCGCCGCCTGCGAAATGGCCCCAGACGCCCGGGATCACTCGAAGTTCGGCGTTCTTCATGCGCGCGACGGCGTACTCTTCGTCCTCCGGCGGGAAGTACAGGTCTTTCTCGGCGGGCATGACCACCGCCCGGGCCTGTATAGAGGAGAGCGCCTCGTCGTAGCCGCCCTCGAAGCCCGGCGTCTGGCTTATGTCGCCGTGCTGCCATGTCCAGAGCATCGTCAGGAGGTTGTTGGCGTCGCGCCCGTCTAGAAAGAATCCCTCCCAGAAGCTGACCAGGAAGTCCTCCAGGGAGGAGAACCCCATCTCCCGGTAGACGCGTTCCCAGTAGAAGGCCTGGGAGAAGCCCCATCCGGCGTAGACGCGTGCCATCGCACGTAGGCCACGGGTGGGCTGCTCGTCGTACCAGCCGTGGTTCCACGCGACATCTGCCGTGAGCGCCGCCTTGACGCCCTCCAGGAAGACTATGTTGTGCTCGCTGGTCTTCGCGGAGCCGCAGAACGGGGCCATCTTCGGCACCATCTCGGGGTAGCTCATCGCCCACTGGTAGGTCTGGCCCGCACCCATGGACCAGCCGGTAACGAGCGCGAGCTTCTCGATGCCGAAGTGCCCGGTGACGAGCTTGTGCTGAACGGCGACGTTGTCGTAGACGGTGATGTTCGGGAAGCGCGCCTTATCGTAGGGGGGCGGGGTGTTGCTCGGAGAGCTGGACAGCCCGTTTCCGAGCATGTTCGGCACGATGATGAAGTACCTGTCCGGGTCGAGGGACATTCCGGGGCCGATCAGCCACTCGTTCTCCCAGTGCCTCCCCGAGTACCACGTCGGGTAGACGATGGCGTTGCTTTTATCCTCGTTCAGCGTGCCGAAAGTCTTGTAGGCGAGCTTCGCGTCCCGCAGCGTAGCGCCTTCCTGCAACACCACGTCGCCCAACTCGAAAACCTCGTGGTCCCTCTGCATCCGGGGCCTCCTTCCCGTGTCTCGCCTTCGCTACGGTCCAGCATTCCGCGATCAGCCCGATGGGGCTCCGGGGCGCATCTCTGGTGTTAGTGCCCCAGAGCCCAGGGTCTGCTCTGAGTGTGCCGGTGTTTTTTATCGGGGGTGGTACCCGCCACGGGCCGCTTCACCACTTCGGGCTCGTGGGCGCTCCCCTCTGCACGGTCCATCGCCTTCGAGAGGCCGACCGACATCCTCCTGGTATTGGGCATCGAGTAGACCCGCTTCGCTCTTTCGCCGCAGGAGGGACAAACGGCCGCTCCACTCGCTTCGGCGAACGAGAGTTTCTCCTCGAAATCTCCGCAG
>QQTW01003792.1_pt1 | contig 11225 bp, 14 predicted proteins | sample 1904831 | NCBI WGS metagenome assembly QQTW01 (sample SAMN09435610, study PRJNA476489) | Subsurface metagenome, whole genome shotgun sequencing project.
ACAAGGGACCAACCCGAAACGCTTGCGGCATCTTCCGCCGCCGAGACCACCGCTGAAGAGCCCCCCGGCGCTTACAAGAGCGGGGGCCATTGGAAGATTCCAGAAAGTGATATGCCACCTCTGTTGCCCAGGAAGGGTAAGCTCACCGAAGAACAACGGCGCGAAATAGCCCGCCTGGGCCACGAGAGCTCGAACCGCTCCAAACTCGCGCGGGACTACGAGATCACGCGCACCCACGTCTACCATCTCATGGGCGAGTACCCGCCCGGGGAGAGCGCCTAGACTCGGTCCGCTCTCACTACCAGGCGCTTCTCGAAGGTCGGTATCGGGGTGCAGGTCTGTAGCGTCACCATGTCGCGGTTGCGTACCTGACCCATCACCCACGAGTCTTCGGGCTCCACGATGCGCATCTCGCTCACCTTGTAGCGGTAGGTTTCACCCCTGCCCTTGAGGATCACCTCGTCCCCGCGCCCCAGCTTGTCCAGCTCGTAGAACAGCAGCCTACTGCCCGTCCCAGGATACCCCAGCCGGTGCGCCGCCAGGTACGTGTTCCTCTGAGCCCCTCCGTCCCACGGCATCGACGTCTCAGGCACGTGCGCCACGCCTGCGTCGAGGGCCGACTGGGCGTCCGAGTCGTAGACCGGCGCGTCGTAGACCCCTAGGGCGGGGATGGTCAGGGTCAGCGCGGAACCCGGGTCCGGCGCGAACGTGCGTACCCTGCCTAGCTCGCCCTCCTCGGGTGCGGGCCAACCCGGGTTTTCTGCCGGAAGCGGCGTGGCCCCACCCGCTTCCGGCCTCCCCTGCGGGGGAGCCTCTTCCACAGGCCCCTCCCGCTCGGCGGCGGGGGGCTCGGGTCTCTCTCGGTAGGATCTCTGGAGCGCCAGGGGCTCTTCAGCGGTGGTCTCGGCGGCGGAAGATGCCGCAAGCGTTTCGGGTTGGTCCCTTGTGGCGATCACTAACGCGACCGAAGCCGCGATGACGAGCGCGGCGGCGAAAACGAACATGCCGATCCTGAGGAGCATCCCTACCCTCGTCTAGCGGAGCGCCCTAGAGGCTCCGGAAGCGGACGAACCGCACCACAAGTGCGCCGAGCAGAAGGAGAGCGCCCGCTCCGAGCAGGAAGACGGCGCCCGCCGTGCCCCCGGTGAACGGGAGGACCTTGCCCGGTATCGTCTCCTGGATAACTTCGTTGTCGTCGCCGCTGATGATGATGGAACCTTCATTTTCTCCGCCGCCATTGTTGCTGCCGCCGTTGTTGCCGCCGCCGTTGTCCAACGCCTCGCAAGCTATCCCGTCATTGTCGGCATCGAGACCATTGGGGTCGGATTCGTCCGCATCGAACGCCGCTTGAGCCTCTGCCTGGGTGTCAAAGTCGTCGCAGTCGAGGTCTCCGCCCGTGCCCCCGGGAGGATTCGTGCCCGGTGGGTTGGTGCCAGGCGGGTTGGTGCCAGGCGGGTTAGTGCCGGGGGGGGCGTCGTCCTCTGCGACAACGGATACCGTAGCCGTGTTATTGCCGGGGTTGGGATCGCCACGCTCGCTCTCGACCCGAGCGGTGTTGCTTATGGTTCCCGCTTCTTCAGCCTCCACCACCACCCGCACCGTGGTGGAGTCACCGCTCCCGAGAGGGCCAAGGTCGCAGTCTACGATCTGACCGGGCCTAACCCTGCAAACGCCCTGCTCTTCCTCCACGGCAATCAAGACGACGTTGCCCGGGAGGTCGTCCCTGAGTTGCACGTCCGTCACGTCCTCCGGGCCCCTGTTGGTCACCTCCAGGGTAAAGGCTATGTTGTCCCCCACGTCCACAGGGTTTGGGTTAGCCCTCTTGGTCACCACGAGGTCCGCCGAGGGCACAACCTGGGTCGTGACTGTGTTAGACAACACTCCACCAACGTTCGCCTGGTTAGTAATTGTCCCCGCAGCGTCCGGCGCTTCGACGTTCAGGGTTATGGTTCTTGTCGCGTTGGCCGCCAACGCGCCTAGGTTGCACCTTACTGTGATGCGATTCGCGGACTCCGTAGAGGTGCAGCCTGTCGGCAGTGGTCCGTTGAGGTCAACCCCCGTAGGCAACACATCCTCAACAACTACGTTGGTGTCTGCCGTTGCGTCGTTAGTCACCGTTATGGTGTACGTAAAGTCTTGCCGTGCCAGGACGGCCTCCGGACCATTCTTTTCTACCGTAGCCACTTGAGCCTGCACCGGGTCTTGCAAAAGCAGGATGGCGAACGCGGCTACCACCAACGTGAGGAGGAGCTTTCCTACAGAACTACCGTGCCTAACCATTGCCCCACCCACTATCGAATAGCCGCATACCGACGCTCCCCCGCAACCCGAACTGCACGAACCCACAACTTGATTTCATCATACACACAGAACTGAACGCTCCGCCATGCTTTTATAAGGGTTTCGCAGGGTTTTGGTACACGCGCATCCGAGGACCACAGCGCCCACCACGGAAAAGAAGTCGTTACTAAGGCCCAACGATGCCTCCAGGACTAAATGTCAGTACAATAGGCGCGCATTACCCTAATTGACGGACCGGGTACCCTTTCCCACCACTTTCTCCCGGTCCGTGTTTCCTTCCTCCCACGAAGAAGCGGCCCCGGAAGGAACCGCCTTACTTCGTCGCTCGGGGATCGCAGGCCCCCCTTGCGTCTTGCTAATGCTAGCGGCGGCGCAGAACCAGCCCCGCGCCTACGAGGACCGCGCCCGCGATCAACACAAGAGAAGGACCACCGGTCGCCGGAAGCTGGGTCGTGCTGGTCGTCTCCTCGCCAGGGGCCTCAGTGAGAGTATTCGGGTTTGTGTTGAGTGAGGGGTACTGAGTCATGGGCTCTGTGGGCTCTGACTGGAACAGCTCTTCGCAGGCTATCCCGTCACCATCTGCATCCAGGCCGTTCGGATCGGTGGAGTCGGCGTCGAGCACCGCCTGGGCCTCTGTTTGAGAGGCGAAGTCGGCGCAGTCGAGGTCTTCCGCGGTGACCTGGGGGGCCGGCTCCGCGGGGGGCACGTACTGGCCCGGCGCGGTCGGCTGCGTCGCCTCTACCGGTGGCTCTGCTGTGGTTCCCGTGCCTCCACTAGGCAGGTCCTCGCAGGCTACTCCTGGTTCGCCGGTGAAGGCGTCTCCCGGAGGGCCATCGAGCCCGTTCGTGTCACCTGGATCATTGTTAAAGAACGCCTGCGCCTGCTCCTGGGTATCAAAGTCTTCGCAGTTGTACGTGCCGTCCGCTCCGCTCGGTCCGCGCGACTGCGCTAAGGCGGCTGTTGCTAGCACCAACACGAGTGCCGCGCATAGGGCGGCGAGAAGCATGAATCGCTGCATCTACTCTCCTTGGTTCGCATATTCGGAAAGGAACCTGCATCCCCCTCCCCCACGTGAACCATCTTAGGCATGAGCATATGCCTCGGTCAAATTCATACGTCGTCGTCTGGGTGGGGGATCCAGCTACCGCGGGGCCGATCCAAAGGAGTCACCTGCCCGCCTGCGGGGCCGTCGCCTGCCTCCCCCGCCCTGGCGGCTTTCTCCACCTGCCCTATCCAGGTCCGTATGCCGCCCGCGTCGAACAGATTCACGCCCACGCTTGCCGCCAGATCGAAAGCACCCTTCGTGAAGCCGGCGGGGGCAACGACCCAACCCTGCGAGCAGCCATGGTGCCTGGCACCCGCATAAACCTCCTGCACTGGCTTGTTTCCAACGCGCTTGGCATAATTTTTGCACTGTACGGCGATCTTTCGCCCGTCCGACATCGCCACGATCACATCGACGCCCTGGTCGCCCGATCCCCCCATGACCTGCGCGCGGTGCCCCATCGCCCGGAACACTTCGGCGACAAACGCCTCGAACTGCGCACCGTTCATGGAGCTCACGCTGGCGAGGAGCCCCGCGAGTTCCGTGGCCTCCATGGTACGATAGCGAGTAGCACGCCGGTACGCCCACCAAGACGCGCCGGCAACGCTGAGGAGCAGGACGGCGAGGCCAGGGTGGTTATAGAAAAGCACCACCCCAAGGAAGATCAGGAAAAGCAAGCCCCCGCCGCTGGATCTGGAGCGCCTCCTCCTGCTCACGACAACACCATCGCTTCGACGATGCATAGGGTCGACAAATTCGAGCCCGTCACAAAGACACTCCCTCCCGCAGAACACCCACCACGAGGAGTTTATCGGCACAGAAGTCGCGAAGCTATAGTGGGCGCGCTAGGGTCAACTAGCTGCGCCGCTGTCCATGCTCTGTGAACTCGTCGTCCTTCGCCCGGCGGTGGACGGTGAAACCGCCCGAGGATGGCGTGACCCTCGCGCGAGTGGCGAGCGCACTGACGACCGCGAGGAGCGCGCCGACGAAAGCGACGGTGGCCCCGATCATCTCCTGGGTAAGCGCAAGCCCGTAGGCCGACGCCATGCCGAGCAGCGCTACGACCAGCCCCACGATAAGGGCTGGCTCATTCGCCGCGAGGTCGCGTAGGTTGTTCATGCTTCTCCTTCCGGTAGTAGTGGCGGTGGGCTATCCTGCTCCGAGCCCCGGCACCTCTCCGATCCAGTCGTAATCGAAGAGCTTGTAGGACTCGGAGAGACGATGGGCGTTCACTCCCGGCTTGTTGCCCCCGAAGCGATGGTCCGAGGAGATGACGCGCGGGTTCGTGCCCGTCTCTATCGCCTGCACGATGTGACCCTCATCCTCGTTGCTCGTTTCCATGAAGCGGTCGAGCAGCACCTCGCCCTTCTTGACGAGCATCCCGAGCTTGAAGGGGCGCTTGTTGACGAGGTCCTTCGCATACCCGAGCGTGCCGGACCGGTAAGAGATGCCGGCCGCGGCATTGCCGAGGTTGATGAGGCCGGTGCAGGACGCGTTCGGAACCTCGGTGTTCGGATCCGGCGGCGCTCCGGTTCTGGCATTCGCCCACATGGCGGGGCCGGGAGTGAACGGGAACCGGCCGTCCCACCAGCCGTACACGGTTGGGGGGTCAACGAGCTCCAGTTCGTAAGCTATGGCTTTGTCGACCTTCCTAAGAGGGGTGGGCCTAGGCGGCTTCGTAGGTGCGGGCTTAGACTCTTCAAGTTCTGCCCTGTATGTTGTCAGCACCTTGACCTTGTCGAGACCGAGCTTTCCCGCGAGATAGGACAGCCGCCATGCAACCTTCTCGGTAGTCTCGGCCAAATCCTTGCCCACGCAGTCCAGCAGGCGGTCCCTCTCCCCCGCCTCAAACGCTCTCCTCGCCCCTGACTCCATCTTCGGAAGCGTAGGGGCTCCAATCACGAGGCATGGCCGCACGGGGCTCGCCAGCCCCTTCTGGCTCGCCTGATGTACGTCTTCAGCCGCGCGCATCACGTAAGCCTTCGGGAAGCCGCTGGCCTTGAGGGCGACAGAGGCCGCGTCCGCTACAGCAACGTCGGGGGCGGACCAGGCGGCGAGATAGACGAGCTCGGGCCTGCTTGTTTGGACCGGGGGAGTAGGCTTCGCGCCGGGGGTGTCCGTTCGATCAGTTGCGGCGAACACGCGCCTCCGGACCTCGGCGAACGGGAAGTTATCCGAGGGATCGGACTTCCTGCTCGGGGCGAAGTCTCGGTGGCGGAAGAGCTGGGAAGGGCTCTTGAGGCTCGGCCACCTCTGGCGTAGCTGGCGGCAGCGCCACACTATCGCGTCGACCTGGCGCGCAGGGTAAGGATCTCGTCCGGAGCCCAAGTTCTCTATCTCGATACCCCAGTACACGGTGTTGCCGTCCGAGACGTAGCCCGTGCCCGCATCCGCCGACCCCGCGTGCCACGCCCTCCTCGGGTGCGGCACGAGCTCGAAGATCTGGGGCTCTTTGGTTATGTAGTCATTGGAGGAGACCCAGGTGCCACTCCTCGTGAGGGTGGCGAGGTCGCCGTTCTTGGAGCCCGCCGTGTGGTGGAGCATGATGCCCTTCGGCGGCGAGACCATCTGCTGCGGGTAGCCCGGGGCGTTGCCGTAGTTCGCGCTTCTGACGTCCGTTCGGACTGAGAAGCCCCCCGCGTCCATCGAGGGCATCGGCTCCAAGAGGGCGACGACCTCCTCGTCTGGCTCGATCCTCTCGTCGTCGGAGAGGTCGCACAGGCACCGATCTTCCGTCATGGCCTACCCCTTTCCGATCGGCAGGAAGCGACCGAACGGCGTCTTGTTGTACTCAAGGATCAGCTCCTGGGTGAGAGAGGCGATCGGAACCCTCGCAAAGTCGAAGCGGCTCATGCCCTTCGGGCCGGTGGGAACAGGCTTCGTCGGCGCTACCGGCTTCGGGTACTGCTCGGCGAGGAAGGCTATGTCCCGCTGACTGGGCTTCGTGTTCCGGCCCACCCAGTAGTCGCCCTTCGTGAGCTTGTTATCTATGGGGTAGAGCATGATGCTCTCGCGGTCGAACTCGGTGAACTGCGTAACCGTCTCCGAATACTTCTCGAAGAGGTTGTGGTCGACCTGGGCCTTCGTCCAGTTGTTCGGCGGGCCCATGTAGTACTCGTAGACCTTCGGCTTGTCCCACGGGATACCGTTCTTCGGGTGCTGGTGCTCGTGAGGCATGCCGAGCATGTGGAACGCTTCGTGGACCACCGTGCGGTCGTACTCGGCGTCGGCGGTCTTAGGCTGCAGCCACCCGAAGTTCATGGTCGCCTTCGGGGCCTTAACGGTCAGGTTGTCCGTGCCGACATAGGACCAGGAGCCCGCACCGAGGTCGTTGGCAACGCGGATCTCCGCCGAGCTCCAGTCCTCGACGAAGACGAACTTGAGGTTGACGAACGATTCGACCAGGCGAAAGCGCTGCTTGACCTTCTCCAGTACGACGCTCGGAAACGCCGGAGAGAAAGCGACCTTGAGCGTCCGGCCGTTCTCCCACTTCTTCCCCGTGAGGATGGTCGCGGAGGACCTGGAGTCTACGTTGGTGTTGCCCATGTACGTCCCCGGGATCACCAGCGGCTCGTTCTCCGGCGTCTCTGCGCGCGCGGCGGCTGCGGCAAGTTCGGCCGGAACGGTTACGTCGATGCAGGCGTGTATCTTGGTCTCGCTCATGCTGCTCCTTATGGTTGGGGGTGGTTAGACGCTCGTGAAGTGACCGTTGTGCAGGAAGCCGTGGTAGTCGCCGGCGAGGATCGATCCCGCCCCGGCAGAACAGGTGTCGCCGTCCTTATCTACGTGTACCGGCTCGCCCTTCTCGGGGTCCCTGTGGCGTACCCAGCAGCGGTGGATGTTGTCCTCGGGACGGCCGCAGTTAGAGGCGCGCTGGTCGATCACCCAGGTACGGCCGTTGGGGCAGACCGCGTGCAGGTGCCTGCCGTCGCAGTTGTCCCAACCGAGCCAGCACCACTCGTCCGGGTCGTGGTGGACGAAGTACAGGGAGCCTGGCTCCTCCTTGCCGGAGGGCGTGTCGTAGATCGGTCCGGAGCCACCGAGATGATGCGCGTCCTTGGCGGCTTCCTCCCCGCAGTATTCGCAGCGGGCGATCTCGTCGTAGCGGGGATCGTCCGGGCCGGGGAACCTCGCCGCACCCCTCTCGGGCAGCTCCTCCGCGTCGAAGGAGAAACGGCCCTCGTGCTCGTCGGAGTATTCGGACGGGTTTTTCGGGCACTTCCCCCACTCCTTGCGCAGGGTGAAGCGGGTACCAACGCGCCTGATCAGGCGTGTTTGCATGCTTGCTCCTTCTCTCCGGCAGGGGCCGGGACGGGGTTGCTTTAATGGGTTGCAATAAGACGTCGAATAAGACGGAATGAGCCATCTAATGGCCCGCTAATTGGCCCCGAGCCATTTCTTGGGCCATTAGGTGGCGGGGTGGAGCTTTGCCCTATCGGGGCGGGGCGGAGCTACATCCCGGGGTCGAGCCGCCCGTACTTCTCCTCCAGGCGCTTTATCTCCTCGTTCACGAGGGTTGCCAGGTCACGGTTGCCGGGTAGTACGACGTCGCCCACGTAGCGCTCGAAGTTCTTCTTCTGGTCGGCCGAGCGGGGCGTCTTTTCTGAGTAGATGTTGCAATGGGTGCCGTACGGGGCCACCCGCTCGATCGTGGCCACGAGCTCGTCGGCGCCGAGCTGGTGTGACTCCGGGGCGCGAAGGCCCCTCAGCCGGATGGAGACCGGGACGTTCTGTCCGAACCCGAGGTCCGGGACTACGACGACCGTGTCCGGGTCCGTGGCGCGGTCGAAGAACCCTATCCAGGGACCGTACGGGAGCTTCTCGGTTGCAGGATAATCCAACATGGGCGTCGGCTTCGGCATCCTAGAACCTCCTCTTCAGGTCGCGCTTCAAGACCCGGGCCCAGAACCCCACGGGCCACGGCCAGGGGTGTATACGCATGTCGAGGTGGCCCCGGAGGAAGCCGTACAGGAGGACGCACGCGGAGATGAACGTCCCCATCGCGGAGCCCGCTATCATGGCGTAGGCCAGGCGCTGGAGGAAGCTGGCGAGCGGGGAGGCGGACACCTCGGGCATGAGGAGTTCGGGGTGGTAGATCCTCAGCAGGGTCAGGCCCAAGATGCCGACCAGGGACAGGGCGAAGAAGACCGCCTCGTACATCACGCTCACCAGCCACACAGACGCCGTGCCGTCCTCCGAGCGCCTCGCGAGGTGGACGAGCCCCGTGGCTATGACGAGGGCGGAAACCGAGTAAAGGAAGTAAATGGCGAGCCTCAGGCCGTCGAGCGTCGGGTCCGCCGCGAGCAGCAGGGCCGCGAACCACGCCACAGGGGCCAGTAGGACGTAGAGCAGCGGCAGCCTGTCAAGTAACTTTTCGCCCACGTGCCCTCTCATCCCCCTCGTCGCTTGTGTGTGGGCGGTCGAAGCGGCCCAGGTTCATCGCCTTGTCGAACAGCTCTGCGGTGGGCCTCCCCACCGTCACATTCGCCTCTATGCGCACCTTCGTCTCCCGGCTCTCTGCCCGCACCTTCCTGGCCTCCTCGAGCACCGGGCTCTGCTCCGAAGGGGCGGGCGCCGGACGTCGGCGAGTGCTCCTCCTCAAGAGGCGGTAGGTCAGGAAGCCGAGGGCGACGCCGACGAGAAGCGCGCACAGGACTATCGGATCAGCGGGCATCCCTGTCGCCCTCCTTCGGGTAGGCGGTCTCAAGGACGCGCTCGACCCTGCCGAGCGCCGGGAGCGCCTGGTCCCAGAACTCCCGGTCCTTGGCTTGTCCGTCGGCAAGGCTCTTGACCCCGTCCACGAGATCCTTGACCGCCGGGAAGACCTCCTCCTCCAGCTTCTTCTCCCTAGCCTCGGCGCTCTCGGCCCTCTGTTTCCAGGACTCGCGGTTGTCGGAGTAGGTCTCCTTGACGAAGTAGACGAGGACGCCGATCAGGGGGGCGGCGATCACGGTTATGAGGGCCAGTATCACTGCCTCGCTCAAGCTACCCCACCTCCCTAAGTTGGCCCATATGCGGTATGTCGCGCTGGTCGGTAATGGCATAACCTTCCCCTCGGTTGGTCTTGCCCCTCCCGCGGGCTGGCCACGGGGAGGGGCAAGACCCTCCCCCCTTCTGTTTCGTGTCCGTCACCACGCCACGCTCTGCAGCTGCCGCTCGGTCTCGGACGGGTCCTTCGTTGTCACGGCCTCCACCTGCCTTCTGATCGTCGATAGTCGCGCGAGGTGCGCGGTCAGGGCCGCGCGCTTCGTTTGATCCGAGAGGACCGCGCCGAGGACCTCGTAGAAGCCCCCCTCCCCCACATCGCGGCGGCAAGCCTCGGCAAAAGCGGCCTGGATCTCCGACCTCTTACGCGCCCTCTGGTCGTCGGGGTGGAACGCGAAGCGGGACACTGGAACCTCCGCTACGTCGGCCATCGCTTGTAGCGAATCGCCCTCGGCGAAGAACTGTCCGTCCAGTAGTATCCTCATCGCCCATTGCCTCCTACGCCGATGCGCCGTTGATCGTCGGGACCGGGGCCGTATGAACCGGTAGCCGCACCTTGCCCGGGACCACCACGGGGAGGGCGATTTGCACGACGTCGCCGGAGTTGGCGGATATGGCCGGGAACGTGGTGTTGTAGCCGATGGCAGAACTCCCGTAGAGGGCCACGTGCGTCCACCCGTTCGCTAAAGTCAGGACCTTGTAGCCGGCGGGTACGGCCACCCCGTTTATCGCCAAGTATTGCTTGGAAGCGGCGGGTATGAGAGCCGTCCGCCCGGCGACGGCAACGCTCTTGAGGCGCACCCAGAATGCCATGCTTACGGTGTTGCCCATGCCGTATATCGCCCTGTTGCCGTTCTGTGTCACCGGGTATCGGTTGATCGTGCCGTCGTCGTTCCACGGCTCCGCAGTTCCCGTCCCCGCCGACACAGTTTGCACGAAGAACTCGATGCCGTACCGCGCCCCGCTGCCGCTGCGCCCCATAGCGGCGAGGAGGTCTATGACGTCCTGTGTGAGCACCCCGCCCGTTCCGCCGAAGGAGGTGTTGTCCTGGATAAACCGGCCGCCGCTGGCGATGGTCGAGCCGTTAATAGACGACCAGAAGCCCGATCCGGTGAAGGTGCTTGCGACCTGCTGCAGCGGGTTTATCGCGCCGGCGAAGCGCCCGGAGTCGGGCTGCAAGTTGATGGATGGGGCCGTGGCCGTAAGCGCCCCTATCTCCATGGCGTCTATCGGGTCTGAGCCGGTCCAGTAGTGCGACGCGGCGTGAGCGCCGCCCGTCCCGCCGGCGACCGTTCCAGGCTTCCACTTCTGCACTGTCGCGTCCCACACTAGGGTCTGGCCGTTCTGCAGCGCGACCGAAGCGTCCACGTCCGAGTGGTCGGCGGAAGAGTAGATCTTGTGGAGGCGGTCGTGCGCCTGGCTCCCTCCCCCCTTTTCATCCCACAAGACGCCGTCGGAATAGAATAGCTGCTTACCACCCTTGACGACGAACAGGCCCTTCGGCAAGTCGGCCGCAGCGGGCCTCTCCTCCAGCGTGCCGGCGCGAACCCTGGCGACACCACCAAGATTCTCCACCGCGTTCGGCCTTTTCGCTCCCATCTAGGGCCTCCTCACGGCGATATGACCAGAAGCGTCGAGCCCTGCGCGATCGCGTAAAGCCACTCGTCGGCGGCGGGCACATATGCGGGCCTAGTCTGGGCCACGATGCGCTGCGGCCCTGTTCCGAGATCCCCGCCAGCGACTATCAAGGAGCCGTTCGGGTCTCGGGACACGAACCTGACACGCATCCGGGACGCGAAGTGGGGACGCATCGTCCTCAAGGTCCTGTCGTCCGCGGCCTCCCAAAAACCATCGTCTATCGGTATCTCCGTCACGCCGCTACTTCCTCTCCTAC
>QQTW01003793.1_pt1 | contig 11224 bp, 9 predicted proteins | sample 1904831 | NCBI WGS metagenome assembly QQTW01 (sample SAMN09435610, study PRJNA476489) | Subsurface metagenome, whole genome shotgun sequencing project.
CTAAACTCAATCTTTGCTTCGTTAGGTTAATGATCAGGAGGCTTGCAGCTTCTTAGAGATGTCAAATGGGTTCTATACACCTCAAAACAAAGCGGTAAAATCATTCCTGCAACTAATCCATAGGCTGTCACCGCGACGGGTGCCATTTTCCTTTTTACCCACATTGCCGATGCACAAGTCGTTTGACATAATCAGTACTTTGCCCTTTCTTACAATCGGAAGTTTCATCAATTAACAAAATCATCCCCCTTCCGTGCAGTACTTTGAGGATTAACTCCAGACGTTTTTGACGCAACTGTTGAACTGTCCAAGGAGATTCGCTCTCGGAAGTGATGCAAGGCTTGGTGATTGTCTAGTCCAACGGCTTTGGCGCTTTGGCCCGGAGTGATTTACGCTTAATCTCACTAATCATGCCCAGATGCATCAGTTTGAAGGCTTCAAAGCTTCGCACTTCTGGGAAGATTCCTGCAAAGCGTTGGCAGTATTCATCGACAAATCGGATTGTGGGTCGAGCTTCACGAGCAGCAGACATAGAGAGTTGGGATAAAAAAGCATATCTCCATTCTAAATATTTTCTGTCTAGAGTGATAAAAGAGGGATGTCTCCTTTTGGCATTAGCCGTTTTTATACGGATGATTGGGGTGCATATGAACGTCATTTAGAAGCAGCAAAGCATGAAGTTTGTAAAAACAATACACAAAAAATCGAAAATAAACACTTAAAACTACGGACACGGATTAAACGTTTAGCGCGGAGAACAATTTGCTTTTCCAAAACAATTCTCATGCATGACATTGTAATTGGATTGTTCATTAATCGCTACGAGTTTGGCTTGTCGATTTAATGCTGCATCAACCCCTTTAAAACACCTCCCCTCTGCCACTCTGAGTAAGCCTCTCAGGTCATCTACAATTGCTTCAAAGACTCCTGCTTTGAACCATCGTTGACTTTGTTGATAAACTGCTACCCAAGCCGGCACTTGTCTTGCGGCATCAACCGCCAAGCACCCCCTGAGCGGAGCAACCAGCGTAATCCGTCAAACACTTCGCGCCAACTATGTTCTCGTTGCGGCGCATCTTCTGTCATCAAGGTTAAGTACGGAGCAACAAATGTCCACTCCTCATCGCTCAAATCTGTTGGGTATGCTTTTCTGTCCATACTCCTACTTTAGCGAAGCCTAAAAGTTCATAACACTCTCTAGCGGGCGCTGCTGGTAAAGTTAAAGGTTGGTTATCGCCTAATGGCGATCGCTAGTTTGTCAGTGGTAGCAGAAACAATAGAGTCTGGACTGTAGAGGCAAAGGTAATATCACTCTGAGTTAGGTGGTATCACTTATTTACAAGCTATAAACCAGTCCTATCAATACTTAAACACTGGTGATATCACTCTAGTATGTGTGTGATAGTCTCAGCCATACTTGGGGGATAACTTACACAAACCAAGTAACCAACCATGACCGATAAAAACCTTAACACTCTAAACCAACTCCAAACTCACTTCGATCTTAATAGTAAGGATATACTCAAAATTGACAATAACTCTATGACTTTATTACAGGTTTTACCTTTTAACTAAGCCAATATTAAGTTCTGCCATCTAACTTTTATTGGTAGCTATTCGTTCCCTAAAGTAATTTTTCTAAGTAATTCTACTTAAATTAATAATTATTGGTAGCTTATCATTGCACCACCTAAACCGAGCGAAACTAGCGATTTGACTTAAGGACATTAGTATTATAATGCGATCGCTGCTATTTGCTTTAGGCGTTTTTGTATTTTCCATTGAGCCTGGGACTTGCAAACATTGCTAGGCAAAGCTTTAGCTCTAGTTGCTTTCATCCCCAACCTTTTTGAAATTAGCTTCTAGGCTACTAAGCTTAAAGTTTTTGACAAAAAAAGTTAACTAATATTAATAGTCTAATAAATATTACTTATTTCCAAGCAAGTTAGACTTATTCGCCACCAAAAGCTAAATACCAATATTCAATAGCCTGCGGTACAGGAATGTAAATAAATATACAAATTTTTGTAAATTTTGCGGAATTCCTTGCCCTCCGCTTGAATACTAAGATATCAGAGCAAGTTAGAACTTTGTTAAACCAACAAAACTATTGTTCGGGGCGGTAGTTGCTAACAAAACCTTACCTAGGTTTTGCAAGTAATTACTTAAGCAGCCTTCAGTTCAAGCCAACACAATTTAATGGTATTCACCATGATAAATAACGAGCGTTTTTTAGCTCAACCCTATATGCTTTTAACTGCATTACTTTTAACTGTCCAATCAGGTGCAGGGGATTGTTTGACTAGGCATAACTAACGTCTTCGCTAATAGAGATTCTAAGCGCTTTTTTTAATTCAATTTTTTTTCTCTAGTTCTTCTCGATCGCACTCTAAATTCAAAACATAAAGCCAAAAGAGTAAATCTAAACCCAGAAATTACTTTGAGGCATCACCCAAATTTCACTGTATTTACCATGAGCAATAACAAACATTTTTTGACTACACCTTCTCTATTTTTAACAGCCTTACTTTTGTCCGTACAATCGGGTGCAATAGCTGCGCCTAATGACTCTAATGCAACAGCTGGATTACAAAGTTCTGGTGCTACTTTAAAGCAAGACCCAACAACGGGCAAAGTTACCTTTATTGGTAGTGGTTCACCTCAAGGAATCAAACTTCCTTCCACTGTTCCTAGCTTTGCCAGCAATCCCCAAGAGAAAGCAAGAGATTTTGCTAGAGCCTATGCGCCTTTGTTTGGTGTAGATAACCCTGGTACGAACTTAGTTGCTAGGAAGTCCTTTACAATTGATTCTCTACCCACAGTCAAGTATCAGCAGCTTTATAAAGGCGTTCCAGTATTTGCCTCGGAAATTAACGTTAATCTCGACAAAAATGGCAACTTGCTAGCAATGACGGGTGAAGCAGTACCAAACTTAAATTTAGATGTAAAAGCTAAAGTTAGTTCTGCTCAAGCATTAAATACAGCATTAGGGGTTGTCAAAAAATACTATAACTTGACAGCATCAAGTGTAAACGCATCCACGCCAGAGCTAAATATTTATCAGCCAGAACTAATAGGCCCTGGTAATGGTCGAGCCAAGTTAGTTTATTTGGTGATAGTCAAGCCAAAAGCCTTGAAGCCAATTCAACAGTATGTATTTGTAGATGCAACAAAACCAAACACCGTTGCGTTCACACTCAATAACAACCCTGATGCTAGAAATCGTCTAACTTACACAGCTAACCATACTGAAACTTTGCCAGGAACGCTGGTGTGTAACGAAGCAAATGCAACTGCTAACTGTTCAGCAACTGGAACTAGCGATGCGGCTAAAGCCCATACCTTTGCACGGAATACTTACGACTTTTACTTTAGTAACCACCAACGAGACAGTATTGATGGCTATGGGTTGCCGATAATCTCGACAGTACAATTTGGAGTTAATCTTCAAAACGCCTTTTGGGACGGGATTCAAATGGTCTATGGCGATGGCTTCTCCGCCGCAGATGACGTTGTTGGGCATGAACTAACCCACGGCGTAACTCAATATACCTCTAACTTGTTGTATTACTACCAATCTGGAGCAATTAATGAATCCTTCTCCGATGTATGGGGTGAATTTATTGACCTAACAAACGGCAAAGGTAACGATACCGCCGCAGTGCGATGGAAACTGGGAGAGGACATTCCTGGTATTGGCGCAATTCGGGACATGAAAAACCCACCAGCATTTAGTGACCCAGATAGAATTCTTAGCGCCTTTTACTTCAAAGGTAGTGATGACAATGGAGGAGTACATTTTAATAGTGGGGTCAATAATAAAGCTGTTTTCTTGATGGTTGATGGCGGTACTTTTAATGGTAAAACTGTCGTTGGGCTAGGGATTCCAAAAGTTGCCAAGATTTACTACAGAGCGCAAACAACTTTACTGAGTTCTGGTTCTAACTACAACGATTTGTATACCTATCTCAATCAAAGTTGCACAAGTTTAGTTGGAACTTCAGGAATCACCGCGGCCAACTGTACTCAGGTAAATAATGCCCTTTTGGCTGTACAAATGAATCTGCCTCCCTCTGGTGGTTTCCAACCACAAGCAGCCCTTTGTCCAGCAGGTAGAACTGTCTCCAACACCTTCTTTGACAACGTGGAAGGTAGTCTCAAGTGGCATCCTTTAACTTTATTAGGCAATAATCCTTGGACAATAGGTACGAATTTTGCTGCTTCTGGTACTAATTCTTTGTTTGCGGCAGATATCGATAGTAATAGCGATTCCGTTGCAGTTCAGAAGACAGGAGTAGTGATTCCAGCAGGTGCGAGATTGCACTTTAAACATTCTTTTGATTTTGAAGCACCTAACTATGATGGAGGTGTTGTAGAGTACAGCGTAGGTAGTACAGGCGTTTGGCAAGATGCAAGACCATTATTCTTAGCTGGTCAAAATTACAACGGTACTATCGATACGACTTCTGGCAATCCTCTTAAAGGACGACTTGCTTTTGTAGGTCTTAGTCATGGCTATGTTTCTAGCCAATATAACTTAGGTTCGCTGGCCGGTAAGGTTGTTCGGTTCCGCTTCCGTCAAGCTAATGATGCTTCCGTTGGCGCTGGAGGTTGGGACGTAGATAATGTGAGGGTTTATCGCTGTTTATAATCGCCGCAATTGAATTAAACGCTTAAAAAGAGGGATGCAGAGATTATAATCTCTGCGTCCCTCTATCAGTTGAGCCATAGAGACAATTCTCTACTATCCTAAATTATGACCCTGGCTCCTCTACAGGACGAATAATTGCTGGAGTCGTTGTTTCTGGGGTCTGAAAAATTACCCTTAAAGCTTGCTCTAAGGTTTCTGCCATCACAATCCGGTTTTCGTAAGCAACAACTACTCGCACTAAAGTAGGTAAACTATTTTGCTCGGCTTCTAGATAAATTGGCTCTACATAAAGCAAAGACTGCTCAATGGGGACAATCAACAAATTGCCTTGAATAGCTCTAGATCCTTGACGATTCCATAAGGAAATTTGCTGCGAAATTACTGGATCTTGATTGATCCGAGCTTCAATTTGTTCAGTTCCATAAACTAATTGCTGCTTGGGAAACTCATACAGTAGCAACTTACCGTAGTTTTCCCCGTCGGAACGCGCGGCTAACCAAGCAATTAAGTTAGTGCGTTGTCTTGGAGTGTAAGGCAGCAGTAAGATAAATTCTTCAAAAGGCACGTTGGGTAAGCTAGTAATTAAGTAATAAGGCTCTACTAATTTGGGTTTATTGCCGTAAACTTCATTGGGAATCTGCCACTGATCTTCTCGATTGTAGAAAACCTGGGGATCGGTCATGTGGTAGGTTAGCAACCGCTCGGATTGAATATTAAAGAAGTCTACGGGATAGCGTAGATGGCTACGCAAAGTTGCGCTCATGGCGCTAAGAGGCTTGAATAAGTTAGGAAATACCTGCTGCCAAGTATTAATAATGGGATCGCTCTGGTCGGCTATATAAAAGTCAACAGAGCCGTGATAAGCATCAATAACGACTTTAACAGAGTTACGAATGTAATTAATGCCTTGACTGCCTCGATCGGCATAAGGATAGCGATCGCTTGTAGTATAAGCGTCAACTATCCAGTACAAATAACTGCCTTCTTGTCCGGGGGTTTTGGTATCGGCTACTACTAAATAAGGATCGCCATCGTATTGTAAAAAAGGTGCAATTTCGCGGATTCGTTGATTAATATTGCGTCTAAACAATACTTTAGTGTCGGGTAAAAAGTTTTGCGTCAGTAACATTTGCCAATCGTTTAAGTATTTAGCAAATAAAGTTTTGCGCCAAAAAGAACCAATATTAACTCCACCCCTACCATCGTAAGTGTTGTAGACATTTTCGTTACCACTGGGATAGTCTAATTCTTTAACTTTAGTCCCAGTCATTACGTAAGTATTAGCTATCTCTCCGTAATAAATTCGGGGTTGTCCGATGGGAATACTGGCGCTGATAGCGTTACCAGAAGTGTCTAAAGCGGTAGCGCCGCCAATATCTTTAATAAAATACTCTGGTAAGCCACTGGGGGCTACAGTATTTACTGGGCTTAGGGTAAAGCCATAGCCATGAGTATAAATTAGGCGTTTGTTAACCCAAGTTTGAGCTTGACCTGGTACGGCGCTATAATCTAATTCTCTTGCAGCAATTAGAGTTTGTCGTTTTTCTGCATTGGTAGAATCAGATTGCAGAGTATAACGGTCAATGTCAGCGTCTGGAAACTGATAGTACAAGCGGATTTGTTGCAACTGACGATTAGTGTCTAGTAAGGGTTTGCGATCCCAAAGGCGGATGTTGTTAATGGTGAGGGCGTTAGCTTGAATATCTGCGTAAGTTAAATTATCTTGAGGATCGAAGGAGCGAATTTCAATATTGTCTAGGTCGAAGGCTTGTCTAGTTAAAGCTATACTCCGCTCAATGTAGGGACGTTCTCTGACCAGTTCGTTGGGTTGAACAATTATTCGTTGTGCTAGTGTAGGCAAAACTAAGTCACTAGAAATCGCAATTGTTAAATAAAGTCCCAGTCCATAGACTACAAAACTAGACTTTTGGGCGATCGCACTAGCTAATAATAATAAAGCGATCGCACAGCCTAAAATACTTAGCAGTGTATAAATTGGTAGTTGAATTGCAATGTCTGTATAACTTGCGCCATAAGCAACTCCCCGCGTTGAATACAATAATTCGTAGCGACTTAGCCAATAGCTAAAGCTCACTATCAACATCAAAGCGCTACCTAATGCTAGTAAATGCCGTTGCTGAGGGCGAGAAAATCCTCGAAACCTACCTTGGCTTAAACTATCTCCCGATAGTAAATAGGTAAGCGCTACCGCAATTAAACCGTATAAACCTAGTCCTACTAGCCAAAATTCTAATAGTCGCCAAATTGGTAAAGTAAATATATAAAAGCTGATATCTCGATTAAATAATGGTTCAATACTGTTAAAAGCTGTAGGATGAAGGTATTGCAGTATGTTCGCCCAGTGACCGGATAATACTAAACCCATAATTACGCTCAGTAATAGCGCGATCGCATTTAACAATAATTGCGGGTATATTAATAAGGCGACTTCACTACTCAATAGCAAGCCTAAGCTCAAGGATTGCGCACTTAATTGCTGGCTCATTTGCCAGAGTGATTCTAAATTAAATAAGGGTGGGATTGGCGGCGAGATATTAGGTAAGCTAAAGTTAGGCGGCTGCCAGTAATTCCACGCAACTTTGCTGTAGTGACTTACTAATAAAGCTACCAGTAAGTTTAACCCTAGGATTCCTGGTAACAGCCAGTTTAATTTAATACTTGGCGATCGCTTTATTTGTGCCAAAATCTGTGGCGGTTTGGTATACTTTAGTTGGCGGGCGACTTCTAAGTTTCCTAGCAAGTATAGTGCCGTTATGCTACTTGCTGTTACCCATACTACAGCTTGGGTTAGTAACCGTAACTGCAATACTTGTAAATAGTCCACTTCTTGAAACCAAAAAATCTCTGCTCCTATAGGAGCAAGCAGTCCCCATACTAGCCACAACCCTATCAATAGGCTTATTAGTTGAAAGCAGCGTTTCCAAAACACAAATTTTTTATATTGGCTTAGGCCTGAGTTACACTTTAGATCGTAGTAATTCTATTATTATTTATTTAGGGATTTTGCTATTCCCAAATATAAAACTAATATTTTGACAGTTAAACTTAAGTAGGTATTTCTTTGTTTAATCAAATTACAACTTGAGTGTGCCTAATTATACAAAAGCATTCAAAGTAAGTCATTGATTTGGAGAGAGATAGAAAATTGTCAATAAAGTAAATTTTATTAGGGTGGTAACTTGGAGCTTTTAACTAAATAATTGCAGAAGATTTCTGCACCTTATAGTAGATGTACTGTTAAAAACGGGTATTCAAAATTGATGGGTAGGTATAGAAGAATTTAGGGTAATTACTATGGATAACAATGAAATTATTGAACAATATTTAGCAGTTAATAATCCTGTTACTCGGACAACTCAAAGTGAGGGAAAACTAGAAAATGTAAAACCTCTAGGGGGAGTCACTTCCAATCAGATCGTGTTTTGGGGAGTTACTGGTTTTGCGATTTGTTGGATAGCAATCTTTTTCATGCTGTCTAAAAGAGTAAGATTTGTGCGGAAGGAAATTGCTGTTAACCTCAAAGTTTTACATCAAATTCCGTGCAGAAATTGTAAATTTTACTCTAACGATCCTCATCTTAAATGTGCAGTAAATCCCTCTACCGTACTAACAGAACAAGCAATAGATTGCTCGGATTATGCTGCTAAAGAAAATAAGTTATCCTAACAGTAAATAATGCTTGAGAACAGTAGATAAATATATTTTTACTGGCGATAAGACTTTAACAACCGAAAGAACTTACTGCTATCAAAACTTCTAGGATCGATTCTTGTACCCGAACGATCTACAGCTTTATGAGTAGTAATTCGATCTTCAAGAACGCTACTTTGAGCAATTAGCCAAGCAAGAGAATTGTACTGCACTTGCGTATAACCCCTATGATTTTTGCTATTATTTCGACCATCTAGCGGTGTTTCAAAAGCAACATGATAAGCAAAATTATTTACAGAAGGAGGAAACTGTGGATGAGTTTTTACAGTTTCAATTCCCTTTGCACCTCTAAATACAGAATTACCTGCACCAAAAGCTCGAAACTTTGGCGGTACTATGTAAACAACTGTTCCATCTAACTTGATTAAAGTGTGATAGCTTACTTGAGAATTTTCATTGGTGTGAGGGGTTTGAAAATTATTTATAGCACTGGTAGCAGAATTAACAGTTTCATGAATAACTATGATTGATTGATTATTTACAGGTACGCCATTAACATCTTGAGCATAACGCTGTCCGTAATTGTTGGGATGCGCCCAGCTAATTTCGTACCGAGGTTGAAAATTGGCTACAAATTCAACTTTGTTGATTTGGGATTTGGGTATAGTTTGGGAAACTTTTTCGGGCGGAATAGTTGGACTTGTACTAATAGCAGGTATAGCAGGCATTGATGTAATGGCTTGATTTTCTTGAGGCTTTTGTCCGACAATTACAACAATAATTAAAGCTGCCAACTGGGAAAAAATCAGTAATCCTCTAACAATCCAAACATTACCCCTCATTAGGCTTATTTTTTAAATACAATAAGTATTATTATAATCGGTTCTATATTGATGTTGATATTTGCCCAGCGCGAACATTAAGAATTTGCGAAGATTTTAACCACTGAGCATCAAAGGAACCAAGATGAGTAGTAGTAATTAGAGTTTGAAATCGGTCTTGGATGGCATCAAGGAGTTGATTTTGACGGTTTAAATCTAATTCAGCTAAGACGTCATCAAGTAATAATAGTGGAGGTTCTCCCACTACTTCCTCAATTAATTTTAGTTCGGCAAGTTTGAGAGCTAGAACTAATGTGCGTTGTTGACCTTGCGAACCATAGGATCTTGCGGGAGTTTGATTAATTATTAACTCAATTTCGTCGCGGTGCGGCCCAACTAAAGTAGTACCTTGATGAAATTCTGCGACTTCTCTAGTTTCAATTTTAGCTAAAAAAGCTTGCTGTACTTGCTCCGGTTCGTTTTGTTCAGTGGAAATATTTGGGGCATATTTTATTTCTAGGACTTCAGTGCTGCCACTAATGCTAGAGTGCCAAGCAGAAGCAATAGGTGCTAATCTTTCAACAGCGCGCGATCGCCTTCTCGTAACTCTAGAGCCTGTTGTTGCCAATTGCACGTTCCAAAGCGCTAATTCTTGTTGGCAATCTTTAATGCCCAATTCTTGAACTTTCTTTAAAAAAGCATTGCGCTGTCGTAATATTTGATTGTACTGCTGCAAAATGTAAGCATAAATTGGTTCTAGTTGAATTAATAAAGTATCTAGCCAGTGACGGCGTTGTTCGGGGCCACCGCGTACTAAATCTAGATCCAAGCTAGAAAACTGTACGGCATTTAGTACCCCCAAAAAGTCTAATTGACGGCGGAGAGTTTCGCTATTTTTAGCAACGCTGCGGCGACCATTGCGACGTAAGGTGATAGATAAATCACTAATGCCATTAAGACGCTCAATAGTGGCGGTAATTTGTCCAACTGGTTCAGATTCTCTAACTAAATCTCGATCGCGGCTGTTGCGGTGCGATCGCAAAGTAGCTAATAATTCTACAGCTTCTAGTAAATTCGACTTTCCTTGAGCGTTATCGCCAACTAAGATGGTTTTCGGGGCGAGAAAGTCTATTTTTTGGTCTTGATAGTTGCGAAATTGGCGAATTTGTAAGGTTTTCAGGTACATATTGTAGGGGCGCACCAGTGCGCCCTAAAAGCAGAATTTAGCTAAAAATTCCTTTTACCCTCTCTTTTTAGTCAAGCGCACAAACAATTTTTCGCCTTCAATCCAGACAAACATTAAAGCACTAAAGCCAAAACAAATAGCTAGTTCAAAAGGAGATAGATAGAAAGTACCAAAAAATTGCTGTAACGGTGGAACATAAACAAGTAATAGTTGTAAGAAAGTTGTAACCACTACCGCCGCCAGCAAAAAGGGATTGGAGAAAGGATTTAGTTCCATAGTTAGCTGGGTATTAGAACGAATAGCGATCGCATGACCCATTTGGGCAATACACAAGGTAGTAAATACCATTGTTTTCCAAGTATTGGGATCGCGGGGATAACCAGGGGCGTTGGTATAGTTGTAAGCCCATACCATCAAAGCAATAGTAATGATGGCAAAAACAATTCCAATTCGCACCATATAAGAACCTAATCCCCGCGCAAAGATACTCTCGCGCGGATTAAAAGGAGGACGATTCATCACGTTTGGTTCGGCGGGTTCTACAGCTAAAGCAAGGGCTGGTACGCCATCAGTAACTAAGTTCATCCACAAAATTTGCAATGGTGTTAAGGGAATCCCACTTAGTCCTAAAATCGGTGCGGCGGCGATCGTAATTACTTCCCCGATATTGCTACCCAAAATGTACTTAATAAAGCGGCGAATATTGGTGTAAACTACCCTACCTTCTTCCGTCGCCGCGACGATGGTAGCAAAGTTATCGTCAAGTAGCACCATATCGCTTGCTTCTTTGCTCACATCTGTACCTGTGATGCCCATAGCGATACCGATATCCGCTTGCTTGAGTGCGGGAGCATCGTTGACTCCATCGCCCGTCATAGCTACGAATCTGCCCCG
>QQTW01003794.1_pt1 | contig 11224 bp, 5 predicted proteins | sample 1904831 | NCBI WGS metagenome assembly QQTW01 (sample SAMN09435610, study PRJNA476489) | Subsurface metagenome, whole genome shotgun sequencing project.
CAAGTAAGGCTATTCAAGCAGAACCAAATTTTATTGTGAATGAATCAAGAAGAAAAAAGTTCTAGTGACAGCTTTCTCAAATTTCATTTGGAACAACAGACACCATGCATTCTAGCAATGGCACAGGTACAAGAGGTGCTGATCGTACCATCTAGGCGGATTACACCCATGCCTAATATGCCTAAGTGCGTGTTGGGTTTGATCAATCGCCGCAATCGAGTTTTGTGGGTAATCGATTTAGCGCTAATGCTGAATTTGCAGCCTCTTGGCACTAATGTCCAACAGTATAACTTAATAATTATTCAAGCTAAACAAATTACCCTAGGGTTGCTGGTGCAAGAAGTTAAAGGTGTAACCCACTTTGCGCCGAAGTTGATTCAAGCGCCAACAGAACTGGTAACATCGGCATTAATTCCCTATTTATCTGGCTGTATTGTTGAGGAACAAGAGGTATTGTTAGTGCTAAGTGCGGAAGCAATTGTGCTAGCGCCGACTCTATACAGAAATTAGCAATTGATGCTGAAATAGTTAATATTTGGCTAAAAATGCTCTCAGTTGGAGACGCTGATATGAATACACGACCTAAGCGCGAATCAAAGACAGATAGACAGCGACAAGACGCAGGAGCAGATAATTTCAAAGCAGGTGGAAGTAATAAAGCTAAAAACAGTAACGATAAAAATCAAGGCGCTACGAAGTCTAAATTAACACAGTCAAATTCCCAGCCAGTTCAAACTGCAACAAGGCCCAAGAGTGGTGGAACAACCAGATCGCCTCGGTGGTGGCAAGGACTAAGAATCAAGGCAACGCTAAGCGCGATCGCTGTCTCCACGATTCCAATTTTAGTGCTGGGAGGAACGGCCTATTACTTAACAAATAAAAATATTACTCAGAACATAACTGGGCAACAACAAGCGCGAGTTATTTCCCTTACCAACTCTCTCGATCGCTTCATGCTTGGACGTTATCAGGATATTCAAACCCTGGCGGGAATGAGTATTTTCAGTACTGCCCAAGTGCGACGGCTGACATCAGATACGGCTAAGCAAGCAGTATTAGATCGATATGTAAAGAACGGTCAAGGCTATGACAGTCTTGTTTTTATTAACTTGAACGGCGATGTAATCGTACAATCCTCCGGGCAAGTAATTACTAATTACAGTAAGATAGATTATTTTCAGGCAGCACTCAAATCCAATCGTCCGGTGATTACCTCACCGAGAAAATCGCTAGCTACGGGGGATTTTTCTATTTTTGCTGCTGCCCCGGTTAAAGATCCAGATACAGGGGAAACAATTGGAGTAGTGCGATCGCGTACTCCTGTGAAATACCTTAGTCAAATATTGCAAAACCAAGCCGAAGAGTTAAGCCAAAGCATCAATGGCTTCGGTCGAGAAGAATACTTTGCCTTCAACGACCTAGGAAAAATTTTTATCGCGCCAACATCTCACACAGAATATCTCGGAAAAGATGTGAAAACAATTTTTCCCCAAGCAGCAGCGCGATTGCAAGCAGCACCTAGCGTTGGTAGTGTAGAGGATTTCGACCGGGTGGAGCGAGAAGAATATCAAATATCCTACGCTCCTTTGAAAAAAGTTGGGGGAGTGACACAAGTTAACTGGGGGGCGATTGTTGCTCAACCAAAAGAGGAAATATTTGCTGGACTAAGAACGACGCTATTAACTGTTGGTGCTTTGACAGGAGCAACCGTATTAATCGCAGGAGCGATCGCATCCATTTTAGTTAACCGCAGTTTGCGCCCGATTGTCAATGCTTCCAAGGCAGTACGCAAACTAGGGCAAGGACAACTAGACACTCGCATTGCCGTGTCAGGAGATGATGAAGTGGCGGCGTTGGGCGCTAATATCAACTTAATGGCAGAAAAATTACAAGCGCAAATCGAACAACAACAAGATGTTGCCGAACGTGCCAATTTGTTTGCCGACATCACCTTAAGAATTCGTCAGTCGCTCAACTTCAAAGATATCCTCAATACTGCCGTTAAAGAAATTCGTAGAGTCCTGAAGGCGGAAAGAGTAGTAGTTTATGGCTTTGATGCTAATTGGAAAGGAAAGATTTTAGCCGAGGCTGTCACCTCTGGTTGGACTCAAACTATAGATAGAGAAATTGAAGATACCTGCTTTCGTGAAGGGTACGGTCAACAATATCGTGAGGGCAGGGTACGGGCGATCGATAATATTTACCAAGCAGGATTATCGGCTTGTCATATCAAACAACTAGAAAAATTTGAAGTCAAAGCAAAATTAGTTGCTCCAATTATCACTGGCAATGAATTGTTAGGTTTACTCATTGCTCACCAATGCTCAAAACCGCGAGTTTGGCTGCAACCGGAAATCGATTTATTCACACAACTAGCAACTCAAATTGGCTTTGCCCTAGATCAAGCAAGTCTGCTCGAACAAGTAGAAAAAGCTCGGCAAAAAGCTGAAGAAATTTCTCAAGAACAACGCCAACAAAAAGAACTTTTGCAGCACCGACTAGTAGAATTGTTGACTCAAATTGAAGGAGCAGCAAGCGGTGACTTAACCGTTCGGGCGAACGTTGCAGCCGGAGAAATTGGTACAATTGCTGACTTTTTTAATACTATCATCGAGAGCCTCAGACAACTTGTTACCCAAGTGAAAAAAGCTGCTGGACAAGTCAACATTTCTGTGGATGAAAATGCTGGAGCAATTCGGGAATTAGCTGACGAAGCGCTCAAACAAGCTCAAGAAATTAACCGCACCCTAGATTCAGTCGAGCAAATGACGCTTTCGATTCAAGCAGTAGCAGGTAGTGCTAATCAAGCGGCAGAAGTAGCCCGCACCGCGTTTACTACTGCTGAGGCTGGCGGGTTGGCGATGGATCGCACAGTTGAGAGTATCGTGGATTTGAGGGATACAGTTACAGAAGCTGCCACTCAAGTGAAGCTATTAGGCGCATCTACGCAACAAATTTCTAAGGTTGTTTCATTAATTAACCAAATTGCCCTGCAAACGAATGTGTTAGCCATCAATGCTAGTATTGAAGCTTCTCGCGCGGGTGAAGCGGGTAGAGGCTTTACAGTGGTAGCAGAAGAAATCGGTCAACTTGCTTCTAAATCAGCCGCTGCTACGAAAGAAATTGAACAAATTGTCGAGAGTATTCAGCAAGAAACTAATAAAGTAGTGCGATCGATGGAATTGGGAAATAACCAAGTAAATGAAGGGGCAAACTTTGTTGAAGATTCTAAGCAGAGTTTGGGGCGCATTTTGGAAGAATCGCATCAAATTTATCAATTAGTACAATCAATTTCAAGTGCAACAGTATCTCAAGCGCAAACAGCTCAAGCTGTGACGAATTTGATGAAAGAAATTGCTACAGCTTCTGAAGGCACTTCGGAATATTCTCGTCAAATTTCTAATTCTCTAGAACGTACTGTAGAGGTAGCACAGCAACTGCAAGTGTCAGTAGGTACTTTTAAAGTGGGAGACAAGGAATAATTTACAATTCGCAATTCGCAATTCGTAATTCGCAATTATTTCTTTATCCTCCTTGTCCCCTTGTCCCCCTGCGGTCATCACAATAAATCTTTAAACCCACATTATACCATGCCCCAGGACAAAGAACTTGAAATTCAACTTCAGTTTTTAGAAGAAGCAGAGGATCATTTAAATACTATTGAATCAAAATTATTAGGAATTAGCGCCTTTGCGGGGATTGCGCGTCAAGACATGGATGCGATCTTGCGCTCAGCCCATTCAATTAAAGGTGGGGCGGCGGTGATGGGTTTTCAGACTTTGAGCGATTTGGCTCATCGTTTGGAGAATTTTTTTAAAGTCATCAAAACCACGCCCCAGGCGGTAAATGCAGAAGGAGAAAGTTTACTGCTATCAGCCGTTGATTGTTTGCGCGGGGTAGTGGCGGTGAATCGCCAAACTCCGGCGGTGGAAGAACAATGGTTGAATAGTCATATTAACCCAGTATTTGAGCAGTTGTATCAGCGTCTTGGCGAGCCACAAGAGGAGGAAATAATCTCACCACTGTTAGCCGAAGAGGGGCTAGACATGGGGAAGATGCTGTTTGAGACAGAAGTGGAAGCGTATTTAGAACAGCTAGAAGCGGCGTTGGCAAACTCAGATAGATCTGGTTTGTCAGCAGAAGTGGAAACGATCGCCCAAGATTTAAGCGATATGGGGGAAATGCTCCAACTTAACTCTTTGATCGATCTTTGTACTTCAGTCAAGCAAAAATTAGCAGCAAATCCGCAGCAGACAGAAGAAATTGCACGTCAGGCTTTACAGCTATGGCGGCGATCGCAAGCAGCAGTTTTAATCGGACAAAGTGATACAATTCCAGATTCACTCGATCTAGATAATCCGGTAAGTGCCGAGGAAATCTCTGTTGTAGCTGTAAATGCTAATGGCAACGTTAATTCATCTGTTGCCGATCTGACTCCATCGATTTCAGGTATCAAACCGGAAAGCACCCCGGCTACTGATGTGAAAGAAAATCAGGAAAATACGGTGCGCGTTCCCCTGAAGCAATTGGAACAACTCAACGATCTATTCGGTGAATTAACGATCGAGCGTAGTGGACTGGATTTACAACTTGAACGGTTACGTAATTCAGTCAAAATTTTGGAACGCAAGGTGCTATCTGTTCAACAATCATACAGCCGCCGCCGCACTACTGCTTATCAAAAACCGACAACACCAACATCGCCGACTAAATTTCTCTCAGAAGTAGCGTTTTCACCCGATACTCAACAACCACAAGAGCGATCGCAGTCGCCGCAGGTAAATTACAACAAATCCCAAAGCGATCGCAGCAATGAACCGGACGCGGTTTCATCGGAAGTGATGGCAAATATGGTTCAGTTGCAAGAAGTTACAGAAGACATCGATCTGAGCTTGCAAGAAACTGAGCAAATTGTCGGCGATCTCAACCGCACTGCTAAACAGCTACAAAATTGTATTAGCCAGCTGCGGATGCGCCCTTTTTCCGATTTAGTTGGGCGTTTTCCTAGAGCATTGCGCGAACTGGCTTTACAGTACGGCAAAAATGTGGAACTGAAAATTCATGGAGGCGAGACTTTAGTCGATCGCAGTATTTTAGATGCACTGGGAGATCCCCTGATGCATTTGTTGCGTAATGCTTTCGATCATGGAATTGAAGATCCCGAAACTCGCCGCGTTGCTGGGAAGCCAGAGTCGGGTGAGATTGAAATTAAAGCTGTCTACCGGGGCAATCAAACTTTGATTACCTTTAAGGATGATGGGCGCGGTATTGCTTTGGATAAAGTGCAATCGCGGGCGATTCAACTGGGATTGGATGCCGAGGCGATCGCTGCTGCTAGCGATGAAGAAATTTTAACTTTGATTTTTGAGCCTGGTTTTAGTACCGTCGAGCAAGTTACAGCTTTATCCGGTCGTGGGGTGGGTATGGATGTGGTGCGGACGAATTTGAGACTAATTCGCGGCGATATCAAAGTTGAAACCCAAGTAGGAGTGGGAACAACTTTTACTATTAGCGTTCCCCTAACTTTAACAGTGGCGCGAGTGCTGCTAGTCGAGAGTAAGGGAATGCTATTGGCATTTCCTACCACTGCGATCGAAGAAATGCTATTACTCAATTCAGAGCAAATCTCGACAATTGACGGTAAAGCAGTCCTACGCTCGCAAGAACAAACAGTATCCTTAATTTACCTTAGCGATTGGCTCCAGTTCCGCTGTCCTCATCTCTCCACCGATGCCGAAACTACACCATTAATGGGTGTGCCAACTGTATTGCTGATCTCTCATGCTAATGAATGGCTAGGCTTGCAAGTAGATCGTTGCTGGGGCGAACAAGAAGTTGCCATTCGCCCAGTCGAAGGCACTATCCCTATGCCTCCTGGCTTTACTGGCTGTACAATTCTTGGAGATGGTCGAGTTGTGCCTCTAGTCAATGTCCCAGAATTGCTGCATTGGATTGCCAGCAGTCAACAACCGCCTAGCTTAGAGCCAGAAGATCTACAGCGAGCAGCCGAGCTACAAAGCCAGAATACCATTCTGATGGTAGATGACTCGATTAATGTCCGCCGCTTTTTGTCATTGACTTTAGAAAAAGCTGGATATCGCGTAGAACAAGCCAAAGACGGTTTAGATGCCCTAGAAAAACTTTTAGGTGGGTTGCAAATCAATGCTGTGATTTGTGATATAGATATGCCTCGCTTAGATGGTTATGGTTTTCTAGCTAGAGTAAAATCCAACCCAGCTTTCAAACAGTTGCCTATTGTGATGCTGAGTTCCCGCAGTAGTGATAAAGAACGCCAGCTAGCCATAAATTTAGGCGCAACAGCCTATTTTTATAAGCCCTATAACAAGCAAGAATTATTAGAATCTCTCAATGATTTGATTGGGGAGTAGAGGAAATGATGAATGATGAATGATGAATTGGTAATTGGAAACGCACTAATTGATAATTGGTAGTAAGTCACGAGGCTCCAGTTTTAAGTTTTAAGTTTTAAGTTAAATGAGCGTTTTTTAACTTAAAACTTACAACTTATTACGAGAAACTATTCAACTCCCCCAGCCCCTCTTAATTGTGTTAGCAGTTGAGCAATTTGCTGATTAATACTTGCTAGCCCAAAGCGCTGACTAGCTGAAATTTGTGCTTGCTCGGCAATAGACTGAGATAACTTAGGCTGCTGGCGACAATTATTGATTACTGCTGCTAGTTGCTGCGGATCTCCAGGTGGCACCAACCAACCACTTTTTCCCGTCTCTACTAATTCGACTGCACCCCCAGCTTGTGCAGCAACGACAGGACGCGCACACAGCATTGCTTCCACAATCACGCGCCCAAAAGGTTCGGCTGCGGTTGAAGTATGAGCAACTAAGTCACAGGCTGCCATTAGTGGCACAACGTCAGAACGAAAGCCTAAAAACTGGACTCGCTGTTCTAGTCCTAAATCAGCAACTTGCTGGTGTAAATACTGCACGTAATCCTGTTCCCCAAATAAGGCATCACCTACTAAAATGGCGGTAACATCTTTGGGACAGTGGGTAAGTGCTTCAAGCAAAATATGCTGTCCTTTCCAAGGGGCAAGCCTGCTAAAGTGTCCGACTAAAAACTGCCCTTCAAGCCCCAGTTGTTTTTTAATTTGGTGGGGCTGAAATTGATGATGCTGATAAAACTCTGGTTCAAACCCGTTGTAGACGACATGGACTAGGTTTGGATTTCCACCTGCGGCGACAAAAGCTGCAAGACTTGCTTGAGAATTGGCAATTACAAGCGAGGCAAAACGATTCGCCAAAGTTATAGCCAGCCGCAAGTTGGTGCGGCTGAAGTGTTCGGTCGAGAGAATATCATGCAGGTGATATACTAAAGGGCGACGGCTGATAAGACTGGCGATCGCTCCTACAACCAGAGCTTTTTGAGTGTTGGCATAAATCAGATCGTAATCACGGGCAAGGTTGACTACTTGGAAAATTAGTGGTATAAGCTGACCCAAACTGCTTAATCCCTGGAGCAAGCTACTTTCTTTGCGGACTTGAAGCCCCTGCGCGGCTAGAACTCGAACGGGTATCTGCTGCTGTTGAAGTAAATCTTTGAAAGAACCATCTGCAAATAAACAGACAAGAGCGCGATCGCGGTAAGGTTTGGCAATATCAATCAGACACAGTTCTGCACCGCCTGGTTTGCCACTTTGGTCTAAAAATAGAATTTTCATATAGATACTGCTATTGCTAGTGCGATCGCTCTTTGACAGAGTATCTCCACAGTAGGGTGGGCAATGCCCACCCTACCAAAAACTTTGGTTTAAAAATAGAATTTTCATATATGACGAGAGACCAGAGGCGTTTAGGCCAGAGGCTAGGGGCAAGTGGTAAGTTTCTCCTTGTCCCCTTGTCCCCTTCCCTTGTCCCCTTGTCTTAGTTCCCCCACACCTTGTTAAGTACAGCCCCATTTTCTCTGGTATATGCTGCGGCATAGCCATGATTAACGCCGTTCACTCCATTAGCTACGACCCCAATCACATTTAACTTGTTCAGCATGGCTCTAGCCTGCGCCAGTTCTGTTTTCGTGACTTGACCGACGCGAGACACCAGCACCACACCAGTACAAAGTGATGCAGCGATCATGGCATCTACCATGCCCAAAACTGGCGGAGCATCGAGCAGAATCAGATCGTAATTTTTCTCAAACTCTGCAATCAATTCCCGCATCCGTTGAGAACTCAACAGATTAGCAGGGTCAGAGGGCAATGGCCCAGCAGTCAAAATGTCAATGAAAGCCCCGGAACTTTGAACAACACCTTGACCTGGCAAAGTAGCATCACTGCTCAGGAGCGTAGAAAGCCCTTGTTCGTTTGGCAGGTTGAGCATTTCATGTAAATTAGGGCGACGCAAATCGGCATCAATCAACAGTACCCGCTGGTGTAACCGAGCAGCACTCAAAGCTAAACCGAGAGCCAGAGTTGATTTACCCTCCCCAGCTACGGCTGAAGTGACCATCAAGGATTTGAATGAAGCTAATTCATTCATCAATTGAATGTTCTTATAAATCAAATCCAGCGATTCCCACGTGGGGGGCCAATTACTGACTTGCACGGTCCAAGGTGCTAGGAACTGTGGCTTGCCAAAAGGTAGACTGATTTGTGGCTTTGCTAGCTTGTTTTTCGGTAACTCTGGAGTCATTCCTAGTAAAGGCAGCTCAACTTGCTTTTCTAATTCCTCAGAGGTGTGAACCGAGTCATCAACAGCTTCACGTAAAAAGGCAGCAACTCCACCCAACATCAAACCAGCTACTAAACCTAACAATAAGTTCAGCTTGAGATTGGGGCCTATTTGCTGACCCTGTTTTGGTTCCTCTAAAGCTTGCCAATCAAATCCTCCCCTGGCAATTTCTAAGCTCAATTCCTGCTGAGCTTGTAGTAGTTGCTGCAACTTATTGCGGTTAATTTGCAGTAAAGGTTGTAAACGATTGTACTCAGCCAGCAGCACTGGGAAGCGATTGAGATCGGTACGCAACTGCTTTTGTGTCTGCTCCAAACTGACATCCCTGGCTCTCAAAGCATTGAGATTTGTTTGTACATCTACTAGTTGATTAGTCAAGTTCAGGTCAATTCCACTAAACTGTCCTTGGCTAAGTATGTTTTCTCCTGTAACCCCGCTTTGAGCTTGCTCTTTACCTACAACCCGCCCGCCTTCGGACTTCAACATCTCAATCGTGTTCTGACGTTGTTCGAGAAATTTCTTTATTTGAGGATCTTCATCTGTGAATGTCACGCGGCGTTGAGATAAAGCCAGTTCTGTTTTTTGCAGTTCGTTGAGTAAAGTTTGGTAGCGAGAAGACTGACTTAAACGAGAAGCAACTAAAGCCTGCTGTGGAGATCGCGCTAACTGCTGTTGCAAAGCGTTGTAACGAGCCTGCAAATCTTTGTACTGAGCGCGGATTACTTGTCTTTCTTGCGCGATCGCATTCATCGACTGACTAACAGCAGTTGCTTGTTGTTCTGGATCGATTAAGTTATAGTTCTTGCGAAACTGCTCTAGCTTATTCTCCGCCTGGTCAACAGTTTTACTAACTACTGGGATTTGCTCGTTAATAAATTTCAGACCCTTTTGCAAACGCTGTTGTTGCTGTTCTCGATTATAAATTTGATAAACTTTATAAACAGCTTCTAGAACTTTTTCAGCTTTAACTGGATCGTTTGCAGTATAAGTCGCTTCAACAATTTTTGTATTGACTTTTTCTTCCAATACTTGTCTTAATTTCAGGTTGGCTTTAATTTCTTGTGCAGTAATCTTTGGATATTCAGGACGCAAAATGTCTGCCGCTCTTTGCAGCAGCAGAGAACTACGCATGACATTTATTTGAGTAGCATAGTCATCTATCTTCACTCCAGATTCAGCATATTGCTGACTTGGGCGCTGCGCATCTGTATCTCTTTTACCTTGATAGTTAGGCTCGATTAGCAACTGCATAGTGCTTTGATAAGTCGGCTTTGAAATCAAAGTAAAAACAGTGGCAATAGTTAGCACGCTCCCTAAAACACCTAGCAGCCAAAATCGTCTGCGCATTAGAACTGAAAACAGTTGTCCGTAACCGCCATCTGTTTCAGTATTTATGGGCAAATTATGTTCATTTACTCTAGCCATGCCTGCTCCAAAAGTTTGAGAAAATCAAATTGATCGCTTAATGTTTATGTGATGCAGCTAACTTTTGCCGAAATCACCTGCTCAACCTTGCCAAAGAATGCCTCTTCCGAGAAATGGCTTAAGGCATGATGACGAATTTTGCTATAATCCCATGCAATTTCTTTAGCAGTCAGTAGTGCCGATTGTAGTGCATCCGGTGATTGCTTGTTAAAAAATACTCCTGTATGGCCCGGTACTTGAGTGTCCAATACTCCACCTGCGCCATAAGCAATCACTGGTGTGCCACTTGCATTAGCTTCTACTGGAACCAGTCCGTAGTCTTCTAAGGCTGCAACTATTACAGAACAAGCTTTTGACATTAAATAACTGCGTTCTGAATCGGTTACGTGTCCGAGAAATTTAATATTTTTCAACGCTTTTGACTCTAAACGCTGACGCTCTGGCCCGTTTCCGATGATGAATAATGGTAGTCCTAACCAATTGAAAGCTTCAACAATTACATCTACACGTTTGTAACTAATCAAACGCGCTGATACTAAATAGTAGTTTTCTTTTTGATTTGAGAAGGTGAAATGCCCCGTGTTAATTGGATAGTTAATTACAAGTGCTTGCTTGCCATAATAATTTTTAATCCTTCGAGCTACAATACTAGAATTCGCAATGTAAAGGTCTGGCTCCTGAGCATATGCCATGTCTACCTTTCGCATCTTTTCAAATACTGATTCAATTAAAGGATAAAAATATCGATAATCTCCATACTCTCTTAAATAGGTATTAGTGTCCCATAAAAATCGGGTGACATTGTGACAGAAGCAAATGTGCTGCGCACCTTTTCTTTTTTTCACCGCTTTAGCAAAGCTACTACTACTGCTAATAATCAAATCATAATCTTGTAGATCTAAGGAGCGAAAAGCAGGAAAATAGAAAGGAGCAAGCATTCGGAAATATTTTGCTGCTCCTGGGATTTTTTGCAATCCTGTAGTGTGAACTAAACGCTCTCCTAAATCGATAGTTTGTTCGCGATCGTATACAGAAGTAAAGACATCAGCATCGGGGTAGCGTTGACAAAGCAACTCAAAAACCCGCTCTGCACCACC
>QQTW01003795.1_pt1 | contig 11223 bp, 9 predicted proteins | sample 1904831 | NCBI WGS metagenome assembly QQTW01 (sample SAMN09435610, study PRJNA476489) | Subsurface metagenome, whole genome shotgun sequencing project.
AATGAAACCGCGCTGGCACTACCTGGGGCACTGGGGAACACTGCACAAAAGGCTCGGGTATTAATAAAGGTGACTTACACAATGTTTCTACAAGGGATCTCACCTGTTGAAGGACTCTGGGGTTTGTACCAGTTGACAAGTAACGCCGTGGGACTCATCGCAAATATGAAGCCATCGTCGAACCCATTGTAGATTGAGAAGCAGAGGCCTTTTACGGCCACCAAATAGCATCCGGTCAATTTTTGGGTCGGGGTCGAACCCCGTCCCTTCAGACCACAAGGAAGCAGCACCGGCATCGCAAGCTTGGAAAGCGAAATGAACGTCAAAAGTAGGTTTACTCTCTTCAGCTCTGGCTAGGATGGACATACGCCGCAGCCAATAGAATTTCGACTCATCTGAAGGATTCCGGAAGACGGCATAATAATTGGTATCGGCGCGGCACTGAATCTGCTCGGAGGGGACTCCGGAAACTGAATATCCGGTTTCGCGTGTGATTATCTGGCCGAAGAGCCGGCAGAGTGCACAGCGCTGAGATTCGGACAAGATCCTGCTGAGTGAGCCCAAACTGGTTGGTTTGTGGAATTCGGCTTCGTCACGCTTCTTGAAGAACACCGAGTTCGGAGAAGGTTGACCGCGTTGCAAGTCTGCAAGGTCAGACTTCAGCGGCAACCGCAGCGCCTCAAAATTGATATTCAAGCAGTGCTCACAGAGATTGGCACAGTCCATTTGACTGCCCATCGGTCGTTCAGTACACTTGTGATTCAATACAAAGTTGTAGCGAAAGATCTCAGCTCATTCAGGACAAAAGTAGAAGGGTGGCTGACTTCAAAAACGGTCAACTGTAAGGCTGCTGCGTAGGAACGCGTAGAAGTAGCAAGTTAATCTCCACATACGTAGTAAAGGGGGGTAAGAGAGCGTTTTGATCCTCCGCAATGCAGCAAGATGATGCTGATTATCATGGGCTGATGCATGGTACTACCAGACTCTTTTGGCCAGTAGGAAACATCTTCAACGGGACCATCAGTACTTCGTATAAAAAGGATTGGATGTGTTGAGCGGCCAGTACCCTGCACTAACTCAAAACAGGCACCGTCCAGGCACCCAAATCCAAAGAACCAACACGTGTACTATGGGGGGCCTGAAGTATTCTGAGCACAAGCCCTAGTATCTTTGTTTGGGAACGTCATCTGTGCAAAGCTGTTATGCTCAAAAGAAGTTAGATGTGATGATTAAATTCACCAAATTGGCTGTACACAAAGTAAGCTTTGAGATAACAAATCATGATATCGTGTCAGCGTAATTAAAACTAGCCGCTTTCTAGCAGCAGACTAACAGTACTTCAGACCCCCCTGTAGTAAATCGACTAGTCAATTAGAGCTAAAATGGGGCCGAAATTTCACGACCAATCGACAAATGATACGCTACATGGAAAACACCAACAAGCCATCAGCATCCTGCGTCCTAGGATCAGCTGTGATTCTGCTTTTTGCAACGGTGATGTGCCGGGTCTTATCTGATACGTGCTCCTTTCTCGCCAAGTTCTTGGTAGGTGGGGTGCTTCTCCTGTCCTGGATGAATAAATGATGGACAGTCGTCGTTTCGCCGGAAAGAAGAAGTGCTGGTTTTGCAATCGCAGTTCAACCATCACGACTCTTTTTGCCAGGAGAAAATAAAAAACGAGAAGAGGAGCCTTTTTTCCAAGAGCCGTTTGAAGATAGTGAGACGGTGAAGATGCATAAGCAAGATGGAGCATTGGAGGAAGACATTGACCCAAAAAAAAAAGCAAAGGCATCTGACTGTAGGCGATCACTTCATGCGAGAGCTATGTCTGTTCCGCATCAGCAACGATTCAGTAGGTAAGATTGTATTTCTAGTCATAGGAGAATGGTTAGCTCAAGCCTTTTGCAGTCACAAAGTACGGATCTGGTGCGAGAGTAAGTTGTAACTCGAAGGTAGGCGAATGGCAAATGTTCACGTTGACGTAACAAATAAGCGTTTTGGATAGGAACCCGAAATTTCCGTCCGAAATTAAGCCGGGAGCCACTTTCGCTAGTACTAACGGTGATAAATTGGTGAATTCCTTTCCATGTCAATGCAACCTTTTCGACAGAGCTAGTTAGCCAAATTTTGTAAAAAGTAATAGCAGTTGCCCTTAGCGTTTCCGTTGTCTATTCTTTTTGTTGCCCCACCGATCGTTGTTGATCTTCCTTCATATCTCGTATAAATGTCTAGAACGAGGTGAATTGAGATTCGTACGCTTGCTGCAGCTGGGTCGTGATGGAGGTTAAACAGTCAGAGGCCTGGCTGGGGTGGAAAGGAAAATGCCGCCTTTTGCGATATCGCTTGGACTATTCTCAAGTAAATGTGCATCATGGACGAAGCAGGACCATGGTGGCAGCGAGGTGCGATGTCTAACAACCTCGCCTGAGTCTCCCTGTAGATTTTCGGAAGATGGAAGGGCAGTGTTCTGAAGCAAAAGGACAACGACGAGCCATTCCTACGAGATTGGTCCTAGGCATCTTGTAAGACCACAAAGGAGCCAGCAATGTTCCTACCCACTCACAATGTGAATATTTTGCAGGTTCGATATGAGAACCAGAGGAGATGAAATGTAGATTAGCCAATTCTCTGTGCGGAAAGGTATTTTCGAGGAAAGGAGAATGGAAGAGAATTGATTTGGATTCATCGCTGATGCTCTGTGGGCAGGGCGGGGTGAGCGCTCCAACGATAGTCCATAACAAACAGGATTGCTTTGCGCGAGACGTCATACTTACTGTTAGCCGACTGTGACAGATATGGCCTTGAAGGGTTATGCAGCTCGTTGCAATTTTTCTGCTTGACAACTCTTCAAAAGTCCTGGCACGATTCGTCGATGCCATGAGTCCTCATTTGCTATAAAGCACGATAATGGATGGCTTCAGAAACTCCTCGTACGCGCTTCCCACAACGTCTGTGCATCGATAAAATCATTAACCGTCGCTTACCTTCTACTCTGCCAGCAGCGTATCCTTAGCCAGCCCATTATCCTGTTCAAAATGTCTCCTGCTCGTCACCATTCTCGGCCAACCCTTCGGCACCCTCAGCTTCAGCAGGTATTTCAAACCCTTCCTCTGTCGAATAGAGGATAGCCTGTATATTCTTCACCAGCCCATTGTCGTCCTTCTCTAATTCTGGATCTTGGTCAACAGCAGTCTGGAGCAATAACTCAATGTCCCTCAATTTGCTAAAGTAGAAGTCTCTCTCCTTCTCGAGTCCAGCGATTGCTTCTTTCAACGTGTCGTTCTCTGCTTTGAGAGTCACCGCTGAGCCAGCACCGCCAATCGATCCTCCCGCTGCGACACGGGGTGCTGTGCGAGGTGCTGCTCCTGCTTGAGGTCTTCGCGCAGCTGCGCCGGTGGAGGTTCGAGGGGTGGCGGCAGGGGCAGGGACTGGGGCTGAGGCTGATGCACCAGATCCTTTCCTTCGACCCACGGCATCATAATCATGGCCAGGAAAGTGCTGGTCCCAATATCTTTTTGTCCATTGAAGAAACTCGAGGTTATCTTGCATTCGGCACTTGGTCAATTGCTCAACCGGCACTAGTCTATCGATTCCATGTTTGGTGAATTCGTCTGCGGGCACGCAGTTAGTGAAACGAATGGGCTTCGAATAACAACATATTGCGGTACTAAATGGTGGATTAAAGAGCGCTCACTTTGTAGTTGTTTGAAATTCTGTATGTAGGCATATTCGGAGTTCACATTGAACTTCACGCGCGACATTGGCATATCCACTGCAAATAGGGACATCTCATTAGCCATCAATGTTGTTGCGAGAGCTTCCGGCTTTAGACAGCGTCACTTACTGTATATTGAATCGTAGACTTGACATAGCGCCGCCCTACCAACGTTCATTAGTCTCTTATAGCTGCTGTCAGGTTGCCCGCTCATGGACAAGCTGCTTCCTAGGCAACTCATTGGACAGGGAGCATGACAGCTGACAGAGGCGCAGCATGTGTTGTACATGAGTGATGACAAGAACGTACCCAGTTCCGCACTGTTCAACCTTGGTTATATTAAGCTGTAGCAGGCTGTTGAGCCAATGCAGGAGTTCTTGTCTGAGTAGAACAGATCATCAGCATCGTCAAAATCCCTATGGTCTCCGTGTATCTACCTAGACTCGCCCATGGTTTGGCTGTGGGTTTCGACAACTTGGTAGAGAAATCGCCAGGCAGGCTGAGGCTTCCGTTAACGGACAGCGGGTGCGGATTGATGGGTCTGTGAGGGTAGGCTCAATGGTTTGAATTGGTTGGTATGTTTTTAAGACCAAAAAAACAGCACAATATTGACGTCGGTGTTTTTGTGTTTGCGGTTGCTCCCATGAACCGCATCTACATTTAGGAAGCTTGGCCAATCACGACGCGACAACCTCCCAAACCACTCCCGGCCTGAGATAATTGACGCTCTTCATTGATATTACTCTACGGAAACTACTTTCATCAAAATAAGGTGCTGAAGATCAAATTATCATAAGCTTACTGCTGGTCTGACCTGTAGGCCTCAAGCATCTTCCCGAACCTATCATCCCATTTATCCGTAAAATGCCAACCGTCATGCTCGAACGCTTGAAAAACTGCTTTTCCCAGTAGCCTCATTGGCCTCGCTACCTGGCTTAGGCATTCCATCCTGTTCCCTGTTTTCCGACCCAATGTAGTTGATCTTCGCATCAGCAGGCTGACTCTTCCCTTGACTTTCTGGTATTCCTTTGGTGTCAGGATTTTGTCCTTCCACATCTGGATGTTTTGGTGCAACACCATCCGAATCAGGTATCTCATTCCCAGCAGCATCCACCAATCTAGTCCTCGTCTCATATTTAGTCTTGAAAGTGACTTTGCCTTCCTCGGCGAGGGAAGAGACCTCAGCTGCATCCAGCAGATTGCCATCCTGGTCTCGATACTCCACCTTCTCCTCCCGGCCGATAACACGTTGTCCTTCTGGCACTGCTCCAGCGGGTTGTGGCGTGACTTTACCATCATCTTTGCCAGCAGATTCAGCGCCGCCTGCAGCTTTCGGCACCCCGGCTTGTGGCGGCAGTGAAGGAGGTTCGGTTGCTTTGCCACTCGCCTGGGGCGCTTGTAGCGAGTACTGGGAATACTAGTAATTGGTCAGCTACGTTGAGAAAAGGATTGCAGCTTAACTGACATCTGTGTAGAACGTATTGCAATCAAAATCCCACGTATCGAAGAGCTTGACAGCTTTACAAGCATCCTGTGTCCAGGCATTACCATATGTCAGAGGTGCATACAGAGTGAAAGTCCCGATGGCGAAAGCGAGGACCAGGGCAGCGAACGCTCCGCTAATTTCTGGCCGATTCTTCAAGCCAATGGTAGCGATTCTGTTAGCTCCGAAATCGTAGATCTGGCAGAGAGCCATGATGGCGAAATAGAGGGCAGGAAGGTAATGATGCAGGAATAACTGCCGAGCCATCAGATAGAATGGGAAATAATGAAACGCCCAGCCCAGCACGGTGGTGCCGAGCTCATAGTCGAACCGTTTAAAATTGACGTTGTTGTAATCCTGGAATCCACGTTGCCAGCGCAGGACTGATAGACCTTTGAAGATAATGTAGGCAGCAATGGCTATAGTAGAAGGATACCAGATGGCAGGATTGCCAAGCAGGTAAATCTGACGGTGGTTTTTGCCCCAAAAGTTGATGCCACGACGCAGGACAGGCCAGGACGGCGGTCGAGAGTCCCACGCATGAGATTCGACGAGCCCAGCATTAGTCGTCCACATAACTCGTTGCAGCTCCCAGAATTTGCCTAAGAAGCCGGGGTTACGGTAGTTGACCTTTTCTGCTTCTGGGCCTAACATAGGGTGGGAATTCTGCTCAACATACCAAACACTGTTGGGAAGCGTTCCGCCCTTGGCGCAAGTAACCTCCTGCTGTTCAAAAGCCCAATCCGGCAACTTGACCTTGTGGGAGAACAGAACGCAGCCAGTCATGACGTGCACAAGTTTGAATTTGGTTTGAATCGTCCTCAGTCTTGTCTTGGCTTCAGCACCGTCTGACATTGACTTAACTATTTCAACACGAAAGTAGTCGTTTGCATCGCCCTCGAATCCCTCATAGCCATATGCTGATACTTCGTTCTGCCAGTCAGCTTCTGTGACAGGTGGACGGACATCATGAGAGTGTAAGCGTCGGTCAGTAGTTATGTGGTAGAGTTTGATGGTGTCACCATCTTTGACATATGTCGTGGATATATTGCTCCATGCCCTCGGCCCAGGGATTGTAACATTCTCAGCAGTGATTGGCTGCGTCATGTTTTGCACGATCCAGACATTGTTCTCATCTTTGTGAGGATAAAGGGTGATTTGTTGCTGCTTGCTTCCACCTGGATACATGTGAGCATGAGAATGAAGATAGCCGCCTTGTGTATTGTGATGTCGAATGCTGACCTCACTACCAAAAGCCACGTCGGCAGGAACGTCCTGCATGCCTTTGGAATTGAGTGTTGCCTGGAACTCCGAAGACATAAAGCCATCCCCGTCCCCTGGGTTGACCAAGCAGATGAAGTGAATGGCAAATAGACCAACGTATAAGGCAATAGGAATAATGATCAAGCAGAAGACTCGGGCGAAGAAGTGCTTGAACCATTTCCGCGCTGTAACTGTGGTCGTGTCGCCTAGAAGAACCCACAATTGAAGAATAGTCAAACTTCCCACCCAAGCGATCGTGAAAAGTCCAACCCATTTGACGCTGACAGTCGCTCCAAGTCCCAGACCTGTAGCTGCTAACCAGAACCACCATGTGGCATCAAACGCTCGTGAAGGGCCCAATTCGTGTTGATTCGTGAAGCATGTGAATGCTAAGGCCGTAAAAGCGGTACAGAAGATCAATGGCGAGTCTAGCAGGATAAGACGAGATTGAGTGATGAGAGCGTTCTCAAAGATGACAAGCAAAGCCCCCATGGCAGCTGTCACGGTTCTACACCCCAAAGCCTTGAGCGTCAGAAACATTGTAGGGATAGTGGCAATTCCGAGCACCGCTGGTAACATTCGCATGGCGACATAAGGCACCCTGGGTTCAAGATAGTCCTTGCCAATATCTTTGAAATCAAAATCCCCATCATATCCAGCTAGCCAGCCAGCAAGCGTTATGAGCAGTTTTGCCAGAGGTGGATGAACGTCCATAAAAAAACGTCCCTTGATATACTTGGAGGCAAATCCACCAAAGCTAGGATTAAGATATCAGCTGCCACTTGTTTGTGCAGAATTAAGACAACTCACTGGACCTCATCGAACACTACGCTGCTGGGCTGATAGATTCGAAACAGCCGAACCACTGTCGCGATTGCGGTCAACACCCCCAACAGCTGAAAGTCCGAGCCTGGAAGAAGGAAAATGTCATTGTCTGTGACACCCTCTGAGCCATAGTCTTTCCGCTTTGTAGTCTTTCCAGGAGTGGTGTTTTTGGGTTGATCCATTGATGACCTGCCCGATGGCGACTTTTCGGTATTTAAGGATTTGCGCTGTTGTACAGACGTCATGATGGTAGGTGTGTGTAGAATTCGTCGCTGAACACCCGAAGGCTTGAGTGAAGCTCCGACGAGGATGAAGCTCTGGCGTGGGCAAAAAAGGGTTACGCTTCCCTGCGCTGTGACCGGGGAACGCGTTAAGGAGAGTCAGGAAGAAAACAGAGGCTCTAGCAGCCAGTTAATGTAGAGCTTTGACAGACATGACGTGAGGAAGCTACAGTGACTTCCAAGTCAGCATTTAGCGAGCGACTTTTCGGAATTGCCAGTGTGATAGAAGACAGGTTGCCCGAATTCAAGACCGCAGGTAAGTATGTACTGTAAGGGTCCATGCGCATGGCTTGGCGCATCTGCATATGGATCATTTACATTCACGGTTCTGAAAAAGTCTCCGCCAAAGTGACTGTAAAGACAGATACTGTATCACACCCAACATGCACCGTTAAGTTCAGGTACAAGCACTTTACTCGCCAAAGAATTGGCAGCAGTGAGCACTGCGCCTGGTACAGCACCTTGATTCTGCCATGGCAACAAATGGAGCAATACCCGAACTGCCAGAGGCCGTGTCCAAGCCTCCTGAAGGAATTGTTCTACCGCCAAAGGACATTCGTGCCATTGTTGAGAAGACAGCAGGATATGTGGCACGCAACGGGCCTGTGTTCGAAGACCGTATCCGTGAGAAGGAGAAGCACAACCCGAAATTCTCTTTCTTGTCACCAAATGATGCATACTCGGCATTCTATCTGTGGCGGCTGAACGAAGTGCGCGAGGGTCGAGGCACGGCCGTCAGTGCTGGGAGAGCTGGAGAAGGCGCCCAGACTGTTATCGAGGAGAAACCAAGAGGTCCAGCACCACCTCCGGAATTCCACTTTTCGGCGCGGATGCCCAATATCTCGGCGCAGGACTTGGAAATTGTCAAGCTCACAGCTTTACATGTGGCAAGGAAAGGCAGATCATGGATGACAGCCCTGAGTCAGCGAGAGGCGAGGAACTTCCAATTTGACTTCTTACGGCCACAACACTCCCTCTACCAGTTCTTCTCACGCTTAGTAGATCAATATACGCTCCTTCTTCAGACAGGGCCTGAAGGGCAAAAGGCAGAGCAGAAACGCATTCAAGACCTGCAACAAAATCTACAAGATAAGTTTCGAATATTGGAGCGGGCAAAGCAACGTAGTGAGTGGGTCAAATACCAGGAAGCACAAAAGCAGCAAAAAGAAGAGGAAGAGGAAGCAGAACGGGTGGCATATGCCCAGATTGATTGGCATGACTTTGTGGTTGTGGAAACAGTCCTTTTCACAGAAGCAGATGATCAAGCCGATCTACCTCCACCTACCTCACTCAACGATCTTCAGAGCGCAAGTCTAGAGCAGAAAGCGATGATGAGTCTTGCCAGACCAGATATGCGTATTGAAGAAGCTATGCCAACAGACGACATGACCAGCTATTATGACCCATATGCACAGCAAGCACAGACCCAGCCGTACAACCCTTCTCCGTCCCCATACCAACCACAACCACAACTTCAACAATATGCCTCGACAGTAGATTATACAGCCACACCTCCGCCGCTTGCAATGTCACCACAGCCAACATCTGTATTCGCCTCATCTGCAAACAATATCTCCCTTCCCACGCGACCAGACGCCACCCCTTCGCCTCGACCACCCTCAGCACCTCAACAGCCACCAGCTGTTGCTACTCCCGCCGCCGCCGCAAGCGCAAATGCTGCCGCTCCCATGCGCATCCGTTCAGACTACGTGCCTCGAGCACAACAACGCACTAAAGCAAATCCTGCAACTGCCTCTGCCATTTGTCCAAATTGTGGGCAATCGGTCCTTCTCTCTGAACTGGATAGGCATTTGCAGATTGAGCTGCTGGATCCGAGATGGAAGGAGCAACGTGCAAAGGCAGATGCGAGATTTGCGAGTACGAACCTAGGTGGAACAGACGTGGCCGCTAATCTCAAACGGTTACGTGCTCGAACTGGAGGTGATACGAGTGATCCGGTTGCGGAAGCGGCTGCACGAGTCTTGGAGAATCAAGAAGAGGAAGAGAGGAGAAAGAGGTTGAAAGGGATGGATGGCACTTATGACGCTCCAGGAACAACCAGCTATCCGATGCCGACTGTAGATCAACAGAAGAAGCAACCTGCTCCAGGGGCACAGAGTCAGATGAGTGTACAGGAACAGATCAAAAACATCCACCAAAAATTCAAATCATGATAGCTGCATCCATAGAGCATGATGGACGTGAGTGACATCATGGACTATTTGTGGGATCTAGGTGGGGTTACAAGGCTGCTGGCATTTCTTGACGGTGGGATCTGGATGCGAGCACTCTCTTGCGGCTATTCTTCCAATCTTCATAGTCAACCTGTGCCTCAGAAGCACACACAGACCTATCACCCATTCAGTTCTGCATTCCATAAGGGCGTCGCAGCTGGATATGGATCTCTACCCCTGTCAAACAGGACGTGGTGGGAGTTGCGCTTGGCGGCTCTGATGACAATGGGCCAGAAGGGCAGACATCAGTAGGGGGGACGAGTAGGTACCAAGTAATAGTATTTGCTAGTACACGATGCCTGTGGTCATCTTAGTAAAGCATGAATTTATCCTTCAACTCCGATAAAGGCAGCTAGCTCGTTATCTCAAGAGAAGACCGCGAAACAGACAATGGGTACCCAAAAAGAAGGAAGTGACGGTGTGATACAGGAATGTAGATGTGATCCATCCGCCAAGGAACAACTAGTCGCTTATTTTGTACATCCTTGATTAGACTGTTGTTAGTATAGTAGTAGTCGATTGGTCCAGCATGCTCACGCACTGACTATAATTAAGGCAGCCTGACCAGTGGAACATGCAATAGAACTGTGAATAGTACAGTACAGTATTAAGACAGCGACAGCTAATACTAGTACTGTAAAGTATGAAAGGTATGTCGCTGTAATACTCGAGTACTGAATCTGAAGATGGACTTGCCTTAAATCCCATCTGATGCACTATTCTTTCCTTCTTCTACGATCCTACGACTTGACTTGACACCAAGAGCCAGCCGATGTCCTCTCCTCCAGCGTCGCCCGCCAGACCCATCCTGGCATCTACCCAAGTTCTATCTAGCAAACCCCAACACCAGTGGAAGACCGGGATCCAGTCTTTGGACTATGCGCTCCCGTCCAAGCTGTGGACAAGCGGAAAAGTAATCGGCGTCATCGATGATGGCGAAAGCGACCTCGAAAACGACAATATTTCTTCTCTACGTGTGGAGGAACAGGAATCACCATTCATCACTCAGCTGATCATCACACATCTCGCCTCCATTCACCAATTCATATCACCAGAGACCGTGTCAACGGCGACAGTGTTCCTCATCACTTCTGTCACTACTCCAACCGGACGCCCAAGTCCCATATCCCCCTCCACCCTCGCAACAGCCCTAGATTCCGCATCCCTTCCCCCCTCCCTCCTCGACAGCGTCTCTCTCCTCCAGTATTTCGATTTTCCCGGCCTTGCTGACGCCGTAGCCGAGGTATCCGCAACCCTCTTCCAAAGACAGCACCACGGCAAAGCTCAAAATAGACACCAGCAACCTCACCACCCTCGCTCCGATAGCACTACCCACCAAACCCACTCTCAACCCACCATCCGTACCTCCCCACGCACCAAACCCACCTCGTGCCTGCCCGCGGTCTCGTAGCCGCCGCCTCT
>QQTW01003796.1_pt1 | contig 11222 bp, 9 predicted proteins | sample 1904831 | NCBI WGS metagenome assembly QQTW01 (sample SAMN09435610, study PRJNA476489) | Subsurface metagenome, whole genome shotgun sequencing project.
CGCAGCACTCCCTGGTCACGACGGCACGAAACAACACTCGAAGTGGCAGTGGGCAATGTACACGGCGTATGAGATTGTCGATAGCTGCCGTAGTATCTGAGCAACTGGGCAACAGTTCAGAGGCAAGGGGCAACTCAGGGAACGCAGAGCCCGCGGCCTCCGGCGACGACGTGGCAGGATCTGCCGTGCATCAGTCACGTGCGTGTCATCCCAAAGTAGAAAGTCCGATACGTAAACGATGCCAAAGTTTCGATCAGAAAGCCAACATCAGACATCCAGTATCACAATTGTTGCTACGTTCAAAAGTGCAGGGAGTGAGGGGTACCTCTAGTGTGCTGCATGGCGCTGCAGGTCCTGTTCGTTGACGTTGCACGAGGTAACTTCGTCACGCCGTGGTAACGTGCTGTGATATGTCGTACTTTCGGAGAGCAGTTTAGAAGGCTATCACTAACGGCGGAGTGGTTCGGTGTGCAGTGGTCCAGCCCTGGGCAGATCAGCTGAAGCCTTGGGCGCAAGCTGTACGGACACAGGCTTTGCGCGTGTTATGGCCTCTGTGGCTACACGCACAGCCATACGTGCAACGGTCAACCAATACACTGGACCGATACCTTGCAGGATATCCCGCCTGGCAGATTGTTCTGCTTACCACCAGTGCTCTCGTGTTGATCCTGCAAATCTGGGGCATATTGGAGGCCATATACACTGAACTTCGGGAGCAAGGTATGTCAGCGTGCAAGTCTCGGGGTTCTAGTCAGGGCTGGTTGGTCGGCTTTTGCAATTGTATGCACTGCCTTGGCACTGTATTCATAGACCTTGTAAACCTCCGAGATACTTGTGTCTACGCAGGTCTTAAGCAGTTTTTCTTCAAGGCACTGCTTTCACTGCCTTTTCTCAGCAGTTATGTCGAAAAAGAGAAGGCAAAAGCACAGGTACCATGCTGCTGATGATGAGCCCATTGGATTACAAATATTCGTCCGGCTTACCACCTGCATCATGTAGCACTGTCAGATGCCTATTGATGTTTACGATAATGTATTGCAGTTGTTGAGGGAATATTATCTCGCCGTAATGCACAGGGGCGTGAGTAGAACGGACACCTTGTAAGCAGCAAAAAGTTTGTCACTTGTGCTGAGCAGTTTCTAACGGGACTTCACAAGTTGGAGTTTGGTCAAATGCGGTCGAATGCGGTCGAATGGGCCTTTCACTATCGGGTACTGGATGCTTCACAAGGTAGTTCCTGACATCAGTTGCGCTGCGCCTGCAGAGTGACATACATAAATCGCTGCAGATGAGTCATGCAGCTGGTGATGAGCCGCTTCGGTCCTTGCCAAAGGCAGGCCTCCCAGCAGCTCAACTCAGGCAGAAACTCAGCACTCGGGTGAGTTCGACAGCTTCACCATAGCCAACACATCTGCACTGCCCATTTATATAGCTATAGTGTCAAAAATATCCACGAGGGTGCGGCACTAGCGTGATGGGCGTTGCCTGCATTAGCCGGGGAACAGTTTGTCAGTGTTCCCGCTGTTGTGGCAGGCGACTGGCTGACATTCACTGTTCTGTCTCCTAGGCGCAAGGGGATGTAAAAATTGCGGAGGGTAGCAGCGCAGTGTCAGGGACGGTGTACTTTGCTGGCGAGGAGCACCTGCAGGTGCTGCAGGATGCGTATGCAATGTTTGCACACACCAACCCACTGCACGCCGATGTATTCCCCTCGGTACGTAGAATGGAGACGGAGGTAGTGGCCATGACTGCATCCCTGCTAGGAGGTGAGGGTATACCAGCGTAGTGTGTACCATTGAACGCCACGGGTCACTGCGAGAAATACTCAGTCACGCCCTGCCAGGGTGCTGAAGCGTCTCTCAATGCTACGTCAGACAACCATGGGAAGTGCTACAGCTACTCAAGCTAATTGAGCTACGCGATGCCTCAGGGTATCGACGGTCTGTGTAGTTGCGGCGACTAGCAGCGTGTTGGTTGTCGCCTGTATGGTGGTGCCGTTCATCTTCATGCACATCAGCAGGTCTGCACACTATTCGGTGGGCAGTGGTGTTTAAACATGGCACTTCAAGTTTGCCCTGTGCCACAGGTGGTCCAGCCGGTGACCCTGATGTGTGTGGTGCCATGACGAGTGGCGGGTCCGAGAGCATACTCACAGCCGTCAAGGCAGCTCGAGATTATATGCGAGCCACAAAAGGCATTCGCCATCCTGAGATGATCATTGCGCAGTCAGCACATGCAGCGTTCTTTAAGGCGGCCGAATACTTCAAAGTGAAGCTCGTCATGGTAAGCACGTAACAACACTTGTCATTGTGTATGCCTTGTCATCAAGCTAAACAGGTCGTGATGGCTGCATGCCTTGACGAGCTATGTATCTCACTACTTACTGCCGGCAATGGCTGCCAATGGATTGGTGACATGGGTTATGCATATTTGTTGTGCTGTCCGTATTCTACCCGTTCTCGCCATGTCTAGATTGGTACGCTGAACCTGCCGCCGTGTGTATGCAGTTGCCGGTAGGTCCCGATTATCGGCTGAGTGGTGCAGCAGTGAAGCGTGCGCTGACCCGCAACACTGTACTGGTGGTGGCATCGGCTCCCGGCTTCCCGCATGGCGTCATGGACCATATACAGGATATTGCACAGGTGAGCTGACTCCTTACAGCCCATTCACATACCTTTGAAGCTTGAATTACCTCACGATGGAGCTGGGTTACTGAGCTTTTTGTGCAACAATATGGCGACACCGTTTCCACGGCGTATGGTTGTATGATATCAGCACATTGGACATTTTGCTGCAACAGTCATGCAGCTGGCCCCAATGCGCTGGGTTCGATCAGGCTGCTGCAATGAGGCTTTGGTGTAAACATGGGTATTGCATTGCAAACAAATAACCCAGGCATGCTGCAACATAAAGCTGCATCCTGATGAGCGATCTGCATTACCCACCCTTCAAGCATACAGCCACTCTGTGAACTGCATTCGGACCACACACTGCAATCAATCCGTATGAAGTCGTGTCAACTGTGGTGAGGCTCTGTGTGCTTCCTGATTGGCCCTGCACAGACCTGACACACTGGCCTGACTTGACCTGACACACTGCCCAACTGTGTTCGCCACAGGTGGCTCGTCAACGGGGTGTGTTGTGCCACGTGGATGCGTGCCTGGGTGGGTTTGTGCTGCCTTTTGCACGTGAGCTGGGCTATCCCATCCCCCCCTTCGATTTCTCCGTCCCAGGCGTGACTAGCATATCTGTGGACACGCACAAGTTTGGCATGGCGCACAAGGGCACGTCTGTGGTACTGTACCGGCACCCGCGCATCAGGCAGTACCAGTACACCCTGATCACAGAATGGACGGGCGGCCTGTATATTTCACCAGGTCAGTTTGCAATGAATGCGCCCTGGTCATATTGCACTATAATGGGGATTGTTGCACCAATCTGCAGAATGTATTGCGGATGATACTACAAGCATGAGCTGCACAAATGCAGAGCACGTCAAAATTGGAAGCTGGGTAGCTGTGTTGTCCTACATCTCTGCATGGCTCTGGACGGACAAGGGCAATAGCTTGCGACATCACAGGATCCTCCCGGCGGAATCTTTAGTGTTGTCAGCTTTTTCTCGTCTTCAAGGTCCCAATGGTACTGAGTGTTTGGTCTGTGTGCATTCCATTGCAATTTGTTATGCTCCAAAGGAGATCAATGGTACCCTATGGACGTTGTAGGGTTTGCGGGTAGTCGGAGCGGTGCCCTCATCAGCAGTGCCTGGGCTAGCCTGATGCACATGGGTAGGCAGGGGTATCTGGATGTGACACAGCACATCATGCAGGTAAGGGGCGTGTCACTTCTTGCTGCTCAGCGCCATGGGAGGTGTTGAACCATGATGACTGTTTGCGGCGGCCAGCGTGTGGGTAGTGTGTTGCGGGTGGGGTGCTCTGCAAAGGCGATTTACTGCGCCCGCAGAAAGGGCATTGGTATTTGAGGCAACAGCCAGTTTTTCTATTGGCCTGAAGAACATATCCATCAGCAACCTTCGAAATGTACTGACCTTGACGGTGGTGAGTGGTGGCATTTGTTGTGACAGGCGGCAAAAGATTTTGAGGCCCAGGTGAACAACATTGGTGAATTGGAGGTGATTGGCAGACCAGAGATGTGCAACATTGCTTTCAAATCCAGCAGCAAGACGCTGAATATCTACCAGGTCAACGACCTGATGAGCAAGAAGGGTTGGCATTTGAATGCATTGCAATTCCCTCCTGCCCTGCACATGTGCTTTACGGCACAGCACGTCAACGTTGTTGATGATTTGGTGAAGGTAGGTTGCCGGTTCTGTCGTCACTAAACGATCCACAGAGCCCATGCTCAGAAACAAGACAATGGAGTTCCTCTCATACCATGCGGGTTGCGTGGAACAGCAGACAGGTGGTAATGTATTTCGTGTACAAGCCAGTGCTGCAACCTCCCGGTTCTGACAGCATGACAAATGCTGTTCCATGCAAAATATACAATGTTGCAAGCACGGACTGAGATGTAGCATGGGTAGTTGACCCAGTGCAAGCACGCATGATCCAAGATTGCCTGTCATGTGTTTGCGCGTGTGCAGGATTTGGCAGAGTGTGTAGCTGCCGTGAAGGCGGACGGCAAGCCAGTCAAGGGTGGCACCGCGCCGTTATATGGCATGGCTGCTGTCATACCAGATAGGAGCATTGTAGGCAACATACTAGTAGCATATCAGGACGCGCTGTTGACTGCATAGAAACCTTGCCACACAGGCAATAGGACTGCTCGTTGCCTGCTAAAGTGGACGCTTGTGTGTGTGATAATACATGCTGTGCAAATTCTGTACAGCAAGTGATATTCATGGGCAGCAGAACTGTGGTTGCTGGCCTTGTCGGTATCGAAATTGCACTGCTTGAGTAGGCTTGTAACGAGGTCAGAATACAGTTCAGTGACAACGAAAACGTACTGGCAGTGATATTGTTATGGGACTTTGTCTTAGCACGTATTGAATGAAGCTTTGGCTTCCGTGTTGCAACAGACAGAGAGTTGCTCTCTGGTTCGTTTACTGGCCAACAATGCGCTGGAACAGATTGCTTCTGAGGCAATGGCATTTGTTATCATAGCTTCCTTTGAATCTGTAGCCTTCGTCCTGCTAGGCGATGTTGAATGAAGCACATCCTGTCAAAACGCAGCTGTGTCCCCCAACTTATCTTGGCAAGCGGCTCCTTCACTGCACCACATACAACAGGTATGCGCTGTTTAAACTTTGCTACCAGAGGGGGGCACGACAGACCCTGCATTGCTGGCATGCCCTTGTTCCAAGTCTAGGTTTTGCCCTCATCAAGGATAAAGTTTCAGGGCTTGTCTTTATGCTTTCGTTTCTTCTCTTTGCGGTTGCCATCCGTACTATCGTCTTTGTGCTTCTTGCGTTTCTGTGCATCTGGTTGCGCATGATCCTCGATGTCCCTGTCTTTCCGCTTCTTATGTTTCTTCTCCTTCAACCCATTCTCCAGAGGTCGCTCTTGCGATACAACGGGCACGCTCGCGGCTGTGTCAGGTACTGCGAGTACACAAGTACGCAGATCGGTGGCAAGACTTGGGTCTGCACTGGGAGACATCTCGAATGCCAATACGTGTAAAGACGCTTTTGGTTGCTCCCTATCGTGCCGCCATATACATAACCAGAACGACCCAACATGAAAACACTAAAGCTTTATTTTGCTCGGTGAGTGTGACACAGTGTGTTGCAACCCAGACGCAAGCAGGCCCCCAACACAGAAACATCATCACTAGCATACCCAACAACATGCTGCTGCACACACCTGTAGGTTGTTCAACCCCCTCTTCCAGCTTCCGCTTCCGTTTCTTTTTCTTCCTGGGTTTCTCTATATGAAGTGAGACATGTGCAGTGCCATTTTGCTCCAGAACATTTGCACGCGCTGCTGACACAGGTTTCTCTGTTGTCAGACTTGCCTGATGTGCCAGCTCAGCTACCACATCAGCAGCACCAGTGCCAGCCTCCATCAGACTGCCGGCCATACTGAAGAAGTCACCCTGATGGATCACCCTGCCCCAACCAACACCACAGATGATCAGCAAGTGTCAGATGGATCATACAAGAAACAACTGGGAACTGCGCATTGAACCTGAATGCATTGCAGCTGCAAATCACGGTAGTAAGTCTTACAAATGTCACTCAGGTAAAGCTGTTATTACAGCATCAAGTTTATGGCTGCACATTGACAGCGGGGCATCAAGAAGCCGTAATGCTGCATGCCAGGCAACTGAGCGCCAACAAACTGCACAATCGTATTCCCAGGTCGACCCAACTAGCAGTACCTGCTCACTACAAAGCGCACTGTGGTTCCAACTTCCAGCCTATGATGGCGATTGGAGGAGCTGATCCAGCAATTTTCCTGCCGAATGACAACAACACGGTAAACGCCGGGCTGATCAAATGGCAACTGGTTGGGCATGCATGTCACAAGTTTGATGGCTAGGCCATGCCGAATCCAGATGTTATGGCAACATGGCCCTCCGACAGCGCAGCAAACGCAACCCCACGCGTCAAGACTTCTGCATCCGTACAACACATCAATAGGCGTACTTGATGCATCACACTGGTGAGCTCACCACAAGTCTGCACTGGAAGTCCACCCGAATCTTGTCGCGGGGTATGACTGTGTTAAATATGCCCAGCACAAGCAGCCCGACGTAGTCTTGTCCTATCTGGTGAACCCGTCCGCCTACAGACAACAACTCGCTGTCAACACATCATATTATTGACACAAACCATAACATTGGCACGGGCATTCACCGGATTACGTAAAGGGTGAAGGTCACTCTGAACATGAATCCGCCACGTTCGCAGTCTGACGCCATCTGCAGACCACCGACAGGCCTTTAAGTAGCCCATTGACGTCGGGGAATTGTTGCCGGTTGTTACAGCATAGGCCACGATGGAGGGCAATTCAGGTTCTCAAACTTGGCAAAGTGGAAGTACTACACTACCTACATTGGACACATAACTTACTGATAGAACAAGGTGTGACTTACTCATAACAGAGCCGACTCGTGGCCGGAATACCACAACCTCCGCTGCCACATCAAGGTGGAAATATGGGAAGTACGGGTGTATGCGTGCCTACAGCAGACCTCAGCACTGTCGGAAAGGCCGTGTTGAGGGCACATTGATACCCAACAGTAAACCAAACACCACCCTCATATGACTGTTGCAGGACATATCATGCAACGCCAGTGCGCTATGGAAGCCCTGTGGCCTACAGTGTGCAATTGTACGTAGATGCTGGCCAGGTCCTTGCCGTGCACAGTTTCCCAGCAGCACTGCACAGGGCACGTAAACCAGCAGTACCTGAGTGCTCAGGGTGCGCTCGTTGGAATAAGACAGCAGTACCCCTCCTAAGTTGTGTTGGTACCTGCCACACATGAGCCGCTACGTTGGTGGGTTGCTGCAGTTGTATTGCTACATATCGTTATCAACAGGCTAGCACAGCTGGGTGGTCAGCATAAATGTGGTGCACCGATACGCAGTATGAATTTTGTGCGCGCGAGGGTGGCCACATCACCGTGGCTGTCCGCACAGCTGTCAAAACTCTTAAGGAGGCGAGGCGAGGAGCAGTATACCTGAGCAGCAGCTCATTCAATTGGTCTCTGACGCCCTCAGTCACGTCGCTGGACTTGGAAGGGTGCAACTCCACGCCAAACCTGACTTCACCTTTGTGTAGAGCTTCCGCGTCCATAACTCACGTCTGGCGGACCCTGGGCATATTGATAAATACAAACCATGCACGGTACGATCTGCAAAACGCTGCCTGCTTGCGCTGGCCGTAGACAAACCCACAACGCATATCCCGCACCGACCGAAAAATATCAAAACTAAAGTCCACGAACGTAACGCCTGAGGCTGAGCTTGCCAGCAATATGCGCTCTGGTCGCGGTGAATTGGAGTCGCAGGGCGGCTCCTTCCCCGTTCGAGATGATAGTTACCACAACGGCTAGTGCAGCCGACTGCAACTCTGCACCCTCAACTACTACCCAAGACTGAACCTGCTCAGACTTCACGTCGAGACAGTACTATCTGTCTAGCAAACAGTCAACTGCAGTGGGAGGCGTTGCCGGTGTTGCGTATCAAGATGACAGACGCTGAGCCAGCTCCTGTCTCCACATCCACGAATACTACAGCAGATGATCTTGCTTTGCCAGCGCCAGGCACAACCGACACAGTCATTGATGCGAAACCGGTCGAAGTTGGAAACAAGCGCACTGCAGACGACGCTGAACTGCACGAGACCGGCGATGCGGCTGTCGAGGCTTCTGCTCCGAAACTAGCTAAAACAGGTATTGGCACAAATGAGTGATCTGCAAGGGTCTTGAACAAGTTCAAGCTTCGGCTCGTCAAAGTTGTGTGACGATGTTGCGTCCGGCCAGATTGCCGTTTGGGTGGGTTGAACCTGACGCACGTGTAACGCATGTTACAGGAGAAGGCGAGGCAGCACCACCAGCAGGTCAGCAAGCCTCAGCAGAAGCAGAAGAAAGTATACCAGCACCAGATGGCGATGCACCTGTTGCGGATGCAGCAAAGGCAGGCGAGGTACAAGAGGTCGCCAGTAACGCTGAGGCAAACGTTGAAGAGGCAGCTGCTGCAGGTACAGTTGGTCCACCGGAGGCAGACAAGCCCGTGACCTTGGGTTACAAAACCTTCACCAACGGGCAGCAGGGATACGATTACTTCCACTTGCTCCTGCAGAAAGTAACCAAAAACCAGAATCTGAACGAGGTACCTCTACACATAGACCTCTTCGCCTGATACGCAGCATGCATGCAGTAGCAACGTGCTTGGCAGTTTGTGCAACTTGATTGCAATGGCTGACTGCGTACCCATCACTTTGCATGATCACCTCACCGTGTGTTCTCCACAGTGCAACACTGTAGCTGACTGTCACACACTGCAATGATGGAAATACCTGTCACTAGTTAAAACCAGTAAAAACGTACCCGTCCTCTGTTCCTAACGGCATGCTTGCGTACGCGTGTAGTACGAGCATAATGTTGTATTGGAGTTGCTGAAGCAAGGCCATCCGGACCCTGCCAGGAAGGTGAGCTATATAAGAGCTACCTGTTGAGGCTGCTTGCACAGGCAAAGTGTAGCTAGACAAGTGCCCCTCTTGTCTTGAAAAGAAGCCACTTGCAGGCCAATCGTACGCGCTTGTGCGAAGGCCCAAACAAGTACCGCTGTCAAAATCGTGTATGCCACCACTTACTGTGGAAGCGCTGCCAATAGACCGCGCGTGTTGCTTTCCAGGGTGGAGGCGATGTTGATCAGCATTGTGTTGCACTAATAGCAGCAACACGATGATTGTCTTTAGCACATAAAACCAATATGCATTGCATTTGATGGTCTGAGGGTGTGTGTGTGTGTGTGTGTGTGTGTGTGTGTGTGTGTGTGAGTGTGTGTGTGTGTTCATGTGTTCATGTGTTCATGTGTTCATGTGTTCATGTGTTCATGTGTTCTCAGTATGTAGTGCCTCAACAAGTGTGGCAGCAATTGCTGTTCATGCTGCGTTCCTGGTAGATTGGTGCGGGCATCAGCGCTTTTCAAGTGCGCTCCCACGACGAAACCGCCACAGTTTGTTTCTACCTCATCCGAACAGACGGCTCCGAAGATGACTTCAGCTACCGCAAATGCTTGTCGAACCTGTTTCCCAGCTTGAGTATGCCAGAGCCCAAAGACAGGACTGCCAAGGGCAGGTCGGGAGGCGGGGCGCGGGGGCGAGGTCGGGGAGGTCGAGGTGGGGGTCGAGGGGGACGCGGTGGCCGAGGTGGCGGTCGAGGGCGAGGAGGAAGAAGACGATGATACAGAACCAGGCGCTTGTGGTTAGATTATGTGTTGATTCCACTGACAGGGGAATTGGCATCAAAGCAGGAACACGCTACATTAGCAGCACGGTGATGTACCTAGCTGACAAAGAGGCAGTGTGTTAGATTAGCTTGTACGACCTCCATTTAAGCAATCCAAGCAGCTCACCTGACTCCTGGACACTGAGTAACCAGGGCCATGGTAGTGGTACACACCCAGCACATGTGGAAGCATGTCACCAGCGCCAAGCTTGACGGCGTTGGCTAAATGTCAAAACAACCTGAAAGTTACGGAGGAATGTCCGACGAGAAAAAACGATGCACTGGCCGGGAATCGAACCCGGGTCTGTACCGTTCAGATCCCAGAAGAAGGAATTGGCAGGGTACTATTCTACCATTAGACCACCAGTGCTACAGGCAGTTATACTTGTCCCAGCTTACATTTCGCCATCCTATAACCAGGACGATTGCCTGAGGTGGATGATTAACTCAGATAGTTGGCGTTCTAGCGCACGGCCTGACCACACGTTGCTCCATTCTGATGTGATCTGGTGGTCAGCTTCAAAAAACCACTTTCTCCCTTTGCATTCAAGCGCAAAGGCAAATACACAGTCTTGCACAACAGCTGCACACATGCTACTTGCACATTTTTGGAGAGTACATTATTACTGTCATTACCCTTTACCATTTAATCAACAAGCAGTCGTGTAGCTTAGACGACAAACCACGAACAGCAACCAATTTAAATATACACAAATGTTACACAGGCTTTGTGGCAGTACCAGGGCTGCCTAGTGATAGTTCCCTTGCCCATCAACCCCTTGCTGTGCATGCAACCATCACATCACGACCTGCGACGGAGGCACCTATCCCTGCAGCGACTTTGCCTCCACTGAACACAGCTGCTCTACACAGCACTCTGCTACCGCCCGTGCCTCTCACTATTGCTACCCATGCACAGACTGCGCAGTCTACCCAGCATGTGCCTGCTGGAAGCCTACCATACCAGCCGGCTGTGGCAGCCAGTAGTGGTGCATCTCTGGGGTTCCCTCCATCGACATTGTTGGCTGTGGGCACTGTTGCCGATACCGTAGTGCTGCCGGAAGCGATGTCAACGGTGTCTACAGCACTACAGCAACGGTCTGCACATATGCTGCTACCTATCCTTCCCCTGCCAGTGCAACAGCAAGGGCCATCTGCTGGTTGACCATGGTGGCCGAGTGTTGTGCACTAAATATCGACCAGCTAGCTTGTCCAGTTCTCGTTGTTGAACTTGCCTGTGTAACATTTGTGTATATTTAAATTGGTTGCTGTTCGTGGTTTGTCGTCTAAGCTACACGACTGCTTGT
>QQTW01003797.1_pt1 | contig 11221 bp, 5 predicted proteins | sample 1904831 | NCBI WGS metagenome assembly QQTW01 (sample SAMN09435610, study PRJNA476489) | Subsurface metagenome, whole genome shotgun sequencing project.
TCTCAGTCATCTGGCCGACGCCGTCTCGGCGGGGTATCTTCTACAAGGACTCTGCACGGTCCTGTGGTAAGCATCGTTATCCTATCCCTCATGGATATCACAAGTTTGTCATCCCTGATTGCCATGATCGACACGAGTCTGCATGAGCCCAGCCTCCCTTGCTCCCCGAAACAGTAACTAGTGGCGTGGAATGCTAAGGCAAGAGACTAAGCTGAAGACTCAAGGGTGACAGGGCGGGAGCTGACAGGCTGCTTTCCAGCTGTCAGAATCACCATTGGCTACCTTAGCTTATCGGTTGTCCTTTGCATCACCTCAATTGTGCTACGTACGGCCTGGCACTTGGGGCCGAAAGCGTGAAGTCAGCCAGATGATGGGCAAGGCTCTGCGAGAATTCCAATATCGTGTATCCGGATGTTCGTGTACAAGGACTGACCAGACTTGTCCTTGGTTGGTAGTATGGCGCTCTTTGTAGGTACAGCATGGTATCGCAAGGTATGAGTTCCAATTACATTGCTGCTTCTCCCAAACTATGGTCTTCGTTCGGTGGCTGTCTCTCATAGGTAGGAAGTTTGAGATGAGGTCAACAGCCCAGAAGACCTAACGTCCCTTAGTAGTAGCTCAATCCTTTCAAGCTTCTCTTGCCTACTAAGCTAGAGAAGCTTAGTTATGGATTCACCCCACTTCTTCTGACCTATCATACTACATACAATACATACATAGTAGTACGTAGTACCTCTGTTTCTCCCCGAAACGAAGAAAATTCGTGGCACTCCCTGTGCGTCAGGAAAAGGAATACTACCAGTTAGGTTCGAAACCTAAAAGCGCTGTCCTTTTGGCGGAATGGTAGTTTCCTTGTTTTCTCTCCCGTCAGTCCGAGACTGCTTCTGACGTCTTGACCAAGGTCTTTCTTTGCATTATCAACTTCTTGCCACTGCCCTCCTCAGAGCAGTTGGTGTACTCGCATCGACCAATCGACCAATCGACCATTCGTCCTCCTACTGTAACCGTTATGGGTAAGCTAGCCGCTGCAGTCAGCTCACTGACAGCCCTTTCGCGTCTCTAGCTCGTGCTTACTACGTATCCCTCCAGCCGCTCTTTGCCAAGGCTGTATCAGGCGCCAGCGGCCCGTCGCGACGGCTTATGTCATGGACAGCTGTCAAAGCTGAGGCTCCCTTGCAGTCTTTCTTGTGCGGAGTGTGAGGCAGGGATACAACATCTATCATTGACTATGATTACCACTAGCAGATATTAAAGTTTATTGTGTATCCGAGGTTTGGCCGACCTAGACAGTCGATCACTGCGTTACAGAATTGATTGATACCTGTTGCTTGAGTGACAGTTATTCCACTTGGGGGCAACATCTTGTTCACTTGGAATAATGAACGTAGATAAGAAGTATGAATACAGCATACGGCAAAGTCAGGATCTGCTCTAAATTGCACTAGAATGAGCGAATCAAACACAGGCGGAAAACACGTAGGAAGCGCAGGTCGACATTAGAAAAGCTGGCTAAGAGGCGTTCTCCATTTGCTCAACATTAACAGGAACTTCCAAGTTATTCCTAATAAGGAGCCCCATGTTCAGTGACACTTGAGATAGAGCATACGCAGCTGCATACTTTGTTCACTCGTGTGCAACAATCAGAGTCTGTTGTATCGGTCTAGCGTAGTATTATCACCACTCTAGAGATAGCCGAAGATTACAGAACGCGATTGACACGGCCTGTATCCGTTCCCTTTGTAGTATCAACCGAACTGAGCGTGCTAGGCAACTTTTCGCACCCAGAAAAGCGTTGCAGACCAGGCCTATTATCGCAGCCTTATGAACCTCATAATGCAGGAAACAAGAATAGTAGTGGTCACCTCTCCAATCTTGCCTACCGGTTGGCGTTGATGATCACGTCAATTGGTAGCTCCACGTCGGCTTCGGAGTACCAGTCCATAGCAATCATGTTGAGATGGGGCTGCTCTTGAAGGACTTTCCTGGCAGTGCTGTTCAGTTTCCTCGACGCTCGTTGCAGGATCTTGATGTTTTTCTTGTCAGCATTGTAGCAATTCAAAAGAATGCTACCAGCACACTCGTTAGTCGCAGGTGTCATTGTCAGCGAGTGCCCGTAGAGGCCAGACCCTGGGCTAAAGCCCTGCTTGGACGGATAGACTGTCTCACCGTTCACGTTGAGGATCGAGTGAGGATATTTGCAATCATCCGGGTCGATCCACAGAACTTTTGAAGAACCTGCAGTGATTGCGGAGAGGGTAAGGGAACTCAACGTTTGGAAGTCAAATTGGCGGTCAGGGGCAGCGCCTACGGGCACCCAAAGCCACTGGCTGAGCTTGTCTTTGACCATTTGCGCCACTTTCGCTGCGTGAGTTGCTTTGTCAGGTTCGTCGAATGTACCACCGTTATGTGAGATCTGGAAGATCGCAAACTCGGTGGCTTTGCCGTCCGCGCTGAGAAAGTTCTTGATCTGATCCAGGACAGCTGACAAGGACGGACATCGTAGTCCGTGGTGGAAGTAGTAGTCTCCAACGCGCGTATCGTAGTAGACGCGGAGGTCGAAGAAGCGGACACCATCTTCAAGCTGTTTCTGGATAGTTTTGGATGAATCGTGCGTTTGACCAATGAAGGAAATCTGTTCCATGAGCCAGGCATACGCTCTCTGACCTATGTGGTAGCTCTGGGACTTGAAGTCATGGTTCGCGGGAGCCGAGTCTGGGTAGACGTTCTTGAGAAAGGCAAAGTCGTACAGGACGGTGGACAGGAAGAGTTCTGGTGCATAAGCAGCGCTGTCGTGGGTACCAGGTATTTTGAGCTGTGATAATGTTTTTGCTTGAATTCGAGCATTTGACATCCAGGATCGATGATCAGCGGTACTTGTCGCCGGCTTGGTATATTCTTCAAGATTATATTTTTCAAGCACGCCTAGGTCCACGCCACTGGGTATCCAAGCTCTGATCTTGTCATTCAATGCGCTGACAATGTCGCCGTTCTTGTTGGTGTTGACCACACCTGGCAAGTAATAAGACAGAGGTCCATCGAAAGAGATGCCGTCGATCTCATCCACTGCGCATTGTAGGCGAGTGACTTCGATTTTCCCTTTCTGGTTCTTATCACTAGTGTCGATGGAGACACTGAGCATCACTTGTAGACTGCTGAGCCCGACTTTGAATGGCAACCCAAACGATCCTGTAATTCGCCCAGAATATTTGAGCACGATATTTGCGGTCCAGGGAGTTCTCTTCCCCTGCTTCGACACAGCGGCGTAGGTGCATTCAAGCTTGTTTATGATGACATCCCAGACTTTAAGGTCGACACCTTTCACGTTAAGTTTGATATTTTGAGACTTGATAAAGTTTATCAGTGCTGCGAGATTGGCGTGAATGACACTGGTGATTATACTTTGCAAATTGCCCTGACTAGCAAGAATCCAGAAGAAGAAATCCCATCCATTCACGTCGCCGGGATCGGTGGGAGCGCATATAACTTCGGACTGACCTCCAGACGAACTTTTCATATATACACCGGTGACGAAGCCAATCCTGCCCAGATTCACACCAACCGTATTGTTGAGCCATTGTAGCTCGATCGAAGACTGGTTGGGTGACTCATCGGCTTGTATGGCGGCTGGAGGATCTGGTTTCGAAACACCAGCAGCAACGACCAGGGGTGTGGCTAGGTCGTTCTTCAGGTAACGCGAAGTAGCATTGATACTGATATTGCGAGGTCCGTCATTGAGGACTTGAACCTGAGCTGAAGTCACCATCTTAAGATGATATGAACACTTGAAACCAGTAGGTCATGAGCGAGGAATAGGACTTAACAAGAAATATACTTCTCGGTCCAGCCGATTTAGCAGGTTACAGGCAGCATCATTGGCAAGAGGTTACTGTTCTTGCTTAAAACATCAGACAGGCGGACAATCATCCGGTTCTGCAGGCATCAAGCTGGTAACGTCGATCATTTGGCAACAGAGCACCTATCGTCCAAGCGGGACACAGTACTGTGCAGGAGCTGAGCTCTTGGGCTGGCTGGCTGGCTGGCTGGCAGGTAACGATGTCACTTAATTCTCCTGCAGCCGCTGCATGGTCGAGACCTTGGAATCACTGGAGATCAAACATTCTGTCCGTCGTGGCGTAGCTGAACAGGTGGAAGTCCTAGACAGACCGGCGTCTAGTCATGTAGTCTGTCCAGTAATTTGCAAACATTTCTTTGACCGAGTGTTCGATGACTGCAGATATCCGGTGTCAGTAGTCAGAGGCGGGGCTAACGAGTGACCGCGCGTGATCGACAGGAGAGCAGTAAAGAAGCGGTGTCAGGGGAAGGTCGGATGCAAGCCCAAATCACTGAGCTATATCACTGTTCTGATGATCAGCTAACGAGTCTCAGTGTGCTCAAGGAGTGGATTCGTGGGTGACGTATCTAAAACAAAGAGTTCAGAGGAAATGGCTCCACAGCCGCCAAGGCCCCACATTTGTCAAATCAAATAACCAAATCAGGACAGCGATGTGATTTGTCAAAATGATTAGCAGCTAGTTTTGAATACAAGGGCTCAGCGGCCTTCGCAGCGCCAGTGAGTCTTGATCCCTTAAAGACTAGTTATGATTGGTCACAGTCAAGGAGCTACATATGCTAATACAATTGAATTAAGATCTATCAGATACCAGATTACTAGCTTGGAGCTAACAGCAATTATGCCTGGTAACGTGATAAATCTTCTGCCAAGACTCATTTAACTAATTTGTCAAGTCTGGAATTGATTTGATTGGAGTGGAGATTTGGTTTATTCGACTCACAGCCTCTGAGCTACGTCCCTGTTCTATCGATCGGCTAACCTGGTCTAGATATTCACTTGAGTCACAGTGTAGACAGGTCGTTGACCACCGCTGCATGAGACCTCGAACTTGACGCTGATCGCATTGTCATCACTGTCCACGCCGGCGTATTCCTGTTTCGAGCTGATCTTGTTACCGTTTTCTTGAGCTCTGTTATACGCGTCCTGACAGGTGATTGATTCAACAACTGCCGACTTGTAGCCACCGCCCCGTGGTGCTGTCCAACCCTATAAAATCAGCAGGTTGTCATCGTGGAGCTAATCGGGTACTCACAAATGACAAATTCACTTCGATTCCGTTCTGTAGCTGCAGGTCGAAGCCGTTGGCTCCCGTAGCGCCAGTGAGGACCGAACCGTCTTTATTGACGACGGTGAATTGACCGATGGACCAAGCATTCACATTGCTTGGGCTGGTTTCGAATCTCCCGCTATCGAAATATGCACCGGACCTCGTCGCGAGCTTGAATTGTGTGCAGTTGATCACGATGCCTTGCAGCCATCTGGATTTGTTCTTGGTGGCTTCGCTGGGCTCCGGGTGCGATTGTTTGGCAGCCTGGATGGCATCAGTTGAGTGGCGTCTTTGGAGTGTAGGCTACTTCTACCTCGTCGACTTTTTGGGAGAGGTCGCCAGACTTCAGAAGTATCGCCTTAATCTCAACCATGTTTGAAGTCACTAAGTCGTGATTTTCCGTAAGGTTCGGGGTAGTAATTCAACAGCTTGGTGGGAGATAATTTTCAACAGCAGAAATTTGAAAGTATTTGTGCACGATCTCTTTATGTATCAAATTGTCTCGATCGTCAGGTTGCCCTCCTCGCTTGCTCTCATCATGCAGACTTTGTGGGTCAGACGTACTTTGCTAATCCTAGGTTGAGGAGTTCGAGCTGATCTTTCATGCTGAAGTCCAATCACGAACTGACAGAGGCGGGTAAGGTGTCATGGCTTAGCTGAATGTCTAACGATGTCAGTGCTGGTTGGCAAAAGGATCGAGACAGTGCGTCGATGAGGTCTCAGCCTTTCAGGCCGCATTTGGACAAAACCAGCAAAACTCAAAGGCCGCATCAGCGACCCTGCCGGTGAATCAAGTGGATATGGTGCGATTTTCTGCGTAAGTGTCTCATTGAATGGATCGAGAGGTCTCCGCAGAACGGATTCAGGTTTCGCTTTCGCTTAGGTTCTAATGGCTGCTTGAACGAAGAAGTGGAGTGCAAGCGATTCGTGGCTGACTGAAATCACCCCTTTCACCCGGCATATCGAGAAGCTCAGTACTATATTGGGACAGATCGTCTTGCCGATCGATATCACGGAAAGAGTTAGCTCGGGAGGCAGCCAGCCACCAACATGGTCAGTGTACTATACACCACACCGATCGGTCCTGTGCGAAAGAATGGACTCTCGCAGCCCGTCATGGCAGACACTACTCCGTCTCAGGAAATGTTCTAATAGGGACAGCAATTACGCCTCAATGTGATTTGTCGAGTGATCAAACACATATTTCACAATCTCTACTGAACATATCTCCTATTGTCACTGGGTCGAGAGCCTGGCTGCAATACCACATCGAAGACCTTACATCAAGATGAAGCTGTCAATAGTGCTCACGAACCTCATCTGGCTGTCTACTGCAAGCACATGGGATGACTCCTCTCAAGCGTCTCGTAAGTCAATGCAAATGATGCTTGAGGCCGCAACTTCTAACCGCATCGAAGTTGGACTCAATACAGGAAATGATTCGAGTGAACCGAGTTTCAGGCCAGCTTTTGAATCGCCTGAACACGTGAGTTTGATTTGTGGCAAGTGCGGCAGCAAACTGAATCCGTCGTAGGCCTCGATCGGTGACGGGCTGGTTTTGAACTTTCCAAACTCACCTATCCGGGGTGCTGACTTGAGGTATCACGTGAAAGGCATTCCTCTATCATTTGGAGATGTTATAGCTCTGGCAGCTGATTACTTCTATCATTGGAAGCTTGGTCCATGCTATCCCTCCATCAGCGATGATTGGGATCGAAATCCATCACGAAGCCGTGAGATTGCAGCAGATAGTGTCAACCTCCTTCGGACAGACTGGGAAGGATTTCTTGAGAAGGTCTTGAGAGGAATTCACGATCAGGAAAACAAAGTCAGTAATGCGGTAGGGAAGGGCCAGGATGTTGCGCAAGTTTACAAAGACTATGCAAGCGAATACGACAATTACTTCTTTCGGAGCATGAAAGGTGGCTATCTTGTCATCGCTCTATGCAATCCTGATCACTTCGGCAAGGATGCTGAGCGCGCTTACAGCTCGGTCCATGATGTTGCTCTCGCCTTGGCGAAAGATGCAGCCAAAACACAGGATCAAGCGATGCTCAAGGATGCATATTTTACTGAAGCATACGCCCAGCACTATCTCACGGACATGTTTGCTGCTGGCCATCTCCGGCCGCCTCGACGAGTTTTGCACAGTGACTCATTTGACGCCATCCGTTGGATGCCGGGCGACCGGTGCACTCAGAAGCAGCACGACGAGGATGGTGCGAACGGTCTGTGGGTTACAAACAAGGAAGGCCACTCTTGGTCATCCTACGGCGACAAGCAGCTTGCACAAGGCCGTTCGGCCAAGAACCGCCAAATGGTGAGGGCTGCATGTCAAGCAAGTGTTGACGAGATCTGGGACACATTTCGAACAAGAAACAAGCCAGAACCTGAGAGCTTCAAAGCATTGCAACTGACTCCCTTGCCTGAGTTGACGTTTGGGCCGACGAACTCTGTGCCATTGTTCCAACTTAGTCCAGATGACAAGGATGTATTGCTTTACAGGACAAACGTCAACGCCCGTCACAATTCCAAAGGCCTGAAGAAACTTGGTCTCAAACAAACCAATGATGCATTTTTGGCCCTTCAGGAGGAGATCGAAGCATCAGGTGCAGCTGTCAACATGTACGTGTTCACCAGAGCGTTCACATCAGAGCAGGGATTTCTTCATCTCGGAGCTTTCGACGTCACGGACGACAAGTCTCAGACCGTAAAAGTCGTGGCAAATCTGTACGGCCAGGTTGATGCTGGGGATCAGGGACAGAACTGGGGCATGACAGCTCAAGGAATTTTAGAGCTGCCAATGCCCGCCAAGAAGCTTAGCTGGAACAGCGTGAAGCGTGTTGATGATAATACTTTCTCCCTCGTCGGCACACAGGCTGAGGGCAATGGCAAGTACAGTGCCGTGCATCTCGGTCTTTTGGTTGAACAGAACACCAAAGGGCAGGCAAACTTTACCCAGGTGTGGTCAGAGCAAGTCATGTCTGCGAGTCGCACCGATGGTTCCACGGAAGTCATCTATGGAAAATTTGATAGTGCCCTCAACCACAACACCATGGTCAAATATTTCGCAGGCGATGGCGGCACCTCCCAGCTCGAGTTTTGGATGTTGGATCTCAGGAATGGTGCGCCTCCTAGCAAATACTCGACTGAAGTTCCGACTCCAAAACTCAATTTCCTCCTTGCCCACAAGCTGGCTTCTTCTGATTCCCACGATACGGTGGTTGCGCTTGCGGGTGGCGCCCTATCCACCAAGCCCTCGACATGGTATTTCACCCACTTTGTGAACGGCACCCGCATGACAAGCACCGTCGTGGAGCCCAACAGGGGTCGCTCACAAGCACTCCTATCCCACCCAAATGGCTGTTTGGTTAGGCTCTCCTATGGCGCGACCTTCCCGATCCAGCAAACCATTCAAATCGAAACGGTCATGCCAACTCGTGCGGAAAATGGCACCGTCACCTTTGCAGCGTCGGAGAAACAACAATACGGGATCACATGGCACGGCCTGGTTGAAAACGACTACCTGCTCTGGTTCGTGCACGATGTGAACGGCGATGGGGTGCTGGATCTGGTTGGTTATTGTAGCGATGCAAGCAACGTCTTCATCGATGTAGTGGTCTTTCCAGGCTTGAAGGATGGCACATTTGGGAAACCGGTGGTGAGTCCCATTACGGTTGACAGCAACATTGGTCGACTCTTCACGGCCGGGTTCATGACCCCACTTTACACCACGCAAGCCAGCTACACGGATCCTGGAAACGAGGGCACGACGACGACGGGCGCAATCATGTCGTTCTTCGATAATTACGGAATCATTGGCACCAGGATTGTGGCGCCCGTGGGAGGAGACAGTTATGCGTACAGGCTTGCTGGACAGGATGGGGCGATCGCGGGGCAGCGGGCGTTGACCATCGGATCAAGACCAGCAAAGTGGATGGGGGGCACGACCGCAGCACAGCCGGTAGGGATCGTTGCCTTCTGAGATTATTGCAAGAGCATGGGGTGATAGATGTCTCTTATCAATCATTGGTATCGACGTCTGGAAGGACAGATCTGAGGTCGGACAAACAACAAAGACCGAATTGCACTCCGTACGGAAGAAACAGGGGAATCAGTCTTCATCTCCAAGAACTCTTTGCTCTTTAGGGACAAGTCCGCTGTAAGATAGTTAGATAGACACAATCATTCAGTTCGGTCGAGTGGAGTGTTGGGTAGCCACGGGAGATATAGATATCGACATCAAGATGCACCCTTCCCGCAGATCTCCACCTTCCACGCATTCATGCGCCCCGAGAATTACAATCCCAAGTCCTCACCGATGCTCGCAAGGGATTGAGGGGAAGCATTCGACCATTTGAACTGTCCCGCGCGCGCGCCGTACTTAGCTGGGTATGAGAAGAAGAATGCTGAAGTTTATCATCCCGTACGAAATTGCTGCCTCTCCTTGGCCGCCACGGTTCGGTTCGGATATCATGCCGTGTTCGTTTGCGTTGCCCCCGATCAGGATTTTGGAGCAGACTCCCTCCTGGCCTCACTCCGCCTGAAGAGTGCTCGTAAGGCGCAAGCTTTTCAACACTGGCAAAGCTGTGTTCCCATCACTTGCGGGCGATTTATGGAGGCGAACTTCGAATATCGTCGAGCGGCTTCGTGTCTGTGGCTGAAGCAGCTTCAATCATGATAATATCGTTCAGACATGTTCGTTCCTGAAACAGTCGGCCGGCCGTGGTCTTTACATCTTCTGTGCGCTTTCTGTGTGCGTATTGTGTGTGTGTTCTTTTCTGCGCAGTCTACGTGGTGGTGGCGCGCTTTCTGGTTTTTGATAGAGTAACTTAGGCCTTGGCAAGAGCTACTACAAAGGCCAAAATGCCCCAAAACAGGGATCTGTATCTCAACAACGATGAGAGCTTTTAATGTGAGATTTGTAACATAGCTTCTAACCTATACTTGGATGGCCTTCTTGTTGTTCTCTTCAAGAAGTTTCTTCCTGCTAACTAGAGAGAGATGATTCAAATTGTGCTCAAACTATTTTGATGCTGTTACTGCCAAGACTGCAGAACTATTAGTACGACGCTAACCAGACGAAAGCGCTAATCCTAACAAGGAAGGAAACTCTTCCAGTACTAAAACAGGGGACACTTTCTATTCTTGTTTGTGTAGAAAGACAGATATCAAATGCAGTCTAGATCAGCGAGCACAGTCAGAGATTCTAATCTTCTAGCTCCAAGCCCTCCAGTCCTTAACTTCTAGTAGTAGCGAGAGCCGGAGAGAAATCTTTGCTGCTCATGGGCGCAGTTTTACGGCCATCTTTCTTGACCAGCGGCTCTGCTCCCTGCCCCCACATACCGTGCAAGAAGCCACCATCGAGAAGAAACAAACACCTTGTCCGACAAGGAGTGGTGACCACGGCATTTGGGTAGGTAAATAATCAAAGGATCCAGTATGACTGACGATAATACTTCGTCCTCCAAACCTATCTTCCTCGTCACACATCCGCGATCCATCTCAACGGCTTTCGAGAGAGTAAGCAGCAAGCTACCAACCATTTTCCATCCAGATACCATTGGCCCTGGCATTGACATGGCTAGATATTCCTGGCCAGGGAAAGGGACTTCACCTGCGTGCACGAGCCATTCTCAGTTGCATACCACTGGGGCCCTGAGAAGTTGAGCGACCGATATGAGGATATCGATAAATCGAGGTTGGGGAACGGTTATGAGGCTTACAGCTACCGGACGGCACTGCAGGTTATCAGTGATGCGGCGGTTCATGTACGTACGCGCCTCCGCAGCATGAAGACAGCTGGAGTGTGCAGATCCGGTCAAGCTCGTTACGTGGTGAGCTAATGATCTCCCCTCCAGGGCAAGCGGGTCTTTGTCAAAGATATGGCGAGGTGTCTAATGCCACTTCGTAGAGAGACTCCGTGTCTTGCTTCCTCTTTGACATCCCCGGAAAATGAGGCCTGGAGTGGAACTGCAGCACCTGGGAAACAGCGCGAGTTTCGGAACCCGACTGTGATACCTCACGAGCTCCTTTGCGGATTCCATTTCGCTTTCCTCATTCGAAATCCCCGACAGAGTATTCCTAGTCTCTATGCGTGC
>QQTW01003798.1_pt1 | contig 11219 bp, 9 predicted proteins | sample 1904831 | NCBI WGS metagenome assembly QQTW01 (sample SAMN09435610, study PRJNA476489) | Subsurface metagenome, whole genome shotgun sequencing project.
TTGATTTTTGGGGTTCACGTTCTTTTACCTGATTATCCCATGTAAATATGCTGGGAGATTCTATTTGTGAATAAATTGACATTTCTGGTAGGGCGTCAACTATTGATTGTGGGTTTGTTGACGTTAATGTTGATTCAAACGATGTGAAGAACTGCCATTCATTTAGCTCGATGTGTTGCCATTCACCGATCTCGACTTGTTTGCGTTGACTCACTGGTGCAGATTTTTCAGCGACAGCAAATAACTGTATCGGAATTTCGGCAGTAATGCAACACCCTTCACCTGGTGCAGTGTCTAAATGTAGTTGACCTTTTAAAAAAGCAACCCGTTCTTGCATTCCTTGTAGTCCATATCCTGCGGATACCTGGTTAAGAGCGAATCCTCGACCGTTATCTTGAATCATCAACTGTACGCTTGATGAAGTTGTGTTAATCTGAATTTGTACTATTGTCGCTTGCGCGTATTTTAAAGTATTGTTGAGTGCTTCTTGGACAATTCGATAAAGAGAAGTAACAAACTCAGACGGCAGTGCAACTGGGAGGTTGATTTCAACAGAAGGCAGAATGCCTGTAGTTTGCTGAAAATCGTTGACTAGCGATTCGATTAGCGTCTCCAGGGACTGAGTTTCCGGGGCATCGCTGCGTAAGTTTCGTACCGAATGGCGGACTTCTTGAGTTGCGATCGTAACTAATCGATGTGCTTCGGTTAGAAATTGCTGTGCTTGAGTAGGATCGGGTTTGCAGAGTTTGATTGCGGTTTGCAGTTGAAAGTTGAGCGCGGTTAGGGCATGTCCTAGGGAATCGTGTAGATCTCGCGCAATTCGATTACGCTCTTGCACAGCAGAGAAATTCGCAAATTGCAAAACATACTGCCATAACTGTTGATGTGCTTGAGCTAGTTGTTCCGGTGTGTAGAGTTCTTCAACCATATTCCTGTCCAAGTACGTCCTGCTATTGCCATATAGCTCTGTGTCAGGAAAGCTCATGCAATCTTTAGAACTGACGCAACGTCCACAGCTACAAAAACCACAAAGGCACTAAGGAAATGCCTACTCTTCTAAAAAGCTTGCACTTTTTGATGTTAAGCTTTGTGCCTTTGTGTCTTGGTGGTTCCCTAGAATTAGTTAAATCCAGTTACCGATCAACACATACGCAGCCCAATAGTAGGGTTCTTGCCCGTAGTCAGGGTTTTGCAAGATGGCAAGCTGGGCACGACGGAGCGCTTCTGCCTTGGAGATGCCTGTTTTACTCAATTGAGCGAGTTGATCGTAAAACTGACCCATTAACGTTGCCGATGCTTCATCGTTGACTCGCCAAAGAGTTGCTACCGTACTACGGGCACCCGATCGCACTGCAACCCCCGCTAATCCCAACGCCGAGCGAGCATTCCCTGCCGCTGTTTCACAGGCACTGAGGACAAGTAATTCGAGCGTGCCATCGCGCGACAGTTCCGCAGATTTCAGGACACCGCTAAGTTCGTTAGAGTCGAGGGTGGATGTTACCATCCTCCCCCTCTCCTCCGAACCGTGCTTGCGACTTTCATCGCACACGGCTACTCAATGTGTTTCCCTTGTCATTGCGGGACTTCTGACCTTTCTTCTTTGGCTTTGTAGCCCCATGTCACTAGAATGTCGTTAATCCATCCCCATTGATGTTTATCCAAGGTTTTATTAACCTTGTCGAAGAATCGGGATGTGTCCTGTTTCCTAATGACCTCCATGTCTTCTCTGGTCTTTTCGTCGTGGCAATGCCGATGTAACAGTTGTAAATTTTTCCACTCGTCCCGACCGCCTAAGGCTTTCGGTTTTATGTGGTCAACTTCCATTACATCCCATTCTTGGAAGTGATGTCCGCACCAGGGACATTTCCCTTTCTGCTTTTTAAGCAGATATGCCGTGCGACTAGGCAATTCGGGATCGTTTCCTTTCCTTATGCTCCAATAAACTGAGTCGCCATCGTAGGGGCTTTTATCGCCTTTAACTTTTACATAGTCATTGCTACTGCAAGCAAAGTCACTATGTTTCATTAACCGGAGGGGATTCGCATTACCCTCCCTGGTTGCGAATACCCAGTTATCACCGCCTATGGTTGTCCAATATTTGATGTGTCCATCATTAATATTTCCACAGCGGCGTTTTGCCCATCTTCGAAGTTTGAGATATGTAAGGTAATTTTGCTTGACTAGTTCTCCAACGGTTTGAGCGTCGGAGTTTTGATAATGGCGAGTCCATCCCCCTATAGTGGGGTTAAGGTCTTTGATTAGTGCCGCTTGTGGATTGAACCTATGTTTTAAGACAATCCGCTTAATGTCTAGTTGGTGTACCTTACATTTTTCGACCGATGGAGTGATGAGTGTGTTAAAACCTAGTGAATTACCTTTTGAGTTCCTAGCACTAAGGTATTTTCCGGCTTGGTATTGTTGGATATGATGACCTAGGAAGTCAAATCCAGCAATGCCATTCTCAATTAACTCTGGGTTGAGTGTGTGGGTTAGCCGTGTCTTTTCTGGTTTTAGTTCAAGACCTATCCCCAGTAACCATTCTGAGATTAATTCCCAGCATCTTTGGACTACGGTTTTTTCGTCACATAGGACGACAAAGTCATCTGCATAGCGTATTACATTTGGGGCTGATACATCTACCCGACCGTATTTGCTTATTGCCCTTTGTATGTATCCCATTTTGTTAGATGGAAACGCTTGGGCTATGTGCTCTTCTAAACCGTGGAGGGCGATATTTGCTAGTAGTGGGGAAATGACCCCACCCTGTGGCGTGCCCTCAGATGTGGCAGTAAAAGCCCCTTGGTCTATTACTCCTGATTTGAGCCATGCTTTCACCTGTTGCCGGACTTTACCTCTCAAACCAGTTTTATCTAGCAAGGCTTCATGGTTGATACGATCAAAACATTTGGCTATGTCCGCATCCAAAACATACTTGGCTTTGGTTTGTATACATAGTTTTATTTGCCTAATCGCATCATGGGCAGATCTTCCCGGTCTAAATCCATAGCTGTTTGGCTCAAATTTTGCCTCCCATTCAGGCTCAAGGGCAGCCTTGACTACGGCTTGAAGTGCGCGGTCGTACATTGTGGGTATACCAAGGGGTCGCCTCTCATCCAATCCTGGTTTTGGAATCCAAACTCTACGAGTTGGTCTGGATGTGCCAGTGAGTTTGAGTTCTCCCACTAGTTCTAATCTTGCCGCTGGTGTTAAGCTTTTAACCCCATCTACCCCAGCAGTCACTTTCCCTTGGTTGTCTTGAGTGACACGCCGTACCGCTAACACCCTATTAGACCAAGACCTTATCAACGTCTTTTCGAGCTTGCGACATCGCTTGACATCACCACAACGTGAAGCGGCGTAAATCTTCTTTTGCAGCTTCCAGACATATCTATCGACTTTGCGCCAATTGATATCTCTCCAGTCCTCTGTAACCATTGTTGATTCAGAATTAGCCATATATACTGCTACTCGTTGCTTTAGCTCTATCACACTGCGGTTCACGTCTGCTTATCCCGGTCGTTACACCATCCCTTTTAAGGCATTGCCTGTTATTTCAGGCTGGGCATTTGCTTCTTGAACCATCCCTCCCTCTCATACCATCTGGCGGACGCCTACCCGTTACCTTCGTCGGGAGGTTATAAGGGGGTTACTTCGTTCCTGACATCCATCTTATTAGTCCGTTAGGGCTTGTCTGTCCGCCGGGGTTCGAGGTTGTGCTCTATCTAGTTCTAGAGATACTGATAGTCCTTACCCTTGTCAGATATTCCTGACCCAGAGGGGTGGTTTTGGTTACCACGAGCTTATTGCCTCTGGTCACTTAATTACGACGGCTCGACGACAATTCGTCTGGTCTACCCCACGAGTTCCCTTGTCTTTGTCTACGGTTCTAGAGTAATTCCCTCCAGTATTAGTTACCTTTGACCGCCAACAAAGGTCGGTTATAGGACTACTGCGATAGAGGTTTGAGAGTTTCAGCTATTCTCAAGAGCCCCATACATCCCCCGGCTATTCATCTTCAAGCTTCGGTTGTCAGCCTAACTTGCGGGGTCAACTCGGTTTTACCCGGTTGTTATTAAACTCAGCGAGTACCTCACGATACCCGCTGGTCTTCAAAACCGTGCTTGAGACTTTCACCTCACACGGCTCCTCAATGAATCGGTGTTTGTCACACACACTTCGCAGCCGAACCATCTTCGGCTGTTTTTCTGTCATGGCAATGTCTATGTAGTATCTGAAGGTTTTTGTATTCGTTTCTTCCCCCTGAACTCCGGGGGATAATGTGGTCAACCTCCAGTACATCCTCCTCGCGGAAGTACAACCCACAGTGAGTACACTTCCCCTTCTGGGTCTTCAAGAGTGTTGCCACCCTCGTTGATACTTCTGGATGCGTACCCATTCTTGAACTCCAGTAAATCAGGTTGCCATTATATGGACTGGCGTCGCCTTTAACTTTCACATGCCTAACTATTGGTGTTTCTGCATGTTTTCGTAACCGCATCGGGTTTTTACCCTTTTGCTTGGTTGCGAATACCCAATTATCACCGCCTATTGTTTGCCAGTATTTATTGGCTACCCATCCCCCTGATTTATTGGGGTGGCGGCGTTCTGCCCAGCGTTTTAGCTTTGGATACATTATGGCATCCTGTGATGAGTAAATCTCCTTGCTCACCACACTTGAGTAGTAGTTTGACCATCCTGTAATTACCGGGTTTAAGTTTCCGATTAACGCCGCTTGGGGCGCTCCTTTGTGGTCATTGATGATACTCGCTACTCTGTCATAATGTATCTTCTGCTTTTCCTTGCTGGGGGTGATGATTGTTTTGAAACCTAGCAGTTTTCCATGTGAGCTTGTACCTGATTGGTACTTCCCAACTTCAAACTGCTTTATGTTAAAACCGAGAAAGTTAAACCCCGGTTTCTCTGCCCCACACTCATTTAGGGTGTGGGTTAGCCTTGTTTTGGTAGGTTTCAATTCCAACCCCATGTCTTTTAACCATTCCGAGATTGTCTCTCGGCACCTTTGGACAACGGTTAAGTCTTCATGGAGAATCACGAAGTCATCGGCATAGCGGATTAGGCTTAGATTTTCGCGGTTTTTTCGCTTACCCCCTGGTAATGTTCCCGCATATTCCTTAATCCGTTCTTCCATTCCGTGGAGGGCTATGTTCGCCAGTAGCGGAGAAATTACTCCACCTTGCGGTGTGCCCTCAGATGTTGGAAACAACTGCTTACCGTCCATCACCCCCGCTTTTAACCAAGCACGTACTTGACGGCTAATGGTGGGGAATGTATTTAATTTTCTTAGCAGTGCTTCATGGTCGATGCGGTCAAAACATTTGGCTATGTCAGCATCCAGCACATATTTGGCTTTTTGCTTAATTGCGCAAAATATTGCTTCAATCGCATCATGACATGAGCGTCCAGGTCTGAACCCGTATGAGTTAGGTTCAAATCGCGCTTCCCATTCTGGCTCAAGTGCCAGTTTGACTAACGCTTGCAAAGCGCGGTCATGCATTATCGGGATGCCCAAAGGTCTTTTCTCTTCCGTTCCTGGTTTAGGAATCCAAACCCGTCGTGTCGGTTTTACCTTTGACCCAAGTTTCAGATTGTTTACCAGCCTAAACCGTGCTGCTGGGGACAGTGATTTGATACCATCCACTCCTGCCGTATTCTTGCCGGTATTATCTTGGGTTACCCGCCTGACCGCTAAACACTTTGCGTACCAGGACTTCATCAACGTTTTCTGGAGTCTGCGAATCGCTTTGACTTCACCACGCTGAGAAGCTTTGTAAATCCTCTTTTGCAACTTGTAAACAACCTTTTCCAGCTTGCGCCAGTTAAAGTGCTTCCATTCCACCGTCGGCTCATGCCGCGTTTTAGACATATCAATTGCTACTTATGGCTTTACATTCCTAATTCACCGTGAGTATGTCAGCATATCCCCACCATTACGGCGAGGCATTCGCTTTTTACTCAATCTTGCCCCTTGCTGCATACGGTTAGCACCTACTGGGTATCGACCGACCCAGGGCATACAAGGGGTTACTCCGTTCCGAATGACCATTGTTTGAGCTTTTAGAGCGATGCTATCCACCGGGTTTATAGGGAGTGCTTGCTGGTCGACACACAACTTGCCAGCCCCTTATCCTTTGCCTTTTGGCTCCAGCGTATTAAGCCTTATTTCGCTGGTTCTGAATGACGATGGTTTAAGACGCATCTTCGCTTACGCTGCTCATGGGTTCGTGCTAGGAGAGAACCAGCTTAGGCTGCTAGCTCTTGCTCCGTTTCACCCCGCTTTAGGCTTTGAGGACTAGTCGCAAACCTAGAGGTGATGCTGTCACCGCTGCACCTGCGGGGAGGGACTTCTCTTTGTAATCTAGGTTTTCCTTGGAGTCACCCTCATGGTCATCCAGTTGTTAGGGCTTGATACCCTACCGCTCATCCCTAAGTATTTCTACTCATTTCGAGCGAACGAATCACACTATGCGCTTTCAGCCTTGCACATAGGCGGCTGGACTTGGTTTTCTAGGATACTTCCCTCACCAGCATGGACGTCAAGTTGTCATCAGACGGGGATTAAAGTGCGAACTCGACTCCTTTGTGGAGTTACCCATCTGACGCCAGCCATCTCTAGGCATTAATACCTATTTCGGCTGAACGAATCGCACATTAACTTTAAGTTTGCCATTCCATGTGAGAATAAAAGTATCATCCGCCTGATCGCTGAATTGACCGTGCGTTGCCAGATGCACAATGGGATGAGGGACGCTAGCCACTACATTTTGGAAGGCTGAATTCGTAAATCCTTGGTTGAAGAGAATTTGGCTGGACACTTCAGACTTAATTTTCTGCACCTCGGTTTCAACATAGGGCAGTGCCGAAAATGCTGGGGGACGAGCGGCATCGAGTCCCGCTACTAACACGCCTAGTCGTTCTTGCTTGAGCGCTCGCGGTGCCAACAGTTGCAATCCGGGCGTCACAGCAACGCTGTATTGTTCTAGCAGGAATTTTTTGCCATCGTGCAGTGCCGCCATCGGTAGATTTCGCAACGCCCCATCTAAAATAAATACCAGCGTTTCTACCCGGCTAGCAGCAAGTTCTGCAGCTTCGGGACGGAGCAGCAAGTCATACATTTTCTGCAACTGAGGCAGCGTCAGACTCAGGGTGTTCGGTTGGTCTAAATCTTCTCGAATATCTGCTGCCAAACGCTCGATCTGTTCGCGGCTCACGGCTGTTTTGTAGTAGCGTAAATTGCGTCCCTGTTGCGACTTGCCAGCCGCTTCTGGCAAGCTGAGGATGATTGCCAGCTGATCTTCTAAGATGATGGGGTAAATCACAGCCGCTCGTTGATCGACTTGATCGACCTGTTCTGGATTGGCGTTGAGGCAAGCTTCCCGGAAGAAGTTATCTAATTCAACCAATTGCAGCGATTCAATCACGTCCCGCGCTGCCTTGAGATCTTCCTGTTGATTGGATTGCACAAGCAGTCCAACCAGTTGACGGTGAATTGGTTCAACGGCATCCCGGAAGGAAAATTGCACGTCTGGACTTGCTGCTGCTATATCTGCTCGTAAAGATTTAATTGTGCTGACGGCTTCTTTGTACGCCGCGATCGCACCTTCATTTTTCCCCTGTGCTTTCAGCACTCGTCCCAACTGCCACTGCCAGCGATACGCAATATCTGCTGCATTGATTTGTTGCCCTAACTGGAGTGCTTGCTGGGTCAACTTTTCTGCTTCTAACCACTGCTGCGTTTGCTCATAGACACTGCCAAGTGTGCCGAGCGCATAGCTCTGGGTGCGAGGATCGCCCAAGTCTTTCGCTTGTTGAACGGCAGTTGCCAGCAGTTGAGCGATTCTCAAGGAAGCTTGCTTTTCAATCGCGTTAGACTTGGCGAGCATTGTTTGAGCGAGATTGATGCGAGCTTCAATCGCAGTTCGGCTCGGTGGTAATGCCTCAATTTGTTGCTGCACTTGCGGAAGCAAAACTTGCATCGCTGCCTCTTGATTCGTATCGGCAAGTAAGCTGAGTTGATTGACTTGCGCTTGAACTTTCAGATTAGGAGATGCAGAGGCAACCTGTTGATAGTACTTTAAAGCAGATGACGGATCGGATTGGGCGCGAGCAGTGTTACCGAGGCTGAGTTGAGCGAGGGCGATCGCGTCGGATAACTGCAATGGAGTTGCAATCGCCAGGCTACGCTCTAACACAGTCCGCGCTTGGCTACTGTTACCTGTCATCTGCAGGGATTCTCCTAAAATGCGGAGCGCTGTCGCTGTTTCTGGAGAAGCAGGAACGCTTTGCAGGAGAGTTTGGAGTTGTTGGGGATTGGCAGTGGAACGCTGCTGTAAGTTTAAGACTTTATCTAGTAGCGCGATCGCTCGTCGAGACAGTCCCATGCGTTGTAAGGCTTGCGCCTGATTATTTTGGCTAGCCTTTGCCCGATCGGGTTTGCCTTGCTGGGTATAAAGGGCTGTAGCGGTTTCCCACGATCTTAGTGCAGGTTCGGCTTGTCCTTGTGCCAGGTATAAATCGCCCTGAATGTCGAGAGCTTGAGCAAGGGCGAGCGATCCTGGATTCTTATCGTTGGCTTGCACTAAAGCGAGGCTGTCTGCGATCGCTTGCTGAGCTTGTTTCCATTGTCCCAGTTGTTGATAGCTCAAAGACAGATTACTGAGACTGAGCGCTTGACGAATTGGCTCTCCCGCCGCTTTGTAAGCTTGGGCGGCTTGTTGAAATAGCGTCGCTGCCTCTGCAAATTGACCAGAGGTATACTGCGATCGCGCCTGCCGTTCGACAGATGGAGCTGCTATTGGCGCGCTTAAACCAAAAATTGCTGGAACTTGAGCAACGCTCGGTTCGGCGATGCACAACAGCGCCGTCAACACCAGCGGCACCCAAAAGCGAATCGATTTCTGCCAATTTCGTTGAATGCGTTTCATTGATACGGATTGCCTGTTGGGATATGCAAATACGGTTTATTAAAGCTATACATACGAGTATTTCTGACTTAGCTCAAGATATGCAGCAGCCGTCGGGCTGGTATAGGGCGTTACTACCAGTGGAGCAACAAGGACAATCTTACCTTGTGCATAGCTGTAGTGCATAAGTCTTATGGTCGGGGAAATATAGGATTTACAAGCAATCAATTAACCTTGGCTAAAACAATGAAGCGAAGTATCCTAGCTCTTACTACTCTGCTAACAGCCTCGCTGACTATGAGCAGCATTGCCCATGCTGATGAGTACGACAACCAGAGGTACAACGACCAGCAGTACGAGCAGCAGCGGTACAACACCGAGCTCAACAACCAGCAGTACGAGCAGCAGCGGTACAACACCGAGCTCAACAACCAGCAGTATTATAACCAGCAGTACTATAACCAACAGTACGAGCAGCAGCGGTACGAGCAGCAGCGGCAGCAGGAGGAGCAGTGGCGGCAGCAGCAGTTGCAGCAGTACTATAACCAGATGTACTATAACTAGATGTACTATAACTAGCCATCACCATAACCAGCCGGACAACGAGCAGAGGCTGCTGGGTGCTCCCAACTATAGCGTTTCTCAATTGAGTACAATACTTTCGTTGGTGCGAGTGCTCATGCTGTGAAATGTACATCACTCACACTCCCACTGCTATAAGAACACAGTTGCAGTTGAACTATCTGAGCAAGAACTGGATACCGTAGCAGGTGGATTGTCAATTATTTTGGGCGATGGTCAAGCCGCGTGCGCGGCAATTCGTAATTGATAATTCGCGCATTACAATTGCTGTAGGGGCAAGCAAGTCGCTACGTAATTGTTGACTACTGAAATCTTTGACTTCAGTTGCGGGCATGAACCCTCTTTAATTACGAATTACGAATTACTAATTACGAATTAGTTTGGTCAAGGCATTGCGGCTGGTTAAACGATCGTGCGCCTAAAAAGTGTGGGATTGGCATACCTCAAAAGTAGACCAATCCTATGCAACTATCCCCTGCACTGTAGCAGAAGCGATTTTGTTGAAGTCGAAATTTTTCAAATTAGTTAGGAAAAACTGACATGGCAGTTATCGATAGACATCTCCGAAATAAAAAAATCTCGTTACACAAGTCTTTAAACCGAATAGCGCAGACCTTTGTTGCAACTGTTCTTCTCATGTCACCAGATATTAGGTTAAATGCTCAAACTCAGATTACTCCTGATGCTGCTATACAAGCTGTTTACGGGGGTATTATATCTCTTCACGGTTCTCAAGCAATACCTAAACTGTATTATTTTGTAGAATCAGGTAGTATCTCATCCTGCGGACCTATCTATGGTAGTGCTTACTGCCCTGCAGATCATGCTATTTTCATTACTACGAATGATATTGCAATGGCATATGAGCATGGTGATGCGGCGCTTGCCTACATCGTCGCCCACGAGTATGCCCACGCTATGCAGACAGCCTTTGGTTTTAAGCCAAATATAACCCCAATATCAGAGCTGCAAGCAGATTGTCTGGCTGGGGTGTACTTAGGTGCAATTCCCGATGTATATTTTGATGAATTGGATGTGCTGGAAATTAGGTCTTTAGCTTACCTCCTTGGGGATTTTACCTGGGGAGATCAACATCACGGCACTCCTCAACAACGGATGGAAGCAGTTTCAATTGGTTTATATGCTAGTCAAGCAGGTTTAAATGGAGCCAGTCAATGTATGATTTAATACAGAGATGCGAGATAACGGGACAGTTAAAAGGCATTGAGCTTAGGCTGAGGCATTTTTATGTTGAGTGTGACGATTGATGAACTCCAGCGCGATCCCTTGAAATATCTGCGTCAAGTGGAAGCTGGTATAACTTTTGTCATTAACCAAGCTGACAAGCCGATCGCTGAACTCAGACCTATCCCACAGAGCAGTAAGCAGCTACGACCATTCGGCTTATGTGCTGGAGAGTTCACAGTCCCCAATGATTTTGATGCGCCAATGCCCGAAGAGATTTTGATCGCGTTCGAGGGCAAATGAAAATTCTGCTAGGTAATCTAGCAGCATAGTTCTCCCAAAAGAACCTACACTGAGATCTTGCACCATGCTCGATTGCAACCTCCTTGCTGCTTTGGAAATCAATTTCCGAGCGCGAGTAGCAAAAGTCTTCTTTAGAAGATTGAGTAAAGGTTTTAGTCCATTTCAATGGACGGTGTGTTGTTAGCCCGGAATTTATTCCAGGGCGATTGTTGCCAGAGGTGCAAGATG
>QQTW01003799.1_pt1 | contig 11219 bp, 11 predicted proteins | sample 1904831 | NCBI WGS metagenome assembly QQTW01 (sample SAMN09435610, study PRJNA476489) | Subsurface metagenome, whole genome shotgun sequencing project.
CCTACAGCTGCAACGCCTGTGGGAACAAGATCGAGGAGCATAGGCGACTGGGCATTGCTGTGGGCCTTGCTCGCCGCGGCGGCGGCACGAGACTTCTTGCGACGGCGAGCCATGAGCGATTCATGGCAGCTCATGCAGAAGATGCCTTGCGAGGTGCGGGCGTATCGAAGATTCTCGATCTTGCGCTTGCAGCTGCGGCAGCGGAAACAGTTGGCGCAGAAGGCCTGATCGCCCGTCAAGATGGCCAGATCCTCGATCTTGTTCCCACAGGCGTTGCAGCTGTAGGTGCAGTTGTTGCAGATGAGCGAACCATCGCCGAGCAGCAGCAGATTGGCATCGGAATCGAGCAGGGTGCCGCAGGTGTTGCAGCGGAAGCAGTTGATATGCCATCGATTGCCAGCTGTCATGGTCGTCAGCGCCAGGGTCATCGTGCAGCCATCAGATCTCGACTCACCAAGCTCAAATGCTTTGCCCTCCTCAAGGATCTGACCACCTTTTCGTCAGCACACCGCCATGCTCCATCGTCACATGCAAACAACATACCTCACCACAGCCCTTGCATGGATAGGCGGTGTCGTCGCCATCGACGAGCGTGTCATTGCTCTCGCCCAGCGAATCGGTCAAGCTGCCGGGGCCCATCGTGCCTGGGGCTCGAACCGACGTTCGTCCCGCTATGGTCGTTATATCACGGCCAGACCTCTGACGGAGGTCGACGACGGTGACGGCACGTGCTTACAGGAAGCTGGCTTGGCAGGTCTTGACGCTTGTTTCGGATCCTGTCGTCCAAAACGGTTCGCGCTGCAATGACCGCTGCTGTGCCGATGCGGCTCAGTTTAAACGTTGACCTGGGTCCCAAATTCGGCGACCTTGACCATGCGCCGGGAGCGGATCGTGTTGATGAGCCGATGTTGTGTCGACGAGGTTCGATGACGATGATGATCGAAGAAGTATCCCGGTCACCCTTTCTCGCTACCAGCCGAGCGACCGTTGACTATCGCGACCTCCGACGTGGTCAAAGTGAAGCTTTGGCCCGAAGGAATGGCGAGGATCGTCAGACTGATTTGTTGTTTCAGATGCCCTCCGTGCTGGAGCGGTCGACAGCCCCGGGTCGGGAGAGCAGCAGAAACGTCCAGGTTGGATGTTGTTGGCCGGCAGGGTTCTCCGTCCCCTCGGTCGAGACGACGGTTCCAGGAGCGTTTCTGATGTGGTCGAAATTAGAAGTCCGTCGTGCGAGCTGGATCTGGTCGTCGAGGTGTTCGATGGCGGAGATGTCGTATGTACCTATGTGAGGAGGTGAGAATGGCGATGGGGGTTGATAAGCGACGGTCAGGGTGAGAGATGATGATGTTGCAACGAGCGTGCGTCTCCACCTCCACCGTCCACGACGAGGACCGACTGTCTCGTGACTGTGTGCTCTACTGTCGCCCTCTTGAGGTTGTCAGCCGACGATGGCGATGAGAGCGGAGAGGATGGGATGTGTGTTGCGGTGCGTTGCGAAAAAGAGGGTTCCTGCAGTCCCAAGCTTGGGTCAACAGCTGATGTGTGCGGTCGGTCAGGGGTGCAGTGCTCGTACGGAAGCGTGGAGATCACACTGACCCGCCCGCTGAGTCGTCGACGCACACCACAACACCACACACACTCAGGTCCTCCTCTCTCCACGGCAACTGGTGAAGATGACAGCTCTACAAGCCTGCCAAATGCGACGACGGCGATGATGACGACGCAATCACCACCAACACCAACACCACAACCACCGGAGCAATTGCGAAAAGGGAAATCAATGAATGAAGAAGCAAATGCGATCCGCGAAGTGTCGGGGGTGGTGGTACAGAGCCGCCAAGAGGTGAACTATGGTTCTTTCGGCGGATTGATCATCAATCCGCCGTGTGGAGGTGAACATCGAACCACAGGCTGGGAATTATTTCTCCCGTGTCCTTTCTCTCGCTCTGGACGGTTCGGTAGGTGTCTTCTTTTCCCCCCCACTGGTTGGCAGCCTCGAATGAGACCCTGAATGGGCTGAATGGTGGAGAAAAGGGACACGGGGAGAGATTTAGACTCTTCTGCCGTCAGCACCGAACCGCGGCCGAAGAAGACATGAAGTTTATGAGGTGGTTCAGCTCTGTCGTCGTTCAATATCAGAACGCCAAGTTAGCCAAAAAGAAGGGGAATATTCGAGCATCCGTCAATGCGAGATCTTATTAAAGATCGACAAGTATATTGCAGGTATTCTCCACTTAATCATGTCCCATTGCTCTACCCATTGTCTCCGACAGGCTCGAACGGTAGATACCCGACCGGTACCTTTCTCCCTGTTACTCGGGCGGCCGGAAGAACAAAACTCCGCGATTAACGAGCTTCGATTGGGCTTGGTTAACGGAAAAGAAACGAAAAAGAGACGATAATTCCCGCTCGTCTGGATAATGGAGTTCACGATCTTCGGAGAGTGGTTAGTGGCCCCCCACGGGGGTGACGATATCAAAGGATGTGCTGAGCAGTAACCGCTTATAGTTATTGTCGTCTATACGATGAAGAATGGCTAACCTTCATCTCAATGGCAATGATGGTATACCCTCAACCTCTTCATCCTTGCGATGAAGGTGAAGCCAATTTTCTTTGTAAGGACAATGTCGGTTGGCGGTTGCTGCTGAGCACATCGATTGATTTTGGCACCCGCATCCTTCTAAGGTCGATGGTCGAGGCAAGACAAAGAGCTATTCTTCATACCATACAGGATGAGGAGGCAGCAGCTCGATAATAGACCAGACAGCAGAAAGAACGATAAAAGAGAGATAAAGTGAGATATAAAGCTCGTTTCGTGGCATTTATCCGCAGCTCTGTTCTTTTTTCTTGCCTCGCTAGACGACAGTCCAGCCTAGGACGGTCGTCTCCTTCGATTCAGCTCCTATTGGACGCCAACCTGTCATGAAGGACCGCTTCTCTTGCATATCCCCTTGCTTGAAACGTATGCACGACAAATAAGGGAAGAAACAAGCGCAGAACATCACCGGGCTATCTGATGAAGAAGCAACAAGAGCAGAGGATGGATCGTCAGCATTGCTCAGCCTTGACATTGTTGCTTCAGCCCTTTTCCCTTCATCAACAGCTTCATTTACGGCATAGAGCAGTGTAGAAAGCTGTTCATGCCTCGCATCTTCTTTTCCTTCTTCTACTTCCTCTTGACGATCTCCTTCATGATCGTCAATACGCATCAATTCTCGCCCTACTTCCCAATTCCTTTTTCATCTGCAGTTTATTGATCCTCCTTAGACGAGACTATCCATCTCCGCAAGGATCGTCAAAGTGGGGTTCAAAACATCCCCACCCTAACCACTCAGCATCCCTCAGCGTCATTTACGGATGAAGATCTTTCCAGATCGCATTCGAGGGCCGGTGTAATGGGTCACGGCCCAGAGGGTGGTTACTCGCTTGACCAACCACAACGTCAATCCGCAACAAGACTGAGTAATTGTTATACCCCCCGGGGTACGGTTCAAGATCTGTTGTGGTTTGCGGTCAAGCGAGCAGCAACCCTCTGGGCCGTGACCCATTACCGTACTCTACACCCGGCCTTGGTGGAAGATCACCTCGCTCGCTCGCTCGCTCGGGATCCTTGCCCCGTTGCGGTCAACAACCTCGGATTTCTAGGATCTTGATGGCTCGCTTGGGATTTGGCGACGGGTAGATCCTTGAGCCGAAGAGGCGAATTCGTGCGTGACGACGCAGATACACACACACCTTTGTAAGCTGGAGATGCTAACGCGACGTGATGGCGGTTCGTCGACACATTGAACCGGGAAAGATGAGTCTATGTCGCAGTCAGCTTTTCGTTGTTGGACGGTTAATAGCACAAGAGTGGGGAATCGACTAGATCCGTAGCCGGAATAACAGAGATGGTATTGTATGTTACTTGCCTCGCGATCTCGTCGGCGAATTATGTGTTTAATGCTCTCCGCGTCGACTTGACGACGAGAGGATAAGAGATCATCATATATCCATAGAAGTAGAGTCAGTTAGTACCTCTACTTCAGTGATATAATCTTTTTCTCATCACGTTCATGGAATAAATTGCATCTCTATATTCTCTCCTGTGTGTTCCGAGCTCACCACAGAGACGCTACAGTGATCCCGCTCTGAACATCCTGGTCTCCATGGCCCTGAGAGGGAGTGCCTCGAGTCGTTTGGAATGAGTACGCTTTCAGATCGAGAACTGGATCGGGCGGGACTCGACTGGAGCCTCGAGATTGGATGAGAATAAAGATGGACAGGAAGATTAAACCCAAAGTGAATTCATTTCCCAATTAAATCCTTCCACTTTCCATCGCGGTTCTTCTTCAAACTACAGTCCTGCGTTGATGATATACCAATCAACTTTATTTAACCTGCTTGGCATCAATAGGGATCTATATCTGCTGCCGTTCATGATGATACCCGGGGAATGACACGGGAATCTTAACGCACAGTAACCGGCTCACCACGCAGATGGCTAATGAATTTATATGGCGCCGGTTACTGTGCGTTAAGAGTCCCGTGTCATCCCCCGGTACAGGTTAAACACTGACTTTGAGGCCGAGAAAAATAGGCGCGGGCGATGGATGACGGTTTGCACTGCCACAATTAATCACAACATCAACATCGACAGCCATATATAGCGTGCAGCGGTGTAGCTATGAGCAAGCGCTTGCATTAGACATTTGCCTTGTAATTGGTTCATGCAGGGCATAGGTGGCTTAAGAATCCTCCACCATCGAATGTCGATCAATCACTCATGCTTCGGTCCTGCGTAGGAATATAATAGTACACTTAGCGCTACCACGAACAGGAAGGAAGAAGATGATGGAGAGGCAAAGGAGTTATAGTTATACTCCACAAAATAGACCTAATCACCCCGGACCACACAGACACAGGTATCCGCCCATTTGTTACAGGATCCTGAATTAAACGCGCAACGGTTTGGCACAGGGCTCAAACCAAATCACACCCTGCCTGAAACGACTGTGCCGCCGATGGCGCCCACTCATTCACCTTCATTCACACCCATAAACCGTAATCCTTACGAGGCCAGCGCAACAGCAGCAGTAGCAGCAGGTGCAGCAACTGGAGACAGCTGCCGCTCGCGTTCCTTCTTGACGATATGATACGTGATCAACATCCTCTGATCCTCTCGCGCGGCTTGCATCACCTTCCAGAACCGCGCGTGGGATTCCATCCGTTCGTAGAGCCCCACGCACGCCGTCGCAACGCTGTGTCGGAGCGTGGGATCTAGGTCGTCGAGACAGCGAATAGCCAGTTGTGCTAGACGGGGTGCAAGCGCATCGGTGAGCGCTGGCGAGGTGTTGGTGGTCGGCGGATTCGGCCTCAGTGAGGTGGCGATGAGATCGAATCCGAGGGCCAGAGTGGAAGACGAAGGGACGAGCGCGGGGTCCTGCGTTGGAGGGTCCAATACATCGAGAATAGCCTCGATGCTTGATTCGCTGGAAATGCCCTGGCAACACCGCTCGGCTGTTTCGGCGAGGGCTTCGACAACTGGGGACGAATCCTCGTAGAGCGTTCGTGCGCGAAGTAGGGTCCTGAGAGCGGATGGATAGATAGACGAGAAGCGATCGGGGCTGTTGTTGAGCATGCTCCGGATGGTGGCTAGAGCTTGAACCCGCAACTTCTCGAGGTCATCGTCCGTGGTGACACCCGACGTCTTGTTGTTGATAGCCACGATGTCAAGCAGCGCACAAAGCAGCTGGCCAAAACCAGATGCATCTGGCCAAAGGTCCGTACTGCCCTCTAGCCCGCTCTGAATCCGGCGCAGTCTGGGAAGGTCGGTTTGGCCAGCTTGAACTTGAGCGATGGTGCTATTAAGTAGACGCCGTCCTTGGGGCGTATTGGACGCCCGTTCCTGCACGATTTTCTTCCGCGGTGAAGTCTGCGGGGTCTTGAGTCCCGCTTGAGATGACCGTGAACTGATCGGCGACGTGCCGTTGCGTAGCGGTTCATTGACGGTGCGCTCTTCCAGAACTGTTGGACGAGTCGGCCTGGCGGGCGAAGTTTGCCGTTCACTGGCCTCTGAGGGATCTTCGTACACCCGCAACCCGGGACTCGCTGGCACAACTGCCGGCTCAACGGACCCATTGCCGTCGATCATCGGCTCCTCTTTGATGTCTTTCGGAACTCCATTGACGGACGGAAGAGGGATCTCTTCTTCCTCGACCACGGGCTGAACACGGCGAATGGTATGAGGTGTCGCGGGATGGAAGGGGATCTCCTTGGTGGGCGATCGTGATTGATCCTTGGGTACCGTCTCCGTTTCCGGCAAGACCGGCAAGTAAACTCGATCCATGTTCACCCGCGGAATGACCATCGTCAATTCTTCGTCCCGTCGGGAATTGCTCGAGCCACCCGCATCCGAGCTCATCGAGTCGCTCTGCGCCGGGCTACTGTCGGCTCTCGTCGGCCGGTTCCGGATCGACTTGATCGTCGGACTCTCCTGCTTGGACTTGCTCTTCACCAGCGGAGCCGCAGCATTCGTGGCGCCCGGACTGCCTGCTTTCGCAAGTCGTCGCGAGGCAAAGGGCTCCGCGGTGGCGGGTCGATGAATCTCTGGTCGCCGAGCGGCACGCATCGGCCGCATGGGTGCCGACGCCAAGCTGGACGACATGTTGGACGAGGATTTAACATGTTTCAGCGAGGGTGAGAACGCCGACTGCGCCGACTCAGGCCGTGACGGCAGATGGCGACTGGCGGCGGCCTCTCGCTTGCGCGCCGCAATCGTCTCCTTCAACGTCGTTCGTGACACGGGCGCGGCGGCGGTGCTCCGAGCAAACATGGGCTTCGAGGAAGTCGACGTCTCGGTGGAGTGCGACGATACATTCTCGGAATTGGGGTTGGCAGGATGCTTCTCGAGGCTTCGCTTCGAGTTGGGATCCAATGAGGACATGATGCTGAACCATCGTCAATACAATTCAAGAAGAACTAGAAAGACCACACTCACAGATCCGCCTTGTCGGAGAAGCTGCCGGAATACACCCAGAAAGTCTTCCGCATCGCTTCTCGTACGCCCGGATTGGGATCGCTCAGGCCTTTCCGGATGCACTTCTCGATGTAGTCCAGTCCACCGGTATGCTCGAGCTGGTGTCGATGATGCGCTTGCTTGGTGATGATCGTCTCCAGCCACCCTGCAGCATACAGCCGCGGTTGGACGTTTTTGTCCTGGCACGCCCCCCAGACGTGCTGTAAGATGCGAACGCTGTAGGAGACATTGGCGAAGATGATGTCCACCGTGGTATTGCCCATTTGCGAGCTGATCTTCTTGGTGCCCGCACAGAGACGGATCAAGTTCTGTAGGAGCAGCTCGACCATGGGATCCAGCCCGGGACCAGCGGCCCTGGCTAGTTCTTGCACAAAACTGCACGAGTGAGTCGACAGCGTAGTGCGGAGCGAATTGACGCATTTCAGAATGCCGTCCAGGGCGCTCTTGATGCCTGCAAGGAAGACAGTCGGGTAGTCGCGCAACACGTTGCCTTTGGTGAGCTTGCGTAATCGCAGAATGCTCTTCTCACGCTGCATCCAATTCCCCTCATTTTCGCGTCCTTCAAAATAGCCATGCATGTCGCGAAACGTCTCATCCAGTTCCCGCTGCGTGGTGACCATCGTCGGCTCAATCTGGTCGTAGTCATGATCGGAGTGCGTCGAGGGCACCGACGGCGGATGCGGCTCACCATTGGCGACTTCGTTGAGGAAGGCAACCTTGCTGGGAGCATCCACCGGATGATTCGCCTGGGCGGACGGTTGAGGAGGCGCGTCGGACGAGCTTGGTACCGGAAGTTGAGATAGCACATCATTCACAATGGATCGTCTGACATTATGCTGCTGCAATTGCCGCTTGAGATCAGCCCTGGCGTGCATCGGTGCGTGTCTGATTAAGCATCGATTAGCCAGGAAATGCTTTGGATGGGTGACGGAGGCTCCTTACTGGAAAAGCTCGACCACCGTCGCTTTGGCCGTATCCCGAACCATCCCGTCGGCGTCCTCGAGGGCATCAACCATCCGAGACACAAAGCTCCGAAACTGTAGGTGGTGCTCTTTGCTCATCTGGACCGGTCAGAACAGCCCCCAATCAAGCTGAATAAGTGGCGAGCATACCTTGGCAATCCAACGGAGACTCTGTTCCTTGGTTCGTGGATTTCGAGACACCATGGCACTGTCACGGATCAGACGTTCCACCTCCTGCGGACAGACTTTCCACAGATCGCTCAGACACTGGGACGCCTGTCCGCGTGGACGGTCCTTTTGATCTCCCAGACGATCGGCGAGCAAGGGTAGGACCCGCGGTCCATGAACCACAAGATGCTTCGGCTCTTGCAGGGCTAATCGCTTCAGGAGATGTTGGAGCGTCGAGAAGCCGGCGCTCTGGATGGCGGTATGCTGAGACGTCATGGCGGCACGAACGATGTCAAAGATAGGGGCGACGTTGGAGTCCGGGAGATGGTAATGTCTAATGGATGCCCTCAGATCATTGAGACAAGACACTTTGACGTCCACCGAAGCATCGTTGGTCCTCATGATGCCCAGGAAATCGCCCACTTGGGCTTCCGTCACTTTGCTCATCGTGGCGGCGTGTTGTTGGCAATGGGGCACTCGATATATGAATCGCTAGAAGAGGTCTGCTCGATCACCAGATGCTCTCTAGTGGCAAAGCAATTAGCAAAGTCGGCCATTCAAGGCTCGAGGTCGTGTAGTATACGCACAGCCAAGGTTCTATGCTTGCGAGCAGCTGATGGTTATTGAGCTCCACGAGGAACAACACTCGGCATGTTGGCACTGCTCGGCACTTTGTGGCAGCAGGAATCAAGCAAGGTATATCAGTGGAGGCGATAGAGCGACGAGAACAACAAGCCAGAAGTCGCTCGGTATGGCGAAAGCCGAATGTCGTGTAGGGGGTGGGGTGGGAGGGGAGGACGTCTTTTTTGTTTATCCGCCGTTGCGCGACGACCGTTCGGATGGAGCAGGCAACTCAAAACATCATCACCGCAGAGCCGCATCGGCTCGACTTGCTTACGTAAGACCATTGCTGCCGCGATTTCGGACCTCCTGAACACGCGACGCGTTTCGCAACCTCAACGCGCCGGACGACAGCCATATCGTTAATCAGATGTCGGAGCCAGATAACACAGTTGGCTACTCGAACCCGCGGCAGCTGCAACCGTGTTGACTGGTTTCTCTTTGCTGATCATCATCCCGGCGGTCGAGTTTGATTCTCAAAGATGGGCACGTGACATGAACGTCAAGACTACAGTCCTCCCCCAGTGAACACACTGCCTGGATGCATATCGATTACCATCCAATGCAAGGGGAATGATCTGGGCTCCGGAATGAGTGGGAGATTGACGAGCACATATCTCTATATACACATCAAGGAGCTTCCTTGATCTTCTCAATCTTTGCTTTCCTTCAGTATCCACCGAGTTGGATACATCTCTTGTATTTCCGGGTCCTCAGAGATGGCGGCACCACAACAGAGTGCGCTCCCTCGACCGGTTGTGCTGGAGCAATCCTCAGCTCCTACACCGAGTGCGATTCCTAGGCCCTCGAAGAAACCAGAGCAGGTCAAGAAAGACTCGTGTAGCCCTAGCGCGGCCGAGATCACTAGTCGACTGGAGAAAGTGAAGCTTGACGCCCATGAATATTGGACCAGCAAACCCTCACCGCACGAACCCTGCAAGTTCCACCTCAGGATCATCGACGTCTCAAGCCAAGGCGCTCGAGACACCCTCAGGTCCATCGACTATGGCGCGATCATTGGAGACTACGCCGCGCTCGTGCTCCGTTTACTCTACGACCGGAACCAAGACCAACCGGGGACCCGCTCGGTGACGCTCGTGGCGCGGGCCATGCCGGGTGTGGCATTTACGAAAGGAATCGACATCGATAACGACCACAAGGAGATCCATCTCTCAACGGACTATATCGCGTCCACCGGACCGGAGCTCAGGATGCTGGAGGTGCACGGCGTGCTCGTGCATGAACTGGTGCATTGCTATCAATGGGATGCTCAGGGAACAGCACCCGTGGGGTTGACGGAGGGCATCGCCGACTGGGTTCGGCTGAACTGTGGGCTGAGCCCACCGCATTGGAAGAGACGAGCGGACGGCGACTGGGATGTGGGGTATGAGGGAACGGGCTACTTCTTGGATTATCTCGAGGAGCGTTTTGGGCGCGGAACGGTGCGTCGGATCAATCAAAGGATGAAATGTGAGAAATATGAGGAACGGCCGTTTTGGAACGAATTGTTCGGTTGTAGCGTGTTGACGCTCTGGGAAGACTACCGGAAATCACTCTGTAAGGACGGCTCTGAAAAGGAGGAGATGGATGTCAAGCGCTCGAGAGGAGCAACCTCCAAGCCCCAGGTTGATGCAAAGAGAGAGCAGATTTTGAAGGAAGATGCAAAGGACGAGAAAGAGAATGACGGTTCCCGCAAGTCTGGGGAGTTGAACAATCAACAGCAGAGCTTGGAGGCAGATGGGGCGATCAGACCCACACCGACCTCGAAGGATGAAGAAGGAAATGAGCGCTGGTCTTGGGTGCCGGTGCCTTCGCCTCCGCAGTCATCGGAACCATGAATGAGCTGGGCCGCTCGGAATACTTGACAGGGCTTGGTATTAACGTGTTGAACCCTCGGACGAGACAACTCCCCTCAGCGAGACATTCAGTATTGAATTTACGATAGCAGTTTTTGCCATCAATTCCATCAAACTTCACTTCTCAATCGCTTTTCGCATCTCAACAGGAACAGCTCGCAAGAGATCATTCCAGTAGGCGAAGCTTGCCCTCGACTAGATCTCGATTAGATGGTTACTCTGGTCAAGTTTGATGTGTGTGGGGATGATGCTGGCTGCGATCGGAGAACAACTTTGGCTGTCTCGCTGATGGGAATGTCTCGTTCGGGGGTTCAACAAGTTAGTAGATGCTTTTATTTTTTATTCCTGAGAGGTAGGATCGCCCAGCATCATCGCGCTTCAAAGTGCAAGACCTGAGTGATCCTATTCGAAGAATCTAAGATAGATATCCTATTGAAGGGATAAATACTCTCATGGCCCCTAAACTGAAAGTAAATACAGCGATGCCCCCCAAATCAAACTAAATACTCGGATGCCCCCCTCGCAATAGGCTCAGTGAGGTATCGTTTGTATGGACAAGGCACTGAAAGAGACTTCACGGTAAATCTCACCCCG
>QQTW01003800.1_pt1 | contig 11218 bp, 7 predicted proteins | sample 1904831 | NCBI WGS metagenome assembly QQTW01 (sample SAMN09435610, study PRJNA476489) | Subsurface metagenome, whole genome shotgun sequencing project.
CCTAACTCTTAACTCCTAACTTCTAACTTTTTATGATTTATTGTTCCAAAGGACACGAAAACCCTGACGGTAGTAAGTTTTGCTTGCATTGTGGCGAAAAAATTGAGGTATCGGTACATCAAGGTATTCAAGCGGGGATTACTTTGGGCGATCGCTATCTAATTATCCGTCAACTCGGTCAGGGTGGTTTCGGTAAAACCTATCTTGCTGAGGATATTAACCGCTTTCGGGAACTTTGTGTCATCAAGGAATTTTCTCCCCAAGTTCAAACTGCTTACGTTTTGCAAAAAGCGGAAGAACTTTTCCAGCGTGAAGCAGCGGTACTCTACAAACTCCAACATCCGCAAATTCCCCGCTTCCGGGAACTGTTTCGCAGCAACTTAGCAGGTAAAGAATATCTATTTATTGTTCAAGATTATGTCGAAGGAAAAACTTATCGTTCGTTACTCGATGCAAAACTTTCGCTCTTAATGCGATTTAGCGAAGCCGAAGTTCGCCAACTACTACAGCAAATCCTACCTGTTTTAGACTACATCCACTCGATGGGTGTAATTCACCGCGATATTTCTCCCGATAACTTAATTTTGCGCAACTTAGACCAGTTACCGATATTAATTGATTTTGGTGGCGTTAAACAAGTTGTTGCCACAGTCGCTTCACAGTATTATCAAAATGGTATGGGTGTTGCTTCTGCTCCGGCAACATTACTGGGTAAAATTGGATATGCACCCCCCGAACAGATGCAAAGCGGGTTAGTCGAACCCCATAGCGATTTTTATGCTTTGGGTGCGACACTGATAGTTTTACTGACAGGTAAACAACCACAAGAATTAATTGATACTTATAATCTTACCTGGCAATGGCGGCGAGAAATTAATTTGAGTCCCAACTTCGGGCAGATATTGGATAAAATGCTCGCACCGCTACCAGCCGAACGCTTCCAAACCGCAAGACAAATTTTGCTAGCACTCAATAATTCCCCCGCTACATATCCTCCTACTGTATATCCTCCCACCCAACAACCACCCAAAGAAAACACATCCCCAACTATCCCAATTTCTTCCCCCACTCCTCCCACTCCCCCCACCTCCCCATCTCCCCCTCTGCACATTCCCCCCACCCCAACACAACCTTGGTGGACACCAGGGAAAATAGCGATCGCACTTGTAATTTTCGCAGGTGCGGCAGGTGCGGGAATATTGGGAGTCCGAAGCTTAACCAATAACCCTGATATTGGTTCAAACGGCACTTCCATCGCAACATCAACCCCGACACCAACCAACCTGCAACCCACTGACCCATTAGCGAACTACTCACCCTTAGAACGCGATCGCAAACAAAAGCTCAAAAATCGCCGCCAAGAATTAGGTGTAGATTTTAACTTTTACCTTAGCCTAGTTAACCAGGTATTCTGGGACAACAACCCCAGTCAGCAAGGACGCACTTTAACTATTGAAAAAAGCGATGATGCACTGCGAGCCAAATGGGATGAAACAGCAGCCGAATTATTAGAAAAATTAGCTCCCTTGAGTTCTAAAGCCAGAAAACGACTCGGAACATTTACCAAAGCGGAGCGAATCGGCTGGAGAAGCAAGATTAATGAAGTTAATGTTGGCAGTCGTTCGCTTGCCGATTTGAGCGATGCTGCCTTCTTCCGGCTATTTCCCGAACAACGTGGTAAAGAATTTATCGACCAACCCATCGGACAGGTTTGGCAAGGATACGCTAGCGATAAAGTTGATGCAATTATATCGGGTAGCGCAACTGGAAGAATTAACTTCGGCAATGGTGCAACCAATGGCAACGCGAGAGGTAATCTCAAACCAGGCGGCGGTAAAGTATTTATCTCATACCTCAACGAGGGACAAAAGATGGAACTTACGCTAGATGCTAGTCCTAAAGTTTTATTGTCAGTATATTCACCTACTGGAAGTCAGCGTTTTTTGCAAGATTCGACACAGCGCAATCTGGCGATCGCATTACCCGAATCCGGATATTACGAGTTTGTTGTAACTTCCGCAGGTTCGAGTAATTTAGAATATGCTATTGACCTGACCGTGACAAATCCAGTTGTTCCCACACCAACACTAACAGTAACCCCAACCCCAACCGTCACACCCACACCCATAGTAACAGGTACACCAACCGTCACACCGACATCCACACCCACGCCCACATCCACAGTAACAGCTACATCAACACCAGTAGTAACCCCTTATTAACGCACCCCAAACGGGATTTGAGGTGCGTTACGCTTGTCCTGCGGGTTCCTTTGCTACTCGGTATGCGGCAGGGCACCCTACTCCCTACTCCCTACTCCCTAATTTCATGAGAAAATATTTTGGATTATTCCTTTTACGGCTCCATTATTTTTTTATGGCAACTAAACGAACATCTTATTTATGATGTATACTCTTTTGCTTGTCGAAGATAATCCTGCCGATATCTTGCTGATACAGCGCGTATTTCGCAGCGAAAACTTTAAGAATGTTTCGCTGCAAATCGTCACAGATGGAGATGCAGCTATTTTTTATTTGAGTGGTGAAGGAGAATACGCAGACCGAGGCGTTTACCCCTTACCTACGATAATTTTGCTAGACCTCAAACTACCACACCGTTCTGGATATGAAGTTTTAGCATGGATTAAGGAACAACCACAGCTAAAACGCTTGCCTGTAATTGTAATGACATCTTCCAAACAACAAGCAGATGTAAATAAGGTATATGACTTGGGGGTGAATTCTTACTTAGTTAAACCCGATGATTTCACTACTATGTCTGATTTATTAGGCTCTATTGCCGAATATTGGCTAAAACACAATAAACCGCCAGAAATAGAAAAAATTTAATATTTGGTTAGTTTTTTATTTCTATGGGGAGTTCCCATCAACGGGCAATGACACGCTACGATGCTACCGGGAATTGAAAATACAAAATATAAAATACAAAAACTTTATAAATTAAGGTTTTTGGCTGTTTTGTAGCCCTGCTTCCCTTGAGGAGTATGGCAGTTTTGTTTCTGCGGTATCGTATCTAGTACGTACTAGCTAATTGCGCTTCTACGTAAGGTGAGGAGCAACCTTTAAGATACAAAAACCTATTTGATGGCAACATTGTCAACATGAAGACAAATTCAAAATTAAAAAGAAAAAAATTAACTTTGAATAGAAATCTTGTCAGCAAAAGCTTGCATTGTATCAAAATAAAAACTCATTATTAGAACCGTGCTGCATATCCTTATCGTTGATGACAATCCAAGCGATCGCTTACTTATTATTCGAGAGTTAGAGCGGGAATTTTCAGGTTTTCAGGTGGCTGAAATCCTTGATGCTAGCGCTTTTGCCGAAGCGCTGGCAACTGAGATTTTTGATATGGCAATTATTGACTACCAACTGCGTTGGAGTAATGGTTTAGAAGTTCTCAGAGCAGTGAAATCCCGCTTTCCCGATTGTCCTGTAATTATGTTTACGAATACGGGGAACGAAGAGATTGCTGTGGAAGCGATGAAAGCGGGACTCGATGATTATATTATTAAATCTCCCCGGCATTATGTACGGTTGGCAGTGGCTGTTCAAGGTGTTCTCAAGCGCGTTGCGGCTCAAAAGCAAGTTGTCCGACTTGAAAACCGCTTACAATCGTTGTTGGATAGATTGAATGTGGGAGTTTTTTCTTGTACAGTCAATGGTCGTCTTTTGGAAAGCAATCAAGCATTTTTACGGTTGTTGGAATTGGAAAATTTACAACAAGCACAATTAGTAGATTTACGCGACTTGTTTAGGACATCGCTTGATTTGGACACCGCGCAAACAAAGGAAATTTCGCTACCGAAAGCTGATGGTTTGCTCAAATGGGTACTGCTGACGCAATATTTCAATACAACTAGCGAAGGTGAAACCATTATTGATGGGTTGCTTGAGGATATTACCTCGCTCAAACAAGCCGAAATTGCCCTGCGTCAACTCAACGAAACCTTAGAAATGCGAGTTAGTTCGCGTACTGCTGAACTCGAAGATGTGAACGCGCAACTCGAAGCTTTTGCTTACTCGGTATCGCACGATTTACGTGCCCCATTACGTGCAATCGAATCATTTGCACAAATTTTGCTCACCGATTACGCAAGCAATTTAGACGCAACTGGACTCGATTTTTTACAGCGTATCGAAGGTTCGGCGGCTTTGATGAATACTTTAATCGAGAATTTGCTCGATTACAGCCGCTTATCGCGTTCTAATTTACCAATCGAACCCGTAGACTTAAGTTTAATTGTCGCCGAGGCAAATACTCAACTCGGTGAAGAAATCCGCAGCAAAAAAGCAGTTATCGCATTTGAACCGCTTCCTCATGTGTTGGCACATTCGGCAACATTACTGCGGGTAGTAGTAAATTTGCTCTCAAATGCACTAAAATTTGTAGCACCCGGAGTCGAGCCGCGCATCCGAATTTGGGCGCAAGAAGTCGAAGAACCTCCCCGACGCAGGGATTCCGCTCGTTTAGTTGGGGAAACCGAGACAACCAGGACAGAACTAGACACTATGACTAAGTGGATACACCTGCGGATAGAAGACAACGGCATCGGAATTGCTCAAGAGTATCATCAACGGATATTTGGAGTGTTCGAGCGGTTGCATGGGGTAGAAGTGTATCCCGGTACTGGAATTGGACTGGCGATCGCACGTAAAGGTGTCGAACGTATGGGTGGTCGAATTGGTGTGGAATCCGCTTTAGGTCAGGGTAGTCGGTTTAGAATCGAGTTTCGCAAATATGAGCCGTAGTCGAAATGCTGCATATATTAATTGTTGATGATAATCCAAATGACCGTCTCATCGTGGCGCGGGAATTGAGCAAGGCTTTTCCCGAACTGGAAGTCAAAGCGGCAATCGATAGCGATACTCTGACGGCTGCACTAACTGATGGCAATTTGGATTTGGTCATTACTGACTACCAATTATACTGGAGTAATGGCTTGAAGGTTTTGGAAGTAGTTCGAGCTAGTTACCCATATCTACCTGTAATTATGTTTACCGACAGCGGTAACGAAGAAATCGCCGTGGAGGGAATGAAAGCGGGTTTGAATGACTATATTCTCAAAGGTAAAAATGCGTATCGTTTGTCTATCGCTGTTAAGGAAAGCTTAGAAAAACAATGGTTGCGGCAAGAATATACTAAAACATTCGCAGCACAGCAAGAAGCCGAAATCGAACGCGATCGCGCTATTGCCAAAGAACGATTATACTTAGAACGTCTCAAAAAACTTACAGCTGCCTCGCTAACTATAAACTCGACTTTAGCGCTTGACAAAGTTTTACAATTTGTCACCGAACAAGCTTGTGAAATTATCGAAGCACATCAAGCAGTTATTCACGTCATAGTTAACGATAAAGATTGGGCATCGGCAATTACTAAAGTTTGTTTATCTGAAAAATACGCTCAATGGCGCAACTACGACGAACCATCCGATGGTTCAGGTATCTACAAGTTAGTTTGTCAAATAAAGCGTCCGATGCGGTTAACGCAAACCGAACTCGAAGCGCATCCAGCTTGGAAAGGATTCGGTAAAGCTGCGTCAAATCATCCACCAATGCGCGGTTGGTTATGCGTACCGCTAATTTCACGTAATGGTAAAAATGTAGGTGTCATCCAGCTATCAGATAAATACGAGGGTGAATTTAGCGAAGAAGACGAAAATATCGGAGTTCAACTCGCGCAAATGGCAGGTGCTGCGATTGATAATGCCTGGTTGTATGAGGAGTCGGTACGACTAAATCGCGTCAAAGATGAATTTTTGGCAGTAATTTCCCACGAACTTAGGTCGCCACTCAATGCTATTCTTGGTTGGTTGAGCATACTGAAAAAAAATTTATCCAACGTTGATGGAATCGCAAATCGTGCCATCGAAATTGTCGAACGCAATGCTTGTTTGCTAACTCAACTCATCAACGATTTGTTAGATATTTCGCAGATTATTCAAGGCAAAATGGCGTTGAATGTGACACAAGTCAATTTAATGCAACCTATCGCAGCCGCAATCGACACTATGCAGTTAGCTGCACAATCAAAATCGATTCAAATTGAATCCTTCTTCGATTCTACAGTTGAATGTGTCGCCGGTGATGTTGTCCGGTTGCAACAAGTTGTTTGGAATTTGCTCTCAAATGCCATCAAGTTTACACCCCCAAACGGTCGCATTGAGATTCGTTTGGAACAAATCGAAGATGAGCCATCCTACGCGCAAATTACAGTTAGCGATACAGGTAAAGGTATCAATTCAGACTTTATACCCTATATATTTGAATACTTCCGCCAAGCCGATAGCTCAATTACTCGTAAATATGGTGGACTGGGTTTGGGTTTGGCAATAGTTCGCCATTTAGTAGAAGCTCACGGCGGTTCAGTCATTGCAGAAAGTCCAGGAGAAGGGCTTGGCTCGACATTTAGAGTCAAATTGCCCATCAGTAATATTACAGATTATGTTATAAATATTGATGCAGACGATCGAGATGACTCCCCCAAACCCCTGACTGGAGTACGAGTACTCGTCGTCGATGACGAACCCGATAACCGCGATTTTTTGACATTTGTACTTGAAAACAGCGGCGCGATCGCAATCTCAGTTCCCTCAGCAACCGCAGCACTTCAAGCCATTACCACATTCCAACCCGATATACTAATCAGCGATATCGGTATGCCCGAAGAAAACGGCTACACGCTATTGCGTAAAATCCGAGAGATAGAATATCGAGATAAAAAGCAGATTCCGGCGATCGCACTTACAGCATACGCAAGACCGGAAGACCGCAGTCAAGCACTAAATGCAGGCTTCAACGAGTATATTTCCAAACCAGTTGAACCCGATCGATTCATCGATGTAGTCGTAGAAGTTTTAATGCGTAATTAAAGTTTTTTTGGTGAAGGTATTCTCCTAAATAAACTTCAGTAATTTAGCTTACCCACAATATTGTAGGGGCACGGCATTGCCGTGCCCCTACGAGTGCCTGGATTTCCAGATTTTTTTCTACTTTGAATGAAACAGCCCAACCCTACAATTAACAACAAGCAGCAAGCTGTACAGTAAAAGTGGAACCTTCCATTTGTCTGCTTTTGACAGAGATAGAAGCACCGCAGTGTTGCAATAATTGCTGCACAACAGTTAACCCTAAACCTGCACCTCCGGGTTCTTCGGTGGCAAGAGGACGAACACTGTAAAATCGGTCGAAAATTTTCGGAATTTCGCTTTCAGCAATCCCAATACCCGTGTCGCGGATTTCGAGTTGAACGTTATTTCCTTGCTGACTCGCTTTTACCCAAACTTCCCCACCGTTAGGGGTGAATGTAATGCTGTTCGATAAAAGATTAATGACAATTTGCTTAAGTCCACCAGTGACAAAACATACAGGTGGTAAATCGGTAGGAACGGTATAAGCCAGCATCACACCTTTTTCTTGAGCGATAGGTTGGTAAGTGCTGACAACTCCCGGTACAATGTCGGAGAGCCTTACAGTTTCAAAAGTTGGGGATTTTAAACTTTGTTCTAATTGTAATAGTTCGACTACACCAGCGATGAGAGAATTTTGACGAGCGCATTGAGCAACAAGCATTTGCAAATACCGCTGTCGCTGTTGTGTTTTAAGTGCAGGGGAATTTAACAGCGATAGTCCGGTTTTCATATGCGTTAAGGGTGTACGCAATTCCTGACACGCTTTGCTGAGATAATCATCTTTTTGTTGCAGCGTGTTATGGAGTTTTTGGTTTTGCTGTTGCAGCTTGCTAACTCGTCTTTTGGTAATTTGACTATTGAGTTTGTCGTGATGTTGCGTCTGTTTTAGTAACAATTTCCCTATTAAAGTCGCATCCGGATAGCTCGGACAGCTAAAGTTGGTTCGTGTAATTGCACTCAATATCGGTGTTGCAATTTGCTCGACTTTCTCGACAACTTGCTCGATAATTTTACCTTCAAACGATGTTATTGCTACTAAACGCGGTCTTCGAGTTGGATTTACTTTTAATTGGTCTTTTTTGATACCTCTTGAAGGTCGCCAAACCGCAATTAAGCTACAAAATTGCGGCGACAATATTATCAAAAAATATTCGCGTCGCAATCGGTTTTGCCCTGAAAAATATATGGGGAAGTGATGTATTTGTGAAGCTAAAGTAGAATCGATTAATTCCTGGTTTTCACTGCTATGAAAAGTAAAAATTCTTTTAGCGTTATCAACCGAAGTTTGATAGCGATTAATCTCCGATTGCCACATATTTCCCGCTGGTAGCTTTACCCATACATGAGCTGCAATTTGCTCCTCAATCAACAAATCGATTTGCGATCGCACCATTGCTAGCAGTGTTGCAGGGGTGAATTTCAACGGTTGCGGTGCAGTTTCATTCGCAACAACCAATTTATAGATCGATAATTCTTGAGCCAAAGATAGATTCATGGGTAGAGCAATTTGAGAAAAATTCCAAAAATTAAGGACTTTAGTATAAAAAATGTTATATAGGCTACAGAATATTTTTGATTTTCAGTTGTTTTTTAACTGTCAAAAATAATGTTGATTATGTAGATATATTTAACCTTCCTTTGAAGATTAGACATACAATAAGCTACTTGTGTAACTTATGCAACTAATTAAGGGAGTAGAGAGTTAGGAGTTAGGAGTTAGGCAGTTGTCAGTTGTTAGCTGTTAGTTGTTAGTAGAGAGTTAGGAGTTAAGAATAATTAATTTTTTTGTTTCTCTCTACTTACTCCCCCGACTCCCGACTCCCGACTCCCGATTCCCTATTCCCTACTCCCGACTCCCCTCTTCAAAAGAGCATCTCGTGCATGTTCGCGGTCGTCGAAGTGGATTTTTTCAGTACCGAGGATTTGGTAATCTTCGTGACCTTTGCCTGCAATTAACACACCGTCACCGGGTTGTGCTTGGAGCATTGCGGTACGGATGGCAGTCGCGCGATCGCCTATCACTATCGGATTAACAGATTCAGGTATTCCTGCCACAACATCCTGTAAAATTCGCTCTGGGTCTTCAGTACGCGGGTTGTCAGAAGTAACAACGGCTATGTCAGCAAGTTCGGCAGCAATTTTACCCATTTTCGGACGCTTAGTTTTGTCTCTGTCACCACCGCACCCAAACACGCAAATCATCTTACCGGGAATAAACGGACGCGATGCTTTCAACAAGTTTTCCAAACTGTCGGGAGTATGGGCATAATCGACAATGACGCTAATATCCTGCGCGGTATCGATTTGTACCCGTTCCATCCGTCCGGGAACTCCAGGAAACTCCGGAATCGCGGATGCAATTAGTTGCAAATCGACATTGAAGTATAAAACAGCGCCGACTGCTGCAAGTACATTTTCGAGGTTAAATTGTCCAACGAGGGGCGAACGAAATGCTACATCACCTTTGGGTGTATGCAGCGTACCACTAACCCCATTCGGCTGGTAATTTAAGTCACTCATCCATAGATCGGCAGACGAGTCATTAACGCTGTAACTCCAGGCTTTTTCCTTACCTAAAATCTCAACCAACCGCTGACCGTAAGGGTCATCAGCGTTGATAATTGCCTTTCCTGCCAGATAATCGGGACTAAACAACAAGGCTTTGGCAGAAAAATAATCCTCCATGTCCTTGTGATAATCCAAATGGTCTTGGGTAAGGTTACTAAATACACCAACCTCAAACTGACACCCCAAAACTCGACCCTGTGCTAAAGCATGGGAACTAACTTCCATAACCCCGTATTCATTCCCAGCATTTACCGCTGCTGCTAACTGCTGTTGTAATTCCACAGCAAAAGGGGTTGTGTGAACGGCAGTTTGGGAAAATCCCTTCCAACGGGTGTAAAGAGTGCCCATCAAAGCCGCAGTTAAATTTGCTTTATCTAATAAATACTCGATGAGGTGCGTAGTTGTAGTTTTGCCATTCGTACCGGTGACACCGATAAGTTTCATCGCATGTCCTGGATAGCCATAAAAAGCCGCAGCGATTTTCGCACAAGCTTTCGTCATATCATCCGCAACGATGACACAAGCATCAGGGTTTGGGGGTACAACTTCTGCTGCTTTCTGGGAAATGACTGCAGCAACTGCCCCCGAAGTTAAAGCACTTTGCCAAAATTCTCCACCATCTACCCGCGTACCGGGCATTCCAATAAACACATCTCCCGCAGTTGTTGCATGGGAATTCGTCGTCAAGCCATTAACTTCAGCATCCATCGCTGGATGTTCGGGTAATTGCACAATGCCTTCTACAGCTAATAGTAATTCACGCAGTTTCATTTTATAACCTTATATAAGGAAGGGGGAAGGGAGGGGAGTGGGGGGAGTGGGGGAAGGGAGTAGGGGGAGATAATTAAACTCCTAACTCCTAACTCTTAACTCCTAACTTCCTACTCCCTACTCCCTACTCCCTCTCTCATAAATACTTTTGTAGTAATTGCTTTAATTGTTGTACCGTAGCACGAGGTGAAGGGCGCGGTATCGGTCGTTCTTCAACTTTTCCCTCAGCATAATTAGCAACAAATAACACAGGTACTTCGTATTGATATGCTTGAAACCAATCATCGCGTGTCGTTATATCGCGGATTTCTAGGTCAAATTTGAGATTTTTTTCAACATTTTGAAGTTGTTCAAGTTTTTCTTGCAATCCTTCACAAAGGTGACATCCAGCTTTACTGTATAAAATTAATCGCATGAGAATTAGGGAGTAGGGAGTAGGGAGTAGGGAGTAGGGAGTAGGGGGAGTAGGGGGAGTGGGAGCAGTGGGGGAGTGGGGGCAGTGGCGGAGTGGAGGCAGTGGCGGGAGTATGTAAGGGCGGGTTCACGAGTAAATCATAAGCGAAACGCAACATCTAATTAAACCCGCCCCCCCACACCAACCAACCAAAAACCACCAACGTCAGGGCGGGCTTACGAATAAATCCTAAGCGAAACGCAACATCTAATTAACCCGCCCTGACAAAAAATAAGCACCACGACAGAGAGCGCCTAAAAATTGCTAACATAAAATTTACCCAGAATATAGACTTACTGACAAAAAAGGGGAATGTCAACAATGCCATCTGCATACCTGTTGGTATCTCACGGAAGTCACGACCCGCGTCCGGAAATTGCGATGCAAAAACTGGCGAGTTTGGTTTGCGAAAAGCTGAAAAGTCAAGTCGGTACAGCTTATCTGGAACTACAACCCGAACCCCTACATGCACAAATTGTTGAATTTAGCCG
>QQTW01003801.1_pt1 | contig 11217 bp, 11 predicted proteins | sample 1904831 | NCBI WGS metagenome assembly QQTW01 (sample SAMN09435610, study PRJNA476489) | Subsurface metagenome, whole genome shotgun sequencing project.
CCACCCCAAGCCTCGATGGTCGCGACTTAGCGTTCCGCCTTCGGCATCGCCCTAACTCGTGTTTTGTACCTTAATAGCCTTACTGCTTGAGCATTTCTCGACAGAGGCTTAATTGAACCAGGAGACGTTTTGTAGAGTTTTACTTCCCTTCCTAGTTCCAACCCTAGCAAATCTTCAAACTCTACCATGTGACATCAGCAGGTAGCAGTAAACCTAATACACTCGCCTAACTGAACAACAATGGCTTGCGAGAATACCAACCAAAGATGCAGCCCTTTATTTAAAAGGATTGCCTCCATGCTCGTAATACACCTGCTCATTCAACAGTTTCACAGGCATTACCTTTTCAATGAACACAGACGGGCGTTTGGGGGTAGGCTCAGGCATTACGGTATGATAAAGAGTAAGATTATTAATATTATTTTAATTGACTATATCCTTCAATCCAAAATCCCAAATCGCTCATGTCCCAATCTTCACAAAAGCAACGAGTATCAATTACTGTTGATGCACAGCTGTTAGCGGAAATCGACAAGCTGACAGAGAATCGCTCTGCTGCATTTGAAGAAGCCTTGCACCTATGGCGTGCCAAGAAAATTGAGGCACAGTTGAGACAGTTTTACCAAAACCGCGCTCAGGCGGATATTGCGGAGGAGCAAGATTGGGCGCAGTTTGCCCAAGAGCAAATGGAAGAAACTCTAGAGGCAGAAGGTCTCTGACACAATGGCAGAGGGCTACCCACATCAGGGCGAAATTTATCTTGTCAGAGCCTTGAAGTCAATCGGAGACACCAAAAAGCGTCCTGCTGTTGTTGTGTCTATTAATCTCCGCAATCAATTCAGCAGCACTGTTTTAATTGTCCCCTTTACCAGCGACTTGACTGGAGGTGAAACCCCAACGCGCATCTTAGTTCCGGCTGGGGAAGGGGGGCTAGAAGCAAACTCTCTGGCTACCTGCGATAATATTCTGGCAGTCCGCAAGACCTACCTAGAACGCGGTCCCTATGGTCAAGTTAGCTCTGAATCTCTAGAGAGAATTCAAGGGGGAATTCAGGTAGCGATCGGAATGTTTTAGGGATGGAGTTGGAGATCATCACAACGGCTCAAAAACTTCCGCTCTTTCGATAACGAACCATTCATGGTACAAAATAGCCAAAAAGAAATCTTCACCCGCAAGGCGATCGCATACTGCCATAAAACCAGAGAAAAAGGGGTCATCATCGTAAGTTGTGTCCCTGAGAAAAACGGTTAATGACTTGTCATCAGCACTCCAAATACGACGCAGTATAGTGATGTTCGGGTGATGCGATCGCTCGACAGGTAATAGTACAAAGCGCCCTTCTATCAGCAGAAATTCTGGCTCATAGTAGCGCAGGACAGAATCCCAGTCTTCAGGACCTTCGTGCTTTTCAATAATCCGATCCCACCGGACTGATTTAATTTTTTCTAACGTTTCTGCGGAAAGGTCTGATAATCTCATGTACTTTCAATCCCCCAGTAATATCCGCATCGCCTTTAACGCTGGACTACGTTTACCATTGCTAATCTTGGCAAACCAGTAATGGGACTCCTCATTACTCATCGCCCTCACCCCAGCCGTAATATTGGCAATCCGTTCCGGCTTAGTAAGTGGCTGCAATGTCTGAAACAGCAGCGCCAAATTCACCCCTGATTCCTCATCCAAAATATAAGGAGAGGAGCGGGTATGGGTCAGAGTCTTGGGGTCATACTTATTTGCTTTCAGACAGTCATAAATTGCCTGCCTCGCTTGCACTAACGCCTGACCCCTCAATCGTCCAATTCGTTTAGCAGCCGGACGCTTCTTCTCCCCTGCCTTTTTGTATGCACACTGGTACAACTCTAGAGCGAAGTTGTTGTTGTTCGTTGGAACTACTCGTAGTTGGAACTCTTGCATTAGTACGTTACTTTCACCGTTAAGTTCACTCGCTCTACTGGGTTGCGGCTCAGAGCTTGAGCGATCGCCTTAATTTCTGCTCCACCAGGTTGCACAGAGGAAGCAAAATCAAAAATCAGCTTCATTGCCACAATCGCTTGCACATCTTGAGTATTGAGCAAGGCATTAGTGGGTGTAAAGAAACTTTGGAAAGAGCGCATTGGACCCTGGTATTCCAGACGCACAAATTGATCTCCCGTTTGAATTGTCACTGTTTGGTCAATCTGCATAGGGAACCGTGCCAAGAGGGGTAGGGTAGTGCCGAGCTTGCGGTAGTCTACCACTTGAGCCACAGACAGTTCTAGAACCAAAATTCCTTGGATTTTGTAGTCAGAGACGTGATCGCTCAACTCATTAAATACAGTATTAGGAGTGCCATTCAAATCAAACTGTTCTGGTTTGACTTTGAATATTGTCCCCTGTTCAGCCCCGTTGGGAGTAGGAATTGGTCTGTCACTGCCATAAGTCAACATGGTAGCCTGGGTTTGGGCTTCTGCTATCTCTCCTTTACCATAGTCAGCTACCACAAGGAATTGGGTAGTTTTTTGAATTGTGCCTTCATATTCATCTGAGGGCCGGAACTCTCCTGCCATCATTGCGCCATCTTGGTAGAGGGTGACAGTCAGTGCGCCTTTTGCCCGCCACCGCACCCGCACCGTTTTATCTACACTAGAGCTGGGCATCACCTGGGCGCTAAGTTCAATTTCCCTCGGCTCTGGTGGTTGTAGAATTCCTCGGCGATAAAGCTCCATCCGCTCGGAAAATTCAATTGTGTCCGGTAGAGTTAGTTTACCGTCATCAGTTTTTATAAATAGTCGATCGCCTACTTTCATGTCCCACTGTCCCGCCGTCAGTCCCGCTCGGATCGTGTCTCGCAGTTTGGATACCTCAGCATCCAGCAAGATATTCAAGTTCAAATCCTTAGCGAAGGCTTCCCGCAGGCTCTTGGTAGTCCAGTGGTCTAGTCCAGCAGACCAGACCTTTTGCAAAATGTAGGCAGGAGCATAGGGGGCTGCATCTTCTGAGCGAATCTTCCCGCAATCCTTTAGCGCCTTTAATACCACGTCTTGCTGATTATTTTTGCCTTTTATATCACTAGAATCCTGAGCGGGTAACACATAATGCATTAACCCTTTAGGAGCCTTAACCGGATCATTGGCGGGATAAAACAGATGACGGTAGGCATTTGTTAGAGATACTCGCACTGCCAGATCCATTTCCCCCTCTTTCTGCTTCAGCTGCTTCTGCTGGCTCTCAGACAAGTCATCCAGCCGATTTGGACTTTTGAGGATATTTTGAATTGCCCGGTACTCTCTGGCGTTATCAATCGCTCTAGCCAGTTCCTGCGTATTAGCCAATAGAAACAGCAGGCGGTTGCGGAAAGTGCGAAACTTGCCAGATTCCCCCGTGTTGCTAAAAATTTGCTCTACAACCGGGGGTGGCGGCTCTATTGAACTGGATACTGTGTCTTCGTTAAAGTCAATCAGGCACAGCGCTACAGAGTCAGGGCTATCATCCACATCGTATGCTCCCTCCGGTGCTGCTACTAAGATGAAAAGCTTGCTAGCGAAGATCGTGTCGCGGCGCGCTCGCAGGTCATCTTTAGCCTCGCTCACTCCAACCTGCTCTTTCTCTTCGGCAATAATTTTGTTAATTGACGGTTCTTCCTTAAACCGAGCGATTGACGTTATCGGGTCATTGTCTAAGTACCACGCCACTGCACTCAGTCGCTCTAATGCTTGGTTAACAAAACCTATTTCTAGCCCTGGCGCAAGTAAGGATAAATTTAACTCAGGTCGGCGCACTCCAGAGGAGATGCCTTGGGTAAGGGAGTGTAGAAAGATGGTGCGTCCTACCCAGGTAGAAAACGGTGGTTTCCCAGCAGCTAACCATTCTCGATCCTGAACTTGGGCTTGGGCTTCTCGACCATCAGAATTATAAATATCTGCTTGGATGGGCAAGCGCATCAAAGAGCGCTGCAACCGAGCAGTTAATTCATTTGTTAATTCTGAATCAACTCCAACCGGAACATGGTGAGGATGAATCAGGGGAACCCATTCAGGATGTTCATGCCGATTGTTCCAGAGATAGCGCACCACCCAAGCAAATAATCGCAAAGCGCCTCTGGTACGTTGAAACTCAGGAATTGAGGCAATCTTTTTAGTTAACAGGTTGAATAGTTCTGGATGAAAGGGGTAACTAGAAGCGATCGCACTAGCATAACGAGCATCTTTACAGCCCTCTGGTAGTGTCATCCGACTGGCACGGACTAGCTGTAAATACTCTGCTGCTGCGTTTTGGGCGGCTTCAGCGCTGACACTTGAAAATAAGCGTTGCTTGACGATGTTGTAAATTTCTACATCCGTGCTGGGACTAAGCACTCGCTCCTGTCGAGCAGAGGTTTGGATCAGTTCTTGTAGTTCTGTTGTCTCCTCACCGAACGCATCGGTCGCCGATGCTAGTGTGTAGACGATAACTAAATGATTGCAAGCCGCAGCTAAGTCAAAGAGCGAAAATAAGAAAGCTACAACCTGTTTAGCCAGGTTACTATTACCCACTAGCGTCGCTTCCGAGGAACGCAGGTGACGGGCAATTTCATCCAGCACAATCAAGGTTGGCTTGCCGTTAAGTAACCGCTCTAACACTGATGTGCCAGGGCTAATCTTCTGCTCATCTGAACCTCGGAGGAGTTGATAACCTTCTATTCCGCCAATTTGATAGGCAATCTCACCCCACAATGTATAGGTCGTAATCCCACTTTCGGGGTGATAGACCCCATTAACTGGATCTAAATCTTTACCATCAATAGCTGCCACTTGAATTGGACGGTCTGGAAGTAGGGTAAGATCATCGGCAAAGCGCTCCAGTCCCTCAAGAAGCCGACCCTGTTTGCAGATATGCCAAAGGGCAATTTGATCATGGGTTTTGCCACCGCCAAAGCTGGTTTCCAAGCGGATAATCGGCGAACCAACTGCTGCTCCAACTAATCGACCAAACACTTCTTGAATCAGCGTTTTCAAACCAGTTGTTGGAAAAGTGTTGGCGAAGAATATTCTAGGGTCTTGATAAACTTGGGGAGCGCTGCGCTCGACAACTAAGCGTAGTTTCGCTGCGAATAGTTCTAGGGACAGCTCCCCTGATAAAATTTCTTCTCTAGGAATGCAGGTATTAAATATAGATGGCAACATCAGCGTTATCAAGGCGGTGATTGAGTATAAGAGTGACTCAATAAAGTAACTCTAGGGCTGTACTTATTATTCCCATTCCTCTTGTGCAAAAGTTTAAACAATTTATGGCTTGAGATAGACTAAACCAGAACTGGAGTTTTCTGCTGCCGATGTTGGATGACAACCGTTTGAATATTTCCCTTTATAGGGAGTGTAGCCATCAACTTGTGCCTATCTTCGTGCTATCCGACTATACTCTTTATAGTTTGCAAGCGATCGCCAGAACCGTTTTTAGTCAACGAGCGTGCGATTCAACATATACTCATTAATCAGTTTCCTGCTTTTGAAAAACGTAAACTGACGTAATATTTTGACTGTAAAGTTTTAAATAGAATTCACCTGTTACCTTGTTTGCATTCAAAAAATACCAGCTATCGGCAGCAGGGTCTGGGTCGAATTGGTGCAACTTGTTAGGCGGTGATTCTCTTGTCACAGGAGAACCATCACTTAGAGACTTATTTATTGCCTCGGCACTAATCATTGAAGCATATCCACGATCTGGAGTTGACGGTTCACCGCTTCCGCCAACATCGCCGCTTGTCCCGAAGGCTACTCCCCCACCAACATACATATTTCCGTATTTATCGAAACCAAGATAGGCACACGATAATAAATCTGCTACCAGAATGCCGTTTTGCTCAAAATCGATTGGAGTATTACTAACAATTGCTTCTTCCCAAGCTGTCTTCGAGAATGCTTTAATCCATCCTGTCTGACTTCCGCCCACAACTTTATCGCCACCGTTGCCACAAAATAGTGTCTGATTTTGATCAAAAGTCACCCCACCTGGCAAACCACCAATATTTCGGATAGCAATTTTTTTGTCTCCAGTGTTCGTGTCTAAAATCATTACACCATCTGTTGCACCAGTAATTGCCAGTCTGGCTGGATCGCTCCACTCTACCTCGAAGCCACCTCCTAAGCTATACGCTAATTCTTCATCAGGTGTTTGAATATCAAAAATAACTACTGTCCCGCTCTTGTCAACCGCAACTTTATTGCCACTCGGTGAGACACGAATATATGCCGAGTAATTGTCACCTAAGTTCTTGAGCGGCGAAAATGACCTGGAACCACGATTTGTTTCTACATACACCCATCTCCCATCAGTCGAAATAATTCTCCCATCACCTAATATGTCGAATACCGGGAAGGCAGATTCAACTGCTACAGGTAAGTCAAAGGTGCTGTCAAGTTTGTAGTCTCCAAACTCTGGTGAATCAAAATTTTTCATTACTTCTATTCCTTCAATGACCCACTCAGGCTCTAGCTATCTGCCTATTGTAGGCAGATAGAATCTATGTCCATTCTTAATTACTCAAATTTTACCTATCTAACCTTACTCTCTCGAACACTACTTGCTTTCACAATCAACTTTTAGAACAATCTTAAGACCAAGTAACCCAAATGCAATTGGACAGGTAATAGTTTAGTGATGCCAGTGAAACTGGCTTGCAAGCTCGAACGGCTCGCGTTCTTGCACCTTAAAGTCGTTCCTTGCCAACCCAACTGACGCGCTTTTCAACGCCAAAGCCATCCTCAATTGTATGGTCTGCGTAGGAGTCAATCCGTGCCTGAACCACAATAAAGCAAAGCTCCTCCGTATCGGAAATATTTCGCATACAGCGTTCCCCTTGAGGGTCTACACGCACTGCTGACCCCTCACTCACACCAAACACGAGACCATCAACCTGGAATTCTCCTTCGCCTCGAATAAAAATATAGATTTCTTCGTTCAGGCGGTGCTTGTGGTAGAACGGTACTGATTTTTTCGGCGGCAGGTTATTAAAGGAAATCTCTGCACTTGTGAGATTGAGAAGTTGCTTTATAAATACCTTGCCCTCTAATTTAATAGCGGCTTCTGGAGCTTCAAAAGTAAATTGATGCAATTGAGAAAATTGTCCTAAATCAGCAACAGCAAAGTTCTGTCCAGTTTTAGCAGTGAGTGCAGACTGAGCCATAATTACCTCATAACTTTTAAATTGCAAGTTGCAACCTAGCTTAAGGTAAATAACTTGTAAAATGCAAGTAAGGCTCAATTAATTTCTAGTTTCTGTTTATGACTCAAGCGCAACGCTCTCCATGCCCGATCGCCTGTACCTTGGATTTAATCGGCGATCGCTGGACACTGTTGATTATCCGGGACATGATGTTTTTCAACAAGCAGCGCTTTGAGGAATTTCTAGAATCTCCTGAAGGAATTTCAACTAATGTCCTGGCGAATCGCTTGAAGTTGCTTGAGGATTTAGGTTTAGTGGAAAAGCAGGCGTATAGTAATCATTCGCGTCGCATGAACTACCAACTTACAGAAACAGGACAAAGCCTCCGTCCTGTACTGAAGATAATGACTGCCTGGGGGTTAAAGCATATTCCTGACACAAGAATTCCTAAAACTGAATCAATGACATAATTAGAAATAGAGCAATCTTCTAAGCTTATGCCTATCTTTAGTTATTTAAGATCGCTATATTATTTACAGTATTTTTCGAGAAGAGATATAACTAATTCAAACCTATTAGGTTGAGTTTGTACTGCATAAGCTTCTCTTTCTAAATTTTGTCTGTCGTTATTTATATAGTGGCTAAAAAATGGTCGAGCGTAATTGCTAGGTTGAATATCTAGACCTAAAGCTACTACTTTTCCTTTTCCTTTACATACCTGTGCTGCGTGTACAGCTTCGTGAATTAGAGTTGGGGTAGCAATGTGTAGCTCAAAAACTATGGGATTAATCCAAATTGTTTGGGAATTTTCTTCTAATAAGCCATAGGCTCCTCGCCTTGCTGGTAGCTTGAGGATTACCTGAAATCCAGCTTTTTCTAGCCGATTTTCTAAATCTAAAAATTGTTGATTAGCAGTTGGTGATTGGGAAATTAATAATGAACTTAATAAGAGTAACTTTAACATATATAGCATTTACGCAAAACTCATAGCTAGCGCTAAGTACAACGACATAAAAAAATGCGCGAACCGTGTGTTGGTGGATCTGTCACGCTCGTATGGATTGTCGTAGTTGACGGTTCGCTGTTTATTTAAGAGTTCCTACTTAGTAGTTTAAGGTAGTAAATTAGTTATTCAAATAACATATTACTATGTCGCGCTCAAAGAAAAAGCCGAATGGATGTGGATGCTCTAGTATTCCGTTCTCTGTAATTATAGCTATCTTAGGAGGTAGTTATTGGTGGTTTAGCCAGAAGCAGAATTTAGACTTTAGTAACCTTTTACCTAAGAATCAACAAATAACTATTCCGATTCTGAATTTTCCTCCAAGTGCTGATTCAACTCCCACCTCCTCTATACCAGGCACTTCAGACCTCAATTTAAATGACAAACAAGCTTCACCCAAAACAACACCTCAAAAAACACCATTACCTCAAACTCCTTGGGAGAAAAAAGTAATTAGAGGAATTTATTTAAGTCGCTACCAAATCACTAATAATGCCGACGAACAAACAATTCGTGAACGAGTTCGTTACTATCGCTCTCAAGGAATCAATACAATTATTCACGGTGTTTGGGGTAATGGTTGTACGATGTACAACAGCGACGTTATGCAGCAAACACTAGGATACAGAAGTTGTCCAAACCAGTTTCAAAATCAATGGTTAGATTGGTTGATTGATGAATCACACAAACAAGGAATGCAAGTTCATGCTTATTTCGAGAAAGGTATCAAAATAGACAAAAATAGCCCAATTTATGATTTAGCAATCTCTCAAAAATGGCTTGTTCCTGGTGTAGATAAAACCTACGTCGGAATTGATCACTATGTCCTTGATGTCCAGAATTCTCAGGTTGCTAATTTATTCAAAGATATCTTAGTAGAGTTCGTTAAAAAGTATCCGAATATTGATGCAGTACAATGGGATGATTATCTAGGTTATCATGCTGAATTACCTGGTAAAATTGACCGCACTACTAAGTTAACTAATTTTTTACGGCAAATGATAACTGCGATGAAACAAGCTAACTCTTCAGTTAGTTTTGATATTTGTCATCATAATCCCTATTGGGCTAAACAATATTTTGCAGCTGATTGGCAGAAATGGAATGTTGATCGAGTGTTTGTTCAAGCTTATAATGAAGCTAATTTTAAAGAAGAATTAAACTATGCCAAAAAATATGATGGAATTGCTATTACCGACCAACAACTCCATCGGTTAAAAGAATTAATAGATAATCCCGCAATCAAGAGTGTCTTAATTTTCCCACTCTCTGGAAAACCAGAATCAACAGCTTCTAGCTTAAAAAGCTTGACCCAAGACAACAACTAAACTGTAGTTGAATTGAGCTATATCGTCATTTTTAAAGCCTAATCGTCTGCTGCGATACTCTTGGGTACTCTTTTCCTAGATATGCTAAATACGGGAATTTTTAGATGGTAAAGTGTTGCCCAATTCATCGGACGAGAATTACAAGAACCTATCGGCGATAGAAAACGTAGACTACGAACAAGCAGGACAATAGCTCAACTCTGACAAGTTGTACTAAACTACTCCTTTAGACATACTGTAACTACCAGATCCCCCCCGATACCATTTTTCCTTCTTTACGCCAACCGAGAGAACATTCGAGACCCGCTCACGCGCCTTAGTTCTCACGTATTGTGGTATTTCATCCACAAATATGGCATCTACTATCGCGGCAATCTCTAATACCTGCCCTGAATGCTGTTGCATAACTTCAGATACAGCCTGAGATAAGGTAGCGTTGCTGAACTCGGAGCGCAAATACTGTTGCCAAGTCTCAAGTTCTGAGCTTGTCTTCTTGGGTGCGGATTTTGCATTCTGCTTTTTGCTAGCTGTGTATGAATTCTTATGCGCTTGCCGCTTCTGGGTATCTGGCACTGCTGGAGTTTTAGCATCAACAGTAGTATCTGTCTCTGGTTGGTCTAGTTCTAGAGTTGCCTCATCCTGGGCAATAGGTTCAACAATTTCTTCTGCAACTTCAGCCTCTGATAAAGCAACTGGTGTCTGTACTGGTGTTGCTATCGCTGTAGTAGTGGCAGTATTAGTAGGAGCAAATAGGTCAATAACAGTTTTGAGACTGCGGCGTTTCTCCTGAATTGATTGCAGTTGAGCGTTCAACTGAAGTTCTTGTGTTGCTAGGAGGGCATCAACTTCTAGGAGTTTGGCAACTGTGGGATTAGATGTATCTAAGGAATTTTGGGAGTTTGACACCGTAAGGAATAACTTGAAGAGAACAATTTGCTAGACAATTGTAAGGGAAGATTTACTCTTTATGCACGAACCTATCCATAACTACAGCAAAAGCTCAAGGTAAGTCTTACCGTATTCCGATTTCCTTGAGCTTTTACATCGGAAAAATACTCAAAACAATAAAGTCTTTACAAGGTAAGCAAAGAATTTAAGCTTGATAAAATTCGTGGGGGAAGGCCCACTCACTTCACCTCTGTGCGAACCCCGATCAGACAGAAATCATAATGCTCGAAAATAGAGAGGTTTGTTGCTGTAGTAAGCGAACGCTTTTTCTCCGCCTCCCTAACTATTACCTAGCTAAATTAACATAGATATAGATACAGTTATAGATATGGTATAATTTAAGTAAGGGTAGCAATTAGGAATAACTTACCAATAGGAGTAATCGGGTGAGAAAGTGGCTTAAAGAGCTTGTTGACCAATACTTGGAAGCGATCGCTAATCTTGAGGACACGCCTGTTGGCTATGCTGAAGCCGCACGGTGGGCAGACTGGATGAAATCTCAGTGGGCGGCTCATGGTCTGAATACACTTAAGCAACAGCGCAATCTGATGACCGATGTCCGCAATGCTGTCAAGCAGCAGCTAGGTGAAGCTCACATGGCATTGGAATCCATGAACTTTACCAAGGCAGAGTGGACTCAAATCAATGACCCTATTGACCAGCAGGTCGCTACCCGCAATGAAAACCAAGGCTTAATTGATAATCCAGATGCTATCGTCCAAAAAGCAACTGCCCTGCTGGGTAGTCGTGAGTGGGCTGATGTGGCAGCTGCTCTTGCTGTCCTAACCGGACGCAGAAGTAGCGAAATTCTAGCAACT
>QQTW01003802.1_pt1 | contig 11213 bp, 13 predicted proteins | sample 1904831 | NCBI WGS metagenome assembly QQTW01 (sample SAMN09435610, study PRJNA476489) | Subsurface metagenome, whole genome shotgun sequencing project.
GGATAAGCATAATTATGTAGGGATGAATATAACAGCGAGTGATTCTGAAAAGCAACAAGGATTACGTAGTTTTTTCTAGAGATATGTATTCGATTTGTTGATCGCTGCAATATATTTTCGAGGCGATGTTCTGATAGCAGGTCTCACGCTTCCAGAGCTTCCAAATCCTTCTGATCTTACACACATTTCTCGTTTTTAGGGAAAATGGTACCCTTTCTCCAGAAAAGAGTGGTAAACGACAGGTGGAGTACTTTGGCTATACATCTTTGGTTTGGAGCATGCTGTGGTTCTGAGATAGGGTCTACTCTGAGCTGGAGGTTTTAGGACGATGGGAGTGGAGATGATGATAAGAGGTTATATAATTAAACGAGGAGATGAATAGCTGAGGTATACCTCTGGGTTCTTTGAGCTGGGTGTTCGATACTGATACGCCGATTGAAAGTCACAATGTGCAAAGAAGATAGGAGGGACAGAATAGAGACTGGACTACGAAGATAAACATATCTAATTAAAAATGGAGAATGGGAAGTTGGCACACGACATTGGCGATGTCTGGTATCCTGTTGATCAAGGACTTAGCCAGGTCTCAATAGTACAGAATGGGCAAACCATTTGTTCATTTTCGTTGCATCTGCTTGGCGTTCGAGAGAAGCCCCTTCGTTGATCCTTTAGCCTGCAATCAAAGATACTGAAAGTGCCGACAGGCCCTGCTAGTTCTCGATACTCCTAACGCCTGTGAACACTCTGATATACTCGATTCTGTCATTCATACTTCTTCATCTCCTGTTGGCTGATATATATGACGACTTCGTCCAGGATCTTTGCGCATCTCTTGCCCTGAGCCGGTGAATCCGACTATGGCACATTAGTACAAAGCTTCGAAAAGGGTGGAGAGACAACGTACCTCTTGCATTTACACCGTCTGGCGTTCTGAACATGCTATCTTTCCTTGGGAGCTTAGTAAGCTTACCCTTGGTGCTGAACTCCTGCCACTTGTTCTTGCCAGCTTCGAGCTCCTTGTTTGCCTTGACTTTACGTGGCACCTTTGCGGGACGGGTCGGTCCGTCACTAACTTTGCTTGGTTCTTTCTTCGCCTGGCTTGCCAAATCCGGGTTGATGTTTGCAGCAGCGGAGATGACGTTGGTATTGACGGGTATGGTCGGCGTACTTGGCGTGCCTGGGGTACCATCAGCCTTGCGCTTCTTGGAATCGTTTGTAGTTGGCTTGATGTCTTGGGCAGAAAGGGTTTCCGTGGTGGCGTAGTTTTTGAAAGTGACGATATACACCGGCTTGCTAGATGAACCGGTGATTGATGTTATCCTCGCTGGATAGAAAGCCTTGTCTCCTGACATCCACCTCGCCAATACATTGTCATTCACAGCAAAAGTTGTTTTGGCCGGGGGTTCATCGACTGGACTGGCGGGGGCGACCGGTTTCCGATAGCCGGCTTGATATGCCGGATGATTTTCCTTGGACCATTTCTCCTTTACCGGTGGAGGTGAAGGCTTCTTGAGAGGGGCTGGTGCTGAGGCTGGCTTTAGCTCTGCGATCGCGGTGCTGGTGAGGGTAATGACTTCTTCAAGATCGTTCTTGATATTTTGCAGATCTACATTATCGGGATCTGCCTGCAAGCCTGACTGGACTGTCTCGAGCTGGGAATAAATGGTCAGCAAGATTTTCGAACTTTGAACAACCGCAGCCTACCTGGAGCTTGTACTCCTTCAATTCCGCCTCTAGAGCAGCGACTTCGGTACTCATCCTATGATGAGTAGTAAAACGGTATGAAGCACTTCTAGAATTTTGATGCAGCGATCGAAAGAATCACGTCGTAAGTCTAGTCTTGAATTGAGCCGTGGTTCGCATTGGTGAAAGAAACGCGCTTGACATTGGTAATGGCTGCCGTACAATGGTGGAACGCCAAGTCTGATTTCTAATCGGCCAAAGAGCCGCCTATCCACCAACTAGGAAATCTGCGGGACCAGAACACCACCCGTTCTGGGGAAGCAACCATCTGACTCACTCTTGGCTCGTTATGATCAGCTAGCCAGGGTAATACTTGATCGAGATCCATCAGTTTCTAACACATAATTGACAGAACTTGCTTCGTTCGGTTCAAACGGTTTCATTCCACTATCTTCCGCTAGTCGGTCTCATTGCGTCATCGCGGTTTACGGATTGAAAGTCTTACGGTCAACGTGGGACCGGCTACAACCGATTTTCACTCTCTTCAAATACATATCGCAGCCGGTGAATCTTGGCAGAAAGCAATCGAGAGGCTGCATATAGTTGATCCCATTGGACGATATCTGCATTGAAAGCAATTACCCATTGCAGTTTAGCCGGACCCTCAATCATCCCGCGCCCCGACAGCAGCAGCTGTCCTCACCCTCGCTCAACTTCCATCCAGCTTTTCCATCGGTACCATCAACATCATAGAAACACCGTCAACTCCTTCGTCGCGGAGGATCATCCGGACTGTTGGCAAGGCGAAACCTCTGTTAGAGGTGGAGGAAGTAACTCGTGCAGTGTGCGGAGTCTGGCGGCATCCAAGTCTCGGTCCCGCCTTGTCTGCCCCAAGCCCAGATCGATATCATTTATAGGATAACAATGGCCAATGGTTTCGGCGACAGTACCATCTTCGGCCCGGATCTTTCATTGACTCCTGATCAGCAGAGTCTGCTACGGACAGCCCTCGCTTCCAACAGTCCGAACAAACTCAAGCTCAACGGGTCTTCTAGTGCTCCAGAGAGTAATCAGAATTCGACCCCCGTCCGTCCTGTGATGGACCCACCAAGTAACCCTCTATTTCAGTCCCCGATTCAGGATGTCTCCAGTCTTGGGGTTGATGATGGCTTCGGCATCGACGATAGCCCATTCATAGATGGCCACGATTTCGAAGATGGCAACTTTGACTGGGAAAACAATGGGGAACAGCTCTTTGGAGACCTGCCTGAAGGACCAGATGAGGAGGGTGGAGATATCCATGATAAGAGAAAGAACGGCTACGAAGATGACAATGAACACGGTCAAAACAAGCGACGGGAGGGGAACGAGAAGCACAACAAGAAGCCCGGGCGCAAGCCATTAAACAACTCCGAACCAACAACAGTAAGTCTACCTCGAGCCTGGCTGTCCTACCCGTATACTAACGCTCGAGAAGAAGCGTAAGGCACAGAATCGGGCTGCTCAAAGAGCCTTCCGTGAGCGCAAAGAACGCCATCTCAAAGATTTGGAAACTAAAGTCGAGGACCTCGAAAAAGCTTCCGAGACTACCAACCATGAAAATGGTCGCCTACGTGCTACGGTAGAACGGCTTAACAATGAAGTCAAAGAATATCGCAAAAGGCTGTCGTTGACAAGTACTGGTTATTCTCCCCCGACAGCCTTGTCACCACAATTTGGCAACAACAAAACCACAAACAATGACTTTCAATTTGCTTTCCCCAAATTTGGTGACCTACCAGGGTCAACCTTCATGAGCAATGGCTCTCTTACCAAACTCAACGATCCAACCAAAGCTCCCTCGCGAACATCGTCAGGGAACAACACCATTTCACCGCGAACTGGGTCGTCCGGCTCTGGCAACAGGAGATCTTCTATCAATGCTGTCATCTCACCAACAAACCAGAACAGGTCTTCTAGTATGGGCTCCACCCCTGCAGCCGGAATCCAGGCCTCTCCAACAGGCTTCCATGGCAACGGCACGGAGGATTTGAACGGGTTGTTCAGTCCTTCAATACTGGAAAGCGCATCACGAAGCAACTCTGCGGACTATATGTTCCCTATCACGAATAAGTCAGCTGCGCCTTCGACGAATCAGGCCAACACCGACAGCCCTGCTGCCTCCAGTAAGCACCGAACATCATCTTCGTCAATGACCGCTTCTCCATCCGTATCGTCAGTATCCCATGCTGGAATGGACTCCTCGTGCGGGACCACTCCAGAGCCGTCTTCCGAGCCACATGAATACCGTAAGCCAACAGAAGGCACACTCAACACCATCAACGAAGAAACACCGCCGAAGGTCCCGGCGGACGACAAGCGAACATTTTGTGACGAATGGGCTACCGCATGCGGCAATACCCTCGATTCAGTACCTCGCGCGATGTCTCAAAAGGAAAACCGTTCAGTACTGCCCTCCAGCGTCAACAAGTCTCCTTCTAGTGATGTCAACGGAATTGATTGGTTAGCTCGGCAGAATGGCGGCCTATTCGATCCCGAGCTCTTTGGCGATTACAGAGACACACAGAACGATCTTTTGAATAGCGATTTCTTCAGTGAAGCATTCTTGAACCAAGACTTCAATACACCGTTCAATATGCCCGAAGACCTAACTCCTGTAGAGCCAAAGAAGGATCTGATGCAACAAGTGGAGGATCAGAAAGAGGCAGAACATGACGAGATTGTTCCAGCAGGCCCGGGAGAGTATCTGACTTGCGACAAATTATGGTTGGTATCCCCCTATCAGTCTTTGGCTCCTGCTAAAACTATCTTAGGGATCGCGTACAACAGTCTGAGAGGGCACGTTCTGGCGAAGTGGATATGGACAATCTTTGCAGTCAACTGAAAGCGAAAGCCAAGTGCTCTGGCAGTGGAGCGGTCATCGAGCAGAAGGATGTTGATGCAATCTTGGGGCCTGCGACTGGGGAGCAGCTCGACGTTCTTCAGATGTTCAAGTGATCTCTTGATGATCCTCCTTGGAGGTGGACCTTGAATGAAAAGCGATTGAATGAATACGACTCTGCAGATTACATTCATGAAATAGCCATGTGGGCAAAGATTCTATTCGGAAATACCACGGCGTCGGAGATTGATATTGAAGTCGCCACAAGCGCATTTAACCAATCAAAAGCAGCTCGTCGAGAGCCTTAAGCTTGCATTCCCATATAAATACATCAATTATCTGCTGGTTTCTCAGCAATGTATGAGAGCATGCCCCTGAATGCCCCTAAATGCTATGAATATATCATGTACTTTGGTACTACTACCTATGCAGTATCTTAGAGCTTGATATCCTTAGCGATTCGTTCTGCAATCGCCATGAAAGCTTGGGCTCTCCCAGTTCCTGGCTCCGCTACGACGGTCGGCTTTCCTCTATCCGCATCATCGCAGATGCTTGCATGCAAAGGTATATCACCTAGAAATGGGACTTTGTGCTTTGAACATGCTTGAGCGACGCCTTCGGAGCCGAAGATATGGGTGCTGTGGTTGCAATTCGGACATATGAAGACAGACATGTTCTGAACCATTCCTAGCAGCTATCGCGGATCATCAGGATCAGTACTCTTCAGACGAGGGACATGAATAACATGCACTTACAGGCACATTGACCTTCCTCATCATCTCGACACCCTTGACGGCGTCCTTCAAAGCGATGTCCTGTGGTGTGGATATGACGATTGCACCTATTCGTGATTTCGATCAGCATGCGAGGTCTGCATGGGTTTATCGTGTGAACAACAGGAGTAAGTGACCTACCGTCCAGCACTACCTGCTGCGTAATCGTCAACTGCGTATCTCCCGTCCCCGGCGGTAAATCCATCACCAGTATATCCAACCCTCCCCACTCTACCTCCCACAGCAGTTGTTGCAATGCTTTCATCACCATCAACCCTCTCCACACCACGGGCTTATCCTCTCCAACAAGGTATCCCATACTCATACTCTTAACTCCATAATTGACGATCGGCAGCAATTGGTTGCCTTCACTCAATCTCGGCTCATGTCCATTTAAGGAGAGCAGGGTTGGGATCGAAGGACCGAAGATGTCTGTATCGAGGATACCTGTCCTGTGACCTAGCCTCGCGAAAGCAAGAGCGAGGTTGACAGCAATGGTTGATTTGCCTACACCTCCTTTTGCGGAGGAGACGGCGATTGTTTTGCGGACGGAGGGGAGGGGGCGTTTGGTGGGGAGGCCGCGTTGCATGCGGGGGATTTGGGGAGGAGCGCCGGAGCGCGGGAGGCCCAGTGGGTTTTCATGACGGAGGCATTGGAAGGTGGAGAAGAGTCGAGGTTTGATACTCATACTCTTAAGGTGAACATTGTGGTGGTGGTTGTGAGGTTGTGAAATGGGTGGCTGGGGGAGGCGTCAATGCGGGCAGCCGCAAAGGCTGATGCATGCTGTGGAGACTGCTCCGTCACCATCCACCTGCATGAATCCGACCTATGAACCTATTTCAGCTCCATTAATTACCCATGTAGCTTAACTTTCAATAGTAGCTAAGCTTGGTGCGACCCCAGCAATCATGGACGTTGCGTACGACCATATTCAAGAAGAGGCCCTTGATGAAGTTGCCAAGAAAGAAGCAGAATCCAAAGCCAAACAGCCAGACCTCACCAACGAACTTCAAGAAACTTACAGAGCCATCTCCGCCAGCCCGTGGGGTGCCAAGTTGGGCGGATGGTTTAGCGATGTCAAGAAGCAAGGAGAAACGTACTACAAGGAGGTACCTAAATACGTCAAGGATGCACAACAAGAAGCCTCCTCTGCCAGCGAGGATGTCTTGAAAGGTTTCACAGATCTGACAGCTACCTTGGTCAACCGAGCAAGATCGATGTCCGCTGGACAGCAGAACAGACCCGACGACCCCAAGACGGAGGCATTGGATAGCTTGAGTCAACCTGCGGCTACGGAGGGGGCTAAGGAGAAGGAACGGGAGAGAACGGAAAGCGAAGCTCTGCGCGAATCAGAAGGTCTCATCGCAAGATTCAGAACCGAGGCTTCGAAGAGATTGAAAGAGGTCCAGAAGGCGGAGGATGCGGCGGATGAAGCATTGCTTAAATTCGGCACCAACGTCAGGAACTTTCTACGGGATGCCGTCACTATCGCTCCGCCAAATGAGGAAGATGAGAAGAATAAGGGCAAGGACGGCTCAAGCAGGGTGCTATTTGAGAGCAAAGATCAAGATGGCCAGAGGGTCATTCATACCACCCGCTTCGATGCTCAGTTGCATGCAATACACTCGTCTTTTGACAGCTTCGCCAAAGACCCGGAAAGCGCAGAGTATGATAAATGGCACAATGAATTCGATGTGGAGAAAAAGACGGATGCAATTGCCACAGACTTGGAGAAATACGAGGAGCTGAGAAGAGCGATGGAGAAACTAGTGCCGGAGAAAGTCGAGTATAAGACTTTCTGGTCGAGATACTATTTCCTGAGGATGGTGATTGAAAGTGAGGAGCAAAGGAGGAGGGAAATGTTGAAAGGTATGGCTATAACTGCCTCCCTTGCTACTCATCGAACCACAAACTACTATTTACCTCCACCAGACGCAGCCCTCAACCCTGCCGAAACCGTCTCCTGGGACGACGACAGCGACGACGATACACCTTCTACCCCCCAACCCAAAGACTCTCCTACCGCCCCTCCCAAAGCCTCCGACACCATCTCGTCCACAACCCACTCTTCCACCACCACCCTCCAACAACCCCAAACCCAGAATACATCCACCGAAGCTTCGGATGCCACACCAAGAAAAGAGTCTCTCAGGCCCTCGAACGGCACGTCCCGCCGCTCACAAGACCAGCACAGCCAGCCAGATAGCGATGCCAGCTATGATCTTGTCAGTGGAGCTACCAGTCGAGCACCAGGTAGTCCGAAGGAAGAAAAGGGGCTAGATGCGAAGGAGAATAAGAAAGAGGAGAATGATGATGATGATGAACCGGATTGGGAATAGGGGTTTACCGATGGCGATTACTTAAGCCTCGCCGCGCTCGTGTAGTAGGTTTAGGTTCTTTGCGTCCGTGGAGTTCTCGCCGAATTCGGCCAGGAAGTAGGTATGCGGTTTGGATCCTAGGTAGTTTATTAAAGCCCACTTACAACTGTGTGCTTCGGTTTGGCTGCTGCTCCTCTTCTATGCGCATGTTATCCTGCCCTTGCAACGAGGCCGCTCTAGTCCCCGTGTCATCTCTCAACTCTTTATCACCTTCCTGCTATTCTTTCATCGTACTGACAAAACATCCATCTATTCATTTTCTCTATTTACTTTTACTCTAATTTTCAGTTCTGTATCTGATAGCAACTAACCCTTCCAACCCCAATAATTGCAGAAAATAAATACCAAAAGGATAGGATTTGTATGAAGGAAGTGAGCCCGGGGCAAAACAGGTAGCAATACAAGGACAATAGCGTCACAGCGCTCTGCTATATAACAAATCCATTTATCTCTTAAATAAAGCACAAAACAAAATCACACATCCGAAAGCCAGAGATCGATCTTTACAAGCAAGCCTCGCCTCCCCATCTCGGCTTCCCACCCCGTGCAAAGCCCATCTCTCCACCACTCACCTTAAAAACCCAGCCCAATCCGCTTCCACGACTTCTCCACATCCGCCACCAAGGTTGCAAAGTTTTCGTCCTCGAGACATTCGCAGATCATGTTATCAAGCGCTTCTAATCGTTCCTCTTCTGTCTGTGCGGAGTAGGCAGCCATTTGGTCTTTGTCTGTTGATGGCGGGAGGGCGGTCGGGCGTTTGGGGGCTGGGGCGGGGAGGTGTTGGTATTTGCGGACCCAGTGGTCGAGACGGGTCATGTATTCTTCTGGAGAGATGTCCTCGGTGTTGGTGTTGGAGATGGGGGTGGGGGGTTTGTTGGCGGATATGTCTGTTAGGACGTGGTTTGAGGCGGGGGATTTGGTTGGTGAATGGGTGGGCAGGACAGGGAGGTCTGATGTTGTCATGGGACTTATACCTGCCGCTGGACCTGGTCCATCGGTTGCTACAGTTCTTGACTGTTGTATGGTACTGCCAGGCTTTGCCGACGTTGGCCTGGGTTTGGCACTTGATGATGGCGGCCTTGAGAGTTGCTTTTTAGGCTTTGGTTTTGGCTTTGGCTTTGCTCGACTTGTCGATTTTTTTGCTGCTTTCTGGGGTGTTTCCTCGATTGTTATAATATCGCTTGGCGCTTTCAGACATGGTGGCTCTCTAGCGAAAGGCAGCTCTCTTCTTGGTGGCATTAACTGGGTGAGTGTAAGTGGGGCAGTAGCTGGTCGTTCAGAACCCTTATCTGGCGCGCTTGAGGATGGAAACAGGTGGCCAGAGGATGCTGTGGCGCGCTCTTCAATGTTCGGACTAGGAAGAAGACCCGTTGATCCAGCGGTGGTCAGGCCACGGGTTGCACTTTCAAACGTGTCGAATGGCTTGGGCAAAGTTTGGCGGTAGAGCGACCGTGAACCATTGGACATTCTATCGATGTATGAACTGGCGCCGAGATCAGACTGTCCGTAGGGATGAGGGTCGTTGTTCTTGTGAGACGACCTGTAAGCCTATTAGTTTGATAGAGGTGCACACTTTGTCTACGTACTCGGGCTTCAGCGGCGTGTCTTGGCTGTATACAGAGTATGATGGCAACTGCTGAACGCTGGAGTGCGATACTGGTCTTGTGATACCGCTTTGGCTGGCAGACGGTGGTATGTTCTTGTCACTGACAGGAACTCCAATAGCCCGAAAGATCTTCACAGCAACATCGTAGCCAGACTCTGGCCGAAAGTTCATTTGTATTCTTCTCACCTAATAGGGTGGTGAGCCTCTAGGTTTGGTAAACGATAAGACTCGTACCTCTCCAGTCGATAGCTGATACCGAAGTGCCGCGGCTGGGCGCTTGATGACCAGAACAACATAACGATCAGAGTCCTGTATTTGTTGGGACCTATATTTCTCCTCATCAAGACGAACTTGGTACGATAGATTTTCCAAATCAATTTCTTCCTGTCATAGCAGATTAGAACACAATGAAAGTCACCAGTAACATCCGCAGCGTAAACAAACAAGTCTCTGCAACAAGACTATCGTTACAATGCAATGTACATACAAGAAGATCGCCATGCCGAACCAGCTTGAGAACTTGCTTTTCAGATACAGCACCTAGGCCAGGTTTTCTGACATGATCAAATACAGCGAACATCTCGGTTCCACCCGAAAGATGCTCCCACAACAACTTGGCATGCAATGAGGCAGTAGTACAGAACGATAACTTATGTAATGGTAATGAGACTGGACCATCAGTCGACATCGTGAACGAAAAGGACGATATGACTCAAGGAGAAGTGAACTCAGATGGATGAGGGACAGACGGAATGAGATAGTGGGAGGTGCCTGGTACAGCTACTTTTATACTGTATAATCGATATCACTGAGATCTTCTACCGAATCATCATGCTACACACAACATCTCCGTTACCTGGGTTAACTGCAATTGAAACATTATCAAAATCGGGTGGACTTTGAAGTCATGGTGTACTGCCCTTTAGGGAATAGTGATTGATCAACGTCGGAACGGCACGGCCCGTCCCTTCGCAGAAGCCGATATGCAAGCCAAGCATTTGGCGGTCACTGTATGGAACCTTAGAACTTTGCGACAGGTCTTTGTTGCCCCCTTGGACACTCTAGATCCGGGAGCTCGCTTGAAGGGCATGACGAACTTTATAACAGGCCTTTGATCGACTAAAGGCTTGTGGGATCACCCAGGAAGCCGCTTCATCGTACTCCTAAGCCTCCTGGTACTTTGAGCGCAATGGCTCCTAGTGAAGAGGGAGATTCCCTGCAGCTAGACAGTGATGTCTTTCTGAAGCGATTGGCCGCTTTTCACCAACAGCGAGGGTATTCATCAGTTCTACATCGTTGGCGAACCCAGGCTAATCATTTCCCAGCACTACGCTCGAAACTTCACCACGCGTCAACAACAAGTCCATCGACCTACAGAAGCTCTACCAAGTTGTGGCCGAATTTGGTGGCTACGACCAAGTGAGCCGTGCGAAGCTAGAGTGGCGCAAAGTCGGTCAAACATTTGGGCTGGGATCCACCAACGCTGCAGCTTACGCCTTTGCCTTGAAGACCGTCTATTACAAGAATCTAGCGTAAGAATGGATGCACACATCAAAGACACACGCTGATAATGACCAGCGCTTTTGAGATCAAAGACCGCTTTAAGAGAGAGCCACCGCCCAGAGAGATCCTTGAAGATATTACCGCAAAAGGTGGCGATCTGTTGACCCGTACAGTCCAAAACTATTCGCAACCGTCGATAGAAGATGCAGAACCATCGGGCGACGACGAAGTTACCACACCCAACGCTGGGGACAAGATGGACATCGATGAGCCGGGCAGTGGTACCGGTCGCTCAACTCGGGGTGAGCTTGGCCATCACAAATTACCCTTGGGCGGATTCTAATTCTCGTGGCAGGTCTGCGCCAAGCACCTCCTCAACGAATCCTTTT
>QQTW01003803.1_pt1 | contig 11213 bp, 5 predicted proteins | sample 1904831 | NCBI WGS metagenome assembly QQTW01 (sample SAMN09435610, study PRJNA476489) | Subsurface metagenome, whole genome shotgun sequencing project.
ACTACAGCAGATGCGATAGAGTTCGGCGATCGAGGGAATTTCAGTGCCACAAATCCCACTGCTGTACCGTTACTAACAGTGCAACCATCAGCATTTTTGTTCAATCAACTCAATCCCGCACCCATCGCCAATAATTCAATTGCAGCACCACAACTCAACCCATCAGAAGCAACTGGATTTAGCTTGCGAGTGCCAGAGGGAGAGGGATTGACGCTATTAGGCGGCAACGTCAGCATGGACGGGGGCGGAGTGAATGCCTTGGGAGGACGAGTAGAGATCGGGGGACTAGGCGCACCAGGAACAGTTAGCCGCAATGCCGATGGCAGTTTGAATTTCCCAGATGGGATATCGCGAGCAGATATATCGCTGACGAACCAATCGCGCATCGATGTAGCGGCAGATGGCGGCGGCAATATTACCGTGAATGCTGGTGATTTTGAAATTTCAGGCAGTCGTTTAATAGCAGGAATTGGTAACAATTCTGGTTTTGTTGGTGCCCAAGCAGGAGACATTACGCTCAACGCTAATGCCATTCGCGGCGGAGAATCAGCCCGTATTCAGAATCGAGTCGGTGTTGGTGGTATCGGTAACGCTGGCAATATCAGCATTACCGCAAGCTCCCTCTCCCTGACTGAAGGTGCTGCACTAAGTGCCAGCACCTACGGACAAGGCAACGCAGGTGATGTAATTATCAATGCTCGCGATCTCGTCTCTTTGGATGATAGTAATATCTTTAGTACTGTCGGCGATGTCAACGCGAACACAAGAGCTGTGGGCAACGGCGGGGATATCAGCATTACTACAGGCTCCCTTACTCTAACTGACGTTTCACAACTAGTTGCGAACACCTACGGACAAGGCAACGCAGGTGATGTAATTATCAATGCTCGCGATCTCGTTTCCCTGGATGGAGCCAGGAGTGCTATCTTTAGCTCTGTCGGTGCTGTAACCGCGAACACAAGAGCTGTGGGCAACGGCGGGGATATTAGCATCACCACAGGCTCCCTTACTCTAACTGACGTTTCACAACTAGTTGCGAACACCTACGGACAAGGCAACGCAGGTGATGTAATTATCAATGCTCGCGATCTTGTCTCTTTGGATGCCAGTAGGATCTCTAGCTCTGTCGGCGAAGTCAACGCGAACACGGTTGGAGTGGGCGACGGCGGCAATATTATCATCACCACAGGCTCTCTTTCCCTGACCAACGGTGCACAACTAGTTGCAAACACTATAGGACAAGGCAACGCTGGCGATGTAATTATCAATGCTCGCGACAGCGTCTCCTTGGATGACAGTAATATCTTTAGCTCTGTCGGCGGTATCGACGCGAAGACGATAGCTGTGGGTGACGGCGGCAATATTATCATCACCACAGACTCCCTCTTCCTGACTAACGGTGCACAAATAATTGCCGCTACTCTCGGACAAGGCGATGCTGGCAATGTAACTATCAATGCTCGCGATCGCGTCTCCTTGGATGAAGTTAGTGCTATCTTTAGCTCTGTGGGCGCTGAAAACGCGAAGACGATAGCTGTAGGTGAGGGCGGCGATATCAGCATCACTACAGGCTCCCTCTCCCTGACTAACGGTGCACAACTAGTTGCCAACACTCTAGGACAAGGCAATGCTGGTGATGTAATTATCAATGCGAGCGGAAGCGTTAATGTGGAGGGGATAAACCAGCAAGGATTCCCTAGTGCAATATTCACTGATACCGTACCAGGTGCAGAAGGACATGATACCGTAGCAGGTGCAGAAGGACAAGGCGGAGAGATACGCCTTGCTGCCGATTCTATCCGCATCGCCGATGGAGCCATAGTCTCTACCGAAACCTTTAACCGCTTTGGGGGAGGAAGCGTCACCTTCAATGCCAATACCTTTGAAGCTGCTGGAGGTGGACAGGTAATTACTGCTACCAGTGGCAGCGGAGGGGCAGGCAATATCACTCTCAATATCGCAGAGCGCATTACCCTTTCTGGATCTAATCCTAGCAACATCCCCCTCACTGGGCAAGCAGCAAGTGGATTGTATGCCAATACCACTCCTAATTCTTCTGGTATTGGCGGCACAGTGAAAATTACCACTGGCAATTTAAAAGTATTCGATGGCGCGACAATTGCCGTCAATAGTCAAGGTGAGGGCAGAGCCGGAGACATTGACATTACAGCCAATAGGGTGCAATTAAAGGACTCCTCCCGCCTCAGCGCCGAAACGAATACAGTCAATGGCGGCAATATCACGCTTAGTGATGTAGAGCTATTGCAGTTACGCAATGGTAGCCTAATTTCCACCACCGCCGGAACTGCTCGCGCAGGAGGCAACGGTGGCAATATAAACATTGACTCCGATTTAATTGTTGCCTTGCCTAACGAAAATAGCGACATTAGAGCCAACGCTTTTACTGGCAGTGGTGGCAACGTGCGCATCGATACTCAAGGACTATTTGGCATTGCCTTTCAAGCCCAAGATAATCCTCTCACTAGCGACATCACCGCTAGTTCCCAACAAGGACTGCAAGGAAACGTGAATATTATCTTGCCAGATGTTGACCCCAGGAGTGGTTTAGCCGAATTACCAGAGCAAGTAGTTGATGTTAGTGATCGCATTGCTCAAGGCTGTCGTGGTAGTAATGGAGCGAGGCAAAATCGGGGAGAGTTTATTGTCAAGGGACGAGGCGGATTGCCACCTAGCCCCACGGACTCGCTAATCGGCGATGGGTCTTTAGCTACTTGGGTGACGTTGGAGCAAACAAGCAGGCAAGCAACGTCTACTACTCCCGCTCCAGAACCTAGAACCGCAGCAGCACCAATTGTGGAAGCCCAAGGATGGATTGTCGATAAAAATGGCAATGTGCATTTGATTGCCAATGCTCCTACCAGTGCTGCTCAACCAAACCTAATTTGCCAGAGGCAAGAAAATAAATGACCAAAAAACGTTGGTACAAACATCTCAAATTCTGCCTGCTGGTAAGCTTAATTGCTTGGTTATGCGCGATCGCGTCACCCAGTTTTGCTCGCAGTTTCGGCTCGTCTTCTGGAACTTCAATCGTTAGTCAAACCCAGGCGCAAACGCTAGAACAACAAGGCAAAGCATTTTACCAAGCTGGACGCTTTACTCAAGCTGTAACAGTCTTGCAACAAGCCGTTCGCTCATACCAGCAGCAGGGAGATACACTGCGACAAGCGATCGCCCTAAGCAATTTAGCCCTGACTTACCATCAACTAGGAGATTGGACGCAAGCGAATGAAGCGATCGCCAGCAGCCTTAATCTGTTTGCGCGTTCTGCCAATTCTGCCGAAAGACTGTTAGCTACAGCCCAAGCGCTGGATATTCAAGGACGATTGCAACTAGCTCAAGGTCAGGCACAACAAGCCCTTGATACTTGGCAGCAGTCCGCTCGATATTACAAACAGCTAAATAATAGTGACCTTTTAACTCGCAATCAAATCGAACAAAGTCGCGCTCTGCAAGCTCTCGGATTGTACGAGCGGGCGATCGCCCTCCTCACCGAGTTAGAGCAAAATTTGCACTCTCAAAGCGACTCCACCACCAAAGTTGCCGAACTGCGGAGTTTGGGCGAGGCGTTGCGCGTGGCGGGAGACTTGGATCTATCACGGCAAAGATTACAAGATAGTTTGGCGATCGCAGAGCGACTAGTAGTAAATCCGTCTAATACTGACGATGTGAAAGAGGCGATCGCCTTGACACAACTTAGTTTAGGTAATACAGCACGCGCCCAGCAGGCTAATTCTACCGCCCTCAAGTGGTATCAGCAAGCAGCAAATACCAAGGTAGCGACAACGCAGTTACAGTCCAACCTAAATCGCTTTAGCCTGCTGATAGAAACGGCAAAACTATCAGACGCTCAAACTCTATTGCCGCAAATTCAACGCCAAATGCAAGATTTGCCGCCCAATCGCACGACGGTATTTGCCCGAATTAATTTAGCTCGAAGTTTAGCCAAAGGAGCGCCCAAATTCTCATCGACTGATGCAGCAGCACTTTTGTCTGCGGCGGCAAAGCAGAGCGAACAATTAGGCGATCGGCGCACTCAATCGTATGCATTAGGGCTGTTAGGAGGATTGTACGAACAAACTCAACAATGGTCATTTGCAGATAGTCTGACTCGTCAAGCGCTGCAATTAACATTATCTACCAATGCCACTGATGTCACCTATTTATGGCAATGGCAACTCGGACGCATTCTCAAAGCTCAAGCCCAAAATGGCATTGATGTAGCTAAAAGAACGGAAGCGATCGCCAGCTACGAAGAAGCATTAAAAACTCTGCAATCTTTGCGATTAGACTTAGCTTCTATCAATCTTGACCAACAATTTTCGTTTCAGCAAAGCGTTGAACCTGCCTATAGACAATTAATCGAGTTACTCTTGCAACCTGATACAGATGCACAAGAGCCAAAGCAAGAGAGTTTGGTGAAAGCTAGGAAAACGCTAGAATCTCTGCAAACTGTTGAACTACAAAACTTTTTTCGTGAAGCTTGTGTAGATATTCCTGTTGCCATAGATCGGGTTGTTGAACAAACCAGCACGCTGTCTGGCGAACTCTCCAATACCTCAGCAGCCGTAATCTACCCGATTATTTTGCCCAATAGTATAGAAGTAGTGCTAAAGCTGCCGAACCAAACTAACTTGCTTCACTACTCAACTAAAGTAGAGCAAAAACAGGTAAAAAAAACTTTGCAAGACTTGCGTGAGCAAATTATTCAACCAGAAATGCAGCGATCGCTCCAGGCTTTATCAGTGCAAGTTTATGATTGGTTGATCCGTCCGGCTGCTACCGAACTAAGTAACAATCAAATTGGCACATTGGTATTTGTCCTCGATGGATTTTTGAAGAATATTCCGATGGCAGCTTTGTATGATGGCAAACAATACTTAGTTGAAAACTATGCGATCGCCCTAACACCAGGTTTGGAATTGCTACCACCACAACCTTTAGAACGTCAAGATATACGGCTATTGTTTGCCGGATTAAGTCGCTCAGTCGAAGATTTTAGTCCTCTAACGGCAGTCGAACAAGAAAAAGATGGAATTTTAGCCAAAATTCCCCAGGCAGTTATCTTGCTAGATCGAGACTTTACGGCTAAAGCATTACAAAATCAGATCGAGCAAGCGCCGTTTCAAATTGTCCATCTAGCAACGCATGGTAAATTTAGTTCCGATCGCGCTCAAACATTCATTCGCACCCTCGATCGCCGCATTAATGTAGACGATCTAAATCGCATCCTCCAAACTAGAGAGCAAGTGCAACCAACAGCGATTCAACTTTTGACCTTGAGCGCCTGTCAAACAGCAGAAGGTGATGAACGAGCCGCTTTGGGGTTAGCAGGAGTGGCAGTCAGAGCCGGAGCGCGTAGCACCCTTGCTTCATTGTGGAGTATTGATGATCGCTCTAGTGCGTTTTTGATGGTTGAATTTTACCGTCACTTAGTTGAAAATCCATCTTTATCTAAATCTCAAGCATTGCGCCAAGCTCAACTTACACTTGTCAAGCACCCAAACTACAATCATCCCTCCTACTGGGCACCCTATGTATTATTGGGAAATTGGCTTTAGTTGAATTTTTTGTCTTTTGCGTGCTGAATAAACCTCTGGAGTGAATAGCTGGAGGATGGCACAAATAAGTCCATCGAACGGGAAGCACCAGAATTGACAGCTATATCTTCTAAACCAAGCGATCGCATCAAATTTATCCAAGCCGATTTAGTATTATTGTCAGTTGGATTAGTGCGATAAAGTTTAGCCAGAATATTTACTGCATCATACCAAAGATTATTTTTTATATAAAGATTAGCCTGCTCTTGAGGAGTTGCCCTAACAAGTTGGTTGGCTATATTTGCATTGAGGGAAATGCGCTCAATGCCTCCTTGGACGTACATCGGTGTTTCTTGGTCACAATTTAACTTGAAATACCATTTGTAAAGCTTGCCGATTTTTAGAGGCGCGACTGTAGAGGGGAGGGAAATACTAATTATGCCAGGGCTTACTTCAGCAGCAGAAAAATCAGTTGAGACAATTCGGTAGATGTTTTGACCTGTATCATCTTGCAAAATAAATTCTGCGGTCAAATCGGCACTTAGCGAGTAGGGAACGTAAACCCAAAATGTAGGATATTCAGCCGTTGTACTGCCTCCAACATAGGTTTGGGGAAGAGACTGGGTTGCAACCGAAGTTTCAGGAACCAATGCTGTTAATTGAGTTGAGGTTGCGGGGCAATCTCCGCGTCGCGCGCCGCCGCGTCTGCGTCCTGGAACTCGCCCTTTTGCTTGTTTATTATAAATTGAGTCTGATGTGTTAGGGCTGGCGTGAACTGGGATTGGGGCGAAGTCAATTACTGGGCTGCCGATAAATAAAACACCTGCTATTACTAAAGTATGTTTTAAAAAATATGGAGTTGAAAGCTTGAGCATATTGGGCAAAATCATGACGATGAAGTAGAACGAGTTGGCAATCGATAAATCAAATAAATGACTACAAAGGTGCTAGATAAGACTAGGGCTAGCACTGGAGACACAAATGGCAACCATTTGCCGCGCAGTAAACTTAAAAAGCACAATCCGTATAGAGAAATTGTGGCAACCGTCGTGCTTGCAGCAAGGTGAAACAGAACTCGCCTAATATTTTTGCGCTGCCATTGCCAGGATGCTAAAAGGCAACCTACCATTGCCCACGTCCACACCCAGCCCAAGGCTTGCCATTGAGATAAAACGGTCAGCGTAGAACGTCCATCCAACGTAGCACTCAATAGTTGAGAAATCGCATGTGCTTGGACAATTACCCCTGGCATGGCAACATGAGGATTTGTCGGCACATACCAGCGATCTTCTCCTCCTTTTGCTGTCACTCCCACTAAAACAATTTTGTCGTTAATGTATTGGGAATTAATGTTATTTTTTAATATTTCCCCAAGCGTGACGCGGTTAGCAATTTTTTCTGTAGAACGATAGTTGAGCAATATTTCGCTTCCGCCTGACTCTAATAGCGGATAATAGCTACGATCTGATCGCAAAATCTTAATTACCCGATCGCCTAGTTGTAAATCACCATTAGCTGTAAATTGAGTTTTTATATTTTCTTTCTGCAAATATTGAGCAGCAATAGCAACGCCAAAAGCGCGATCAACGTTAAAAGCGCGATCGATATTACAGCGAGAGTTGGGCGTTCCTAACAACGGTACCATCCCTAAAAGATGGCGGCGCAGGATACCGTCGCTATCTTCTCTAAAATCGCTGAACCCAACACGATTTAACGGTACTTCTGGAGGTGGGTTAATACTAGGAATATCAGGATCGTCAAAATCTTCTGCTTTACAGACAGTAATCAGTTCTGATGTATGGCGTAAGCGATTAGCTAATTCTGGTAAATTAGCATCTACAGAAAAGTCTCGGTAAATATCTAAGCCAATGACGCGGGGTTGATGTTGCTCTAAAACGCTTAACAAAAGATTCAAAGAGCGATCGGACAACGACGTTTCGACATCTTGATGCCAAGATTGCGCCGAGAGTGACTGACGTTTTAATAACTCCCCATTATTTTGCTGTGCTTCAATATCCTCATCAGTGACTTCAACAATCAAAAAACGGGAATCGGCTCCTTCATCAGGTCGCTGTTGCATCATGCGATCGTAAACATTTAATTCCCAAGATTGCATTACCTTTAGAGGATGAATGCTAATTAGTCCAACTGTTATCGCTATGACTAAGATCGCGAACCACCCCTTATACATCCGGCGCAGCAAACGCCATAGATTAAGCACAAATTGTCTCAAGAAGTCGCCAATTGCATCTGTAATTCGTGGAGTAGTTGTTGATAAAGGAATCTGGTGAATATCTGTATCGGCATCTTCACCAAACTGAAAATTATTGTGCGTCACACCGTTGACTAATTCTTGGTAACTTGGCGGAATTTCTGCTGAATTTTGCACAATAGTTGGCAGCCAACTAGCGCAGGGAAATCGATCTTCCATGCTATGCAACCGCTCTTTAGCTTCCCGCACTGAGAGATAAAGCGATTCGCCCCTTGAATATGTAGACAAAAAATGCTTCAAAAATTCTTGAGCAACTGAATCTGGCACTGGTTCGCCCATCACAATCATTTGCGGGAAGGGCAATGTTTCTACTACCTGGGCTAATGCTAATCCATCACAGGAGTTAAAAATGGCTATTTGCAAGCCTTTAGCGATCGCCCGTTTTAATCCATACTTCAGTTCTTCTAGAGTTATTTTCTCGCGCTGATTGATGTGAATGAATCCGCGATCGCCCTCTGTAGTGCTGTGTCCAGCAAAAAACAAAATATGCCACTTTTGCTCCCAAAGTTGCTCGTCGATCTGCTGGCGCGACGGTTCAACCAAAAATTTCACATCTGCATTGGGTAGAGCTTCCAAAAACTGCTTGTCAGCCTGCACGTCAATATTTAGACTATTTCCTAAAATCGCTAAAACTTTGACTTTAGTGCAATCCGAGGCTGCCTGTGGATCTATTTCAACTTGCTCAGATACGGTAGAACTTAGCCCTATTTCTGATTTAGAGTAGCGCTCGATAAAATCCCATAGATACCAAGGCAAACGCCGTAATTGCGGATCTTGACTCCGAATCAGCACTCTAATGGACTCATTCGGACTCAAAGCTTCGCGCAGCCGTAGCTCTAGACGGAGGAATGAGGAAGATTCTAGCCAATGTGTCATCTGCTGCTGTAATTGAAATGCAGAGCGACGACAGTCATTTAGTCGATTTACTGAGCCACCATAGACGATCTTTTGCGGTTGAATTCGGCTATTAATGCTCAAAGTATCGCTACTCAAACTGCGATATATTTGTTGCCACTGTAATAGGTGTTGGGCTAGCTCTGGGTTTGGCGGTAATTCCCCAACTAACTCGGTTGATGGTCGAGCGCCATCCCTGCCGATTTCCAGCATTAGCTGCAATCCATGCTGAAGATCGCCATTACACTTTAAAACCACCAGCTTTCCATTAGTAGGCACAATAATCGCCTGTTTTTTTAGATGACAAACGTTTCTACTAGATTAATATCATTGAGCCCTAGTTCAATGCTAAATTGTTCGCCTACTATACCCTGAAAATTCAGTTGCAGCATATCCGTTTGCCGCGCTTGCGCTTGCATCACCGCCTCTTTCTGTTCGTCGAGTACCCGAATTTCTAAATCTTCTGGTAGGTAAGGAACGCACTTTGGCGGAGCGAGCTTTACCCAAATATCGACTTCAAACGATTCGTGTGGCATGAAGATCACCAGCAAAACTACTTGATGAATTGGCGATCGCGGTACTAAATCGAGTGTCTTGCCGCGTCTTATCAAGCCTGATGGTTTCAAATCCTCTGATAATTCCAAGCTTCTAAAACTTAGCACAGGTTGGGGTCCGAGTAATTCCTCTACTGCCTGCCAACCCGTTGTAAATATTCCTTGCGCCCACTTACTCAAGTTGACTAATTCTTTATTTGGCTGAAGCTGTTTTTGCGGCTTGAGGATATCTAACAGCGTGACGATCGACTGTAACCGTTCGAGGGGCAATTCTTCGGCATCCACACTAGGCACAAATCCTAGTAAGGTTGCTGTTTGCAAGTCTGCATCCAAAAGAACGGCTATGTAGCCAATCCGATTGGACCAAGCTTCCGGTGAAACATAGCAAACGGTAGCCCCTGGCAATACAGGACGACATTCTAATCTACCCTGCCCTGGAATTTCTAGATCGGCAACATCAGCTAGAGCTTGGAGCGCTGGATTCCAGCTATCACTAGCTTGCAGGTCAGTTGCAATCCCCAACCAACTTAAATAAGCACGAACAGCATCAATCGCCAAGGTATTGAGATAAACTTGTTTTGCCTTGTGCGCGTCAGAATGCTGCTGGTAAAACATTAGGGCGGTATGATGTGCTTTGAGCGTGAGCGGAACAGGCAACGTTAAATCTTGCTCGGTAGAATCGATCATTTTTAGGTTTCTCACGACTATAGTAAGTAAGTTTTTAATATGGGACCAAACCGAGTCAAACAGCGTTGGTAGAAGCTGCTCAGTGTGGGAATGGCAATATTGAGTTCAATCGATAAATCTTGCCAGGAGTAACCTTCTAGCCTTTTCAAAGCAATGTATTGAAAACTGGCGGCTGGATGACTGGCAACAGAAGCTTGTGCAAACAATCCTTCTGGATCTTCCTCAATACAGTCCTTCACTTCTTGCGAAAGAAGAGGAGTCAGTTGAGGATTGAGTTCATAAGGGTTACACTCGTCCAAGCTTTCTAATGTTAAGTGTTTAACTGTTCTAGCATCCATTCCTTTATATACAGTAGGCAAGAAATCACGACTAGCTGCAATAAAAAAACGTTTACTTAGTAAAAAATTAACCCATTGCACCACTTCACCTCGTTGCGGATTGTAGGAATCGATGCGTTCGTAAATAAATGAAAATAGCCGCTGTAAAGCTTCTGCATAAATTTCCTCATATAGCATTTGAAATTGATCTCGACGGGGACGACAGAGCTTGCCCGATCGCTGCATCACAACGATTAGCTCAGTTAAAGCACGTTGCCTAGCTGAACTACCTTGGGGATGGTTTTGGGCTGCGATCGCCAGTTGCCTCAAGCGATCGTCTAGCTGGGGCATATCTGGAGGTTCGTCTGGTTGGTTCATCGTTTCACTGGCATTTTTGACGTTAAACCTGCTTGAGGGTATCAACCTCTATAGAGTTCTCAGAAATTCATTGCGATTAATATGCACGCTTTTGCCTTTAATAATTCGTGCAGTCATAATTTGCGCTCTCAGACCTAAAGTGGAGGCTTAAACGTAAATATCTCAATTTTCTGGTATGCAATGCTCAAATATCCAACTTCTGCTCTTAGCTGCATATATTCAGTTAGTTTTTTTGGAGAAATAACTAGAAGGAAAAACCTTTGCATGAATAAAAAGGCGATCGCGCTTTAAGGAATGCACTTTAAGCTCCCTAGCCCAATCCATGTAATGGTGAAGAACCTCAGCTTGGTAAATACTAAACTTAGTTGTTCTCACAATGAAAAATTACTCTAATAAACAACTTCTATTCATCATATTGTTTTGCAGCCTAAGTACAGTAGCATTTAAACTTAGTTCATGTGTTGACCGCACTCAACGGAAAATTCCCACCACAAAGCCACCTCAACAAGGCTTCGGACGCGCCCCAAACCCAAGTCCAAGCGTTTTTCCAAGG
>QQTW01003804.1_pt1 | contig 11212 bp, 7 predicted proteins | sample 1904831 | NCBI WGS metagenome assembly QQTW01 (sample SAMN09435610, study PRJNA476489) | Subsurface metagenome, whole genome shotgun sequencing project.
CCAACTACAAAACCCCGGTTGAGAATCTATTTCTGACTGGGGCAGGGACTCATCCGGGTGGTTCCATTTCTGGGCTTTCTGGACGCAACTGCGCTCGTGTGTTCCTACATGAACAGCAGCCAATTGCTCAGACAATAAAGGATGCACGGGATTCTATCAAATCTACTGTTGCATCTGTCTTGCGGCTAGAAGAGTAATAGTAGAGCCGTTCTTTAAATTCTTCCTTTGTGCTGAGATAATTTTCTCCTTACTATTGAGGTAACGGGAAATTGGTTATAATAAGTCGTTACCAGTTCTGAACCGATGACAGACCAGGTTTTGATTATTGGAGGGCGAGGACGGAAGCAGAGCATCTGATCCAGAGTCATATCGATGTGATAGTAGTTACCTTTGTAAGACCCTAGGCGTTCTCCCAACTCAGCTGGGCTTTCCACATGGCGGGCAATGATGGAGTGTTTGAGATTGGGCGAATACTCTGCCAGTTTGTTAAGTACACGGTCTGCCACTTTGTTTTTGAGTTCATCAGTCCAGCCTGTACCCTTGCGCCCTGAGCCTTCTGCACCGGCAATTTGATAAGGAGCAAAAAACTCAATCCAGAGTGTGTGCTTGCCAACGGGTGCCATTGAAGGGTCGAGCCCCGTTGGCATCACCACATACATTGAGGGGTCTTCATCTGGAATTTTTCCAATCATACAGTCACTATGAGCCTTTTCAACGTGGCTAACAGAATCCGCAATTAGAATAGAGCCAATGAGGTATTCATCTTGATGATTATGGTGTTCAAAGCGTAGCGGTTCAGATAAGGCACAGTCAATCTTGAGAATCGTTTCATTGTTGTTAACGATGCGGCGAGCTAAGCGATCGCGCAGATTTGGGTCAGCGCTATCAACATCGCTCGAATCTACGAGTTGTATGAACAATCGTTTAGCATCAATATTAGAGATAACGCCTTTGTTGGCGCGATATTCTTTGCCGCCAGCAACCCGGACTCCGACAGCGCGACCGTCATCAATTAAGACTTTCTCGACGTCCTGGTCTGTCAACACAACGCCACCCTTACTATGCACTAATTTCAGTAAGGCTTCGGTCAGGGCACCACTGCCGCCGCGTGGTCGAGCCATACCGGGGTCGTGGCGCAAAACCATCATCATGGCTCCAAAAGCCATTGCTTTTTGGGAGGGAGGCGAACTTAGTTCTGCAGATAGTCGGGCTAGGGGTGCTTTGAGAAACTCGGAATCAAAATACTCGTTGATATTGTCCTCTGGGCTACCGAGTAATGTGCGAAGTAAATCCAATGTCTGGTTAGGACCGCCCAGGAGCGAAAAGAGTTCTTGAAGATTTTTCAGGTCGTAGTTACCAGCAATGTCAACAAGAGACTTGGGTGGTGCGTTGAAGAAGGGAGTGACCGAGCGGACGAAGCGCTGCCAGAAGTTGACATACTCAGCATATTTTTGGGCGTCGCGATCGCTATAGCGAGCAATCTCCGCACAGGTCTTCTCAACAGAGCGATGAGCTAAAAAATATTTACCATCAGGATGAGGACAAAAGACAACCGGATCGCAGTAAAGATATTCTAGTCCGTACTTTTCTAGTTCTAGCTCTTCCACCACTGGCCCCAAGTGAATGAATAGATGATTGATCGCGCAGGGGTTGAACTTGAACCCAGGGGCTTCTTCAGGCATAGTTTCTTCAGTCGTTGAACCGCCACCCGGAACAGAGCGTTTTTCAAGTAGCAAGACGCTGTACCCAGCTTTGAGCAGGTAGGCGGCACAAACTAGACCGTTGTGACCAGCACCAATAATGATGACATCATACGATTCCATATTTAAAAAGGAATAGAGTGTTTTCTCCTATCTTAGAAATTAGTTAATAAATCTACATCATTCGTCAGGTATAAAATCCTGCACGAAGGCAGGGTCTATCTTAAGGCTCTACCTTGTTCTTGCGAAATTCTCTAACCTGATTATAGAGTTTGCTTAAATATAAAATTTGTATGACAACCGACGTTTCTACAGATACCAAAAAGGGTGTTAATGGGTCTCTCTTGATCGGCGTTCTACTCATCGTTTTGGGGATTGTGGCGATCGCTCTACCTGCTGCCTCGACGATTTTCGCGGAGACTTGGATTGCTTTAATCATTGTTTCTGCAGGAGTTGCAAAGCTGGGTTATGCGTTTCGAATTCGTAATGATCGAGGCTTCATCTGGCAGCTTCTGTTGGGTGTTCTTTATATTGCAACGGGCGTGACGCTGTTTGTTTACCCCTTAACGGGTGTGCTCACTTTGACTCTGTTACTCGGTAGCTTTTTGCTGACTGAGGGCGTGTTCGAGCTTATCCTGGCATTTCGGCTGCGTCCGCAACAGAACTGGACATGGGTGCTGGTTGATGGTATTGTCACTCTAGTATTGGGGGGAATGGTTTGGTTTCAGTGGCCCTTCGATGCGCCCTGGCTGATCGGCACACTGGTTGGTGCTAGCATTCTCTTTACAGGCATTTCACGTCTGATGCTCTCACTAAATGCGGGTTATACCTTGAATTCTTCTGGCCCAGCTACTTCAGCTTAAAGCACCATTGGTGAAAAAGGTCAGCCTCATCTAGCATCCAAGATGAGGCAACCTCATAACTTGCTTTCTGAGGTATAAATAACAGCCACTCCCACAGGGTTCCATCTTCCGCCGTAAGTTTTTGCTCCCTGACCGTCAAACGCAGTTGCTGCCCAGATCGCGTTGCAGATGCGCCACCCTCTCAAGCTCATGCAAAAATTCCATGTTCGATGCGTCCGAGCAGCAGCTCTACCTGCTGTACGCCTGGTTCTGTCTTGACAACTTCAAGTGGAGTTTGACCTCTAAGGGCAGATAACGGTTCTTTGAGCCAGCTCAGTGCTGTAGTTTCATCTCCAAAGACATCTGCTGCTTTTGCCATAATCCGAGCTAGTCGGTACAATCGATCTGATTCAACGGCAGACAAGCGTTTGGTAGCATCTAGGTTGGCCTGCTGGATACGACGACTGAGAGTGCGGCGAGACATACCAACCGTTTGCGCCATTTCTTCTTCTGATAGTCCTTCCTGTTAGCTGTTTGAGTCGAGCAACAGCGGCAACTGGGAAACCCTCGGCAATTATCTGTGATGGTTCCAACCCAAGAGCGCGATCGCTGTCAATCCCCAAAAGTTTTTGGATCGTTTGTAAATTAGAATAAACCACTTCAACGCCATTTGCTCATACTATATCGCCATTTGACACGCCAAGGTTGAATTCGCGGTTGGGTAATGTCTTAGGTCTGTTGATTAACTCTAAATGGGTAGCCCAAACTCATAACGATCGTCGCCAAGGAAAGAAAGGATTTCAAGAATTATTTAGGACTGCTATGTAGTGTGACTGAGTCCGAGCTGAAACTAGCCATACCATACTCAGTGGAAGATGTTTTGAGCGAACCTGTCATGTGCTGCCTTCATTCGTCTCAAGAACCTTATCTAACAGGTTCTTAATTTTTTCTAGAGAATTAGCGTTTATTGCCTGCTCTAACTCTTCAGCAATCTCAAGTGCGTGAGATTGATACAGTTTCTGAGAAAAAGTCACAGGGCTTACGCATTTTATTTGCTCAAGTGCCGCTTGCTTAGGAGGGCTAGAATTTAGACAGTCAGCTTGTATATTTTGGCACTGGGCTGATTTGTGGTTAATGTCTACGTTCATAATTATGTTCCTAGGTGAAACTCTGGAAATCTTAGTTCTACGGTAAAGCGAGAATTACTAACTTTTATAAACTTTTCATGTTGTAACCAAGAAATTATGTAATCTTTTTCAAAATTCTAGCCGTAATTTTAAAACCACGCCATCTGGGCCATCTATCATCACCGGATACTCACCTTGAGAGAAGACGAGTGCCATAATGACAAATCGAGGTCGTTAAGCTAGGATCTGGTTGATTTTTATAGTGTCAACTTCATAAAACTAATTCACTTATTCAACACTCCCCGCTTTGAAAAAACATGGTTTTCATGCTCCCGCTCGTATTTCGTAAGCGTTGTTAAGAAATCCTTGACTCAATCGCTCCTCGATTATTTAGGTTTTAATCATCACCTGAAGCGCTCCTGGTTGTGGATGAGTCTACTGGTGTTAAGCAGTAGCTTAACTGCTGAGCCATTGAGGGCGCAGGAGGTTCCTTCAATTATTCCTTTTCCCCAGGATGTCCAGCCACCACCCTTACCCTCTCCATCGCCTTCACCTGAACTGCCACTGCCTCCACCAGAGGATTTACTCCAGACTCCTTCACCAACTCCCCCACCTCCCGAATTACTCCCTAGGAACGTTACTGAAACTATTACTGTTAAAAAGTTTGAAGTTGTTGGCAGCACGGTATTCAGCCCTGAAGATTTTGCTAAAGTCACTGAGCGATTCACGAATCGCCCCATTTCGCTTGCAGAACTGTTCCAAGTCCGTTCTGTAGTCACTCAGCTTTACGTAGAGCAGGGGTACATTACTTCTGGTGCCTATATTCCGCCTCAAACGCTCCAGGCAGGTATCGTCAAAATTCAGGTGGTTGAAGGTGGATTGGAGGACATTAAGATAACCGGTACTAGGCGACTGAATCCTAATTATGTGCGAAGCCGTATAGCCATAGCCACATCGCGGCCCCTGAATCGTAACCGTCTGCTAGAAGCCCTGCAACTGCTGCAACTGAATCCTTTGATTCAAAATCTATCTGCTGAACTATCAACCGGGTCGCGTCCCGGTGCAAGTTTGCTCGAGATTCAGGTAAGGGAGGCACAGTCTTTCAGTGCCCAAGTGCTGCTTGATAATGGTCGAGTGCCCAGTGTTGGTAGCTTCCGCCGTCGATTACAGCTTAATGAAGCTAACTTATTAGGACAAGGTGATAGCCTAAATCTTGCGTACACTAATACGGATGGCAGTAACGCTTTAGATACCAGCTACACATTGCCCCTCAATCCCCGTAACGGGACTCTCAGCCTCAACTATGGAACTTCGTGGAGCCATGTCATCGAAGAGCCCTTCGACGAGTTAGATATTAATGGCAATTCGCGTTACTACGAATTAACATTGCGACAGCCAGTGTTCCAAACTCCCACACGAGAATTTACCCTCGGTCTGACTGCTTCTCGACGAGAAAGTAACATTTCGTCCTTGCTAGAAGATTTTGGGATTTCTCCCGCTGAACTTTCGCCCGGGGCTGATGAGGAAGGACGCACGCGGATATCAGCATTGCGATTTTTTCAAGAATGGACGCAGCGCAATACTCGTGAAGTCATCGCCGCTAGGTCTCAGTTCAGCCTTGGCATCGGTGCTCTTGATGCCACGATCAACACAAATCCTCCTGATAGTCGCTTTTTCGCTTGGCAGGGGCAGGCACAGTGGGTACGGCTCCTCGCTGCAGATACCTTGCTATTAGTCCGTGGCGATTTACAACTGGCAAGCAGAGGGCTTGTGCCTTTAGAACAGTTTGGCTTGGGAGGTCTGGAAAGTGTTCGGGGTTACCGTCAAGATCTCCTTTTGACAGATAATGGCGCTTTTGCTTCTGTGGAAGTCCGGATACCAATTCTCCGTGTCTCTCAGTTAAATGGCGTCTTACAACTCACCCCGTTTGTTGATGTTGGCACCGCTTGGAATTCGGGTAGATCTGGCCCAGAATCTGGCACCTTGGCTTCTGCCGGTCTCGGTCTACGATTGCAACTAGGTGATAGCTTCACTGCTCGTCTTGATTGGGGAATTCCTTTGATATCCTTGGATTCAAATGAAAGAACGTGGCGGCAAGAAGATGGGCTGCATTTTTCTGTGCTTTACAATCCTTTTTGAGGAGAGCTGTGATTTTGTCTGAAACATCATGCAAAAAGCGCTCCCCTTTCGGAAGAGCGCTTTTTATTTAGCTAGTTGTTAGCTTTTAGCCGTTGATCGCTGGAGCGGTCAGAGCGACAGGTGTGGATTCACCTGCAGCTAAGTCGAGTGGGAAGTTGTGCGCATTGCGCTCGTGCATTACTTCCATACCCAAGTTGGCGCGGTTCAATACATCTGCCCATGTACCAATCACACGACCTTGTGAATCGATGACTGACTGGTTGAAGTTGAAGCCGTTCAGGTTGAATGCCATTGTGCTGATGCCTAATGATGTCATCCAAATCCCCACGACTGGCCATGCTGCTAGGAAGAAGTGCAAGCTGCGGCTGTTGTTGAAGGATGCGTATTGGAAGATTAGACGACCAAAGTAACCGTGTGCGGCGACGATGTTGTATGTCTCTTCTTCTTGTCCGAATTTGTAACCGTAGTTCTGTGATTCGGTTTCGGTTGTCTCACGTACCAAGCTGGAGGTGACGAGTGAACCGTGCATTGCACTGAATAGGGCTCCACCGAACACACCTGCTACACCGAGTTGGTGGAACGGATGCATCAGGATGTTGTGCTCAGCTTGGAATACCAACATGAAGTTGAATGTGCCAGAGATTCCTAAAGGCATACCGTCACTGAAGGAACCTTGTCCGATTGGGTAGATTAGGAACACTGCTGTGGCGGCGGCGACTGGTGCAGAGTAGGCGACTGCAATCCAAGGACGCATGCCTAAGCGGTAGGATAGTTCCCACTCACGACCCATGTAGCAGAATACGCCGATTAGGAAGTGGAATACTACCAACTGGTAAGGACCACCGTTGTACAGCCACTCATCTAAGGAAGCTGCTTCCCAGATTGGGTAGAAGTGCAAACCGATCGCGTTGGAAGAAGGAACAACTGCACCAGTGATGATGTTGTTGCCGTAGATTAAGGAACCAGCTACTGGCTCACGGATACCGTCGATGTCTACTGGGGGAGCAGCGATGAAGGCAACGATGAAGCAGATGGTGGCAGATAGCAGGGTGGGGATCATCAGAACGCCGAACCAGCCTACATAGAGGCGGTTTTCGGTGGAGGTGACCCAGTTGCAGAAGCGTTCCCAGACGCTGGCGGTTTCGCGCCTTTGTAAAGTAGTAGTCATGGTAGGAATGATTGCGCTGTGGAAGTGAATAATCAGTTAGCTGAGTAACTATACCTAGAGTAACTCTTTTGTAAAAGTTTGTAAAGCTGTCTCAGAAAGATCTCTGTCTAAAGAAGTACATTAATTATTGGGTCTTACCACTGACTTACTCGATCAGTGGGTATAAGGGTATAAAACTACACATTGCCGAGTAATACACGGTCGAGAGCAGCAGATACACCAGGTGATACATGGGTGTAGGTGATCTCTCCACTAAGCAAGACATGGCTAAACTCGGAAATAGACCGCCCTCAAAGCAGAAGTGCAGCGTCTGAGTAAAGAAAATGCCTTGCTGATAGAACGCAACCGGGAACATTTATTGGGGCGCTCTCTTAAGGCTCTATGTGGGCGCGTCCTATCGAGTCATCACTGAACTGACCGACTTAAAATAAGTATTCTTCGGCTTCGCCCACAAAAGTAAATTCTTTTATGGCTACTATCTGGAACTGTTGGCTCAAAGATTGGTTTCACTCAATACCACTACTTTGGTAAATTCTTTTATGGCTACTATCTGGCACAATTGGGACTGGCATTTAGGAAACGCTTTGATAGCGATAAGTGGTGCATTAGCCCGAGTCGTGGTCTTTTTCCCCATCGTAACTTTGAGCGATTGCGCAAGCGCCCAAATCACACCCGATGGCACTCTACCCAATAATTCCATCGTCACCCTCCAAGGCAATACCAGTATCATAAGTGAAGGAACCACAGTAGGAGACAACCTCTTCCACAGCTTTGATGTGTTTTCTATCCGTACCGGGGGCGAGGCTTACTTCAACAACGCTCCTGATGTTCAGAACATCTTCAGCCGGGTAACAGGGAGATCTATCTCGCACATTGATGGATTGCTCCGAGCTAACCACACAGCTAATCTGTTTCTGCTCAATCCGAATGGGATTGTGTTTGGTCCTCAGGCAAGGCTGAATATCGGTGGTTCATTTGTGGGGAGTACGGCTAGTAGCATCAACTTTGCTGATGGCAGATTCAGTGCGACTGAGCCCACAACAACACCACTGTTGAATGTGAGTGTTCCGCTGGGCTTGCAATACGGGGCGAATCCAGGCAAAATTCAGGTGCAGGGAAATGGTCAGGGTGCAGGGACAACGACCGAGCTGATTGATACCACTGTTGGTCTGCGGGTACAGCCAAATCAAACCTTAGCATTGGTAGGCGGTGATATAGCGCTTTCGGGTGGAACGTTGACGACAGCGGGACGCATCGAACTGGGGAGTGTTGCTGCAGGTAGAGTCAATCTGACCCCTACAGACAAAGGCTGGGCTTTTGGCTATGAGGGCGTCCCAATTTTTGGGGACATTCAATTGTCCGGTGCAGCAACAGTGGGTACCAGTGGTGCGGGAAGTGGTGATATCCAAGTCTGGGGCGGGCGGTTGACACTAAAGGATGGTTCCCGGCTTGTAGCTATTAACCTAGGATTGGAAGCGGGAGGGACAATCGCTGTGAACGCAGAGGAGTCTTTCGAGATAACTGGAACCGGAACATTTGTCCAGGATACCCCACTGCTTGGTTTTGGCATATTTAATTCCTCTAACGTCCGTAATGGCATCTTTAGCCTGAATTTTGGTTCTGGCGCTGCTGGGAACGTAGTGATTAACACTCCGAATTTTGTTGCCCGCAATGGCGCATTCGTTGCAACATTTGGGCAAGATCAGGGAGGGGGTATCACGTTAAACGCTGAGTCTGTGGAACTGAGTGCATCTGCTTTGTCAACGGCAAGTGTGTTTGGAGCAACCGGAAATTTGACGATCAACACGGGGCAGTTAATAGTTCGAGATAACGGACTTGTAGCAACTAGGTCTCTTGGACAAGGTCAGGGAGGGAATCTTACCGTACGCGCCTCCGAATTTGTGGAATTGATTGGTACCGATGCGTTTATCTTTATTCAAGGTGGAGGTTTGAACACTGGCCTGTTTACTGGTTCCGAGAGTATTAAAGGTGCTGGAGATTTGCAGGTAGTAACTGAGAGGTTGATTCTCCGAGATGGGGCAGCTATATCAGCTAGTACTGGTGGTAACGGGCAGGGCGGGGATGTAACGGTGACCGCCTCTGAGTCTGTAAAGTTGATTGGCAGATCGCCGAATCGTCTAAGTACAAGCATCATAGCTGCTGGTACCGGTCCTGCATCTACAGGTTCGGGGGGAAAGGTGGCGATCACAACTGGGAATTTGACTGTTCAGGATGGGGCTGAAGTAACTGTGATCAGTAGGGGCACAGGGTATGCAGGCGAACTAGAGGTTGTAGCTGATTCTATTCGTCTAGACAACGAAGGAAAACTGAATGCAGCCTCATCGAGTGAGGGCGGCGATATTCGACTGCAAGCGCAGAACTTGCAGCTGCGCCATAACAGTCAAATATCTACTAGCGCGGGCATTGCCAGCGGTGCTGGAAACGGCGGTAATATTGTTATTAATGCAGGTATATTAGTCGCCGTGGAAAATAGCGACATCATTGCCAACGCATTCTTTGGTCAGGGAGGTCGGGTTGAAATCGCGGCCCAAGGAGTTTTTGGTACAGAAGCAAGAGTTCAGCAGAACCCACAGACTAGTGACATTACGGCCAGTTCGGACCAGGGGCCTCAGTTCAGTGGCATTGTAGAAATTAATACACCCGATGTTGACCCTGCTCAGGGGTTGGTGGAATTACCAGAGGAATTAGCAGATGCTTCCAACCAGATTGCTACTGGCTGTTCCGCCGGTGGAGAGAATAAATTTATCATTACTGGGCGCGGTGGCTTGCCACCCAACCCCAGGCAAGTCCTCCGCAGTAACGCCGTGCAAGTAGATTGGGTGGAGCTGGAGGCTGCGGAGAATCGTGCTAGAGGTGTTGATCGGGGAGCGCAACGACGAGGCAGCAGTCCCACTGCTGTACATAATACAGTCGATGTCCACCACCCTCCGGATGAGATTGTGGAAGCGCAGGGGTGGATAGTGGATGCCAATAGCAACGTTACCTTAATTGCTACTGCCCCGACTGCTATGCCCCATAGTCCCTGGCAGACACCAGATGATTGTCGTGAGGTGAAGAGACAGTGATTACATCATTAGTCAGGAAGGTAAGGGAGTGCATCGGTCACCTCAGCGGCGCGATCGCTCCTGACAAGCTCACGTTTCTTGCGCCAATACTCCTGTCCGGTGGGGTTTTCAGTAGTTTGCTAGACTGAAGAAACAGAAGATTTATTCGTTAACACTTTTGAAGGACGCTACTCAGATGAGGCTTTCCATGCATCCCACTACCCTACTATCGAGAGAACTGCCTACCCTTCAATATACTTTTACACCTGATCGCTTCGATGAAACTTGGGAAGCTCCTCTGTCAACCCTGCTTGGTTTAGGACGGGCAGCAGGTGCAGACTTCGTTGAATTCTTCTTGGAGCGGGTGAACTACATTAGTTGTCTAGCAGAAGACGACACTATCACTAGCATTGCACCCAAGCTCTCAACAGGGGCGGGTATACGAGTGTTTCGTGGCAAAGCTGATTGCTATGTTAGTACTAATGACCTGTCATTTGTAGGATTAAAAGCAGCTCTGGAAAAGGGTCTGTCAATTCTGGGACTGCAACTTCCGGCTCCCAACGCTTATGTCCCGGAAATCAACTTAGAGCTACTTAGAGACTATGCCACAGCGAAAGGCAAAGAGGCTTGGCTCCCTGAATGTAGCTCCATGAGAGAAATGGGAGAGATTCTCCTTGATGCTAATGCCAAGTTAAAGCTGAAAGCCAACCATGCACAATCTCGACGTGCCGTCTATTTTAGAGATTGGCAGGAAGTGTTGGTAGCAGCCAGTGATGGTATCTTCGCCCGAGATATTCGCCTAACTCAGTCAGTGGGATATAACCTTCTGTGTGCTGATGGTGTTCATCGCTCTTCCAGCAGTAAACGTGTTGGTGATACCAGTGATCCAGGGTTTCTGCGCACTTGGGCATATGAGTCTGATGCGGAAGAAGTGGCTGCTTCAGCCGGGCAGATGCTCTACGCTGATTATGTGGAGTCAGGAACATACCCGATCATAATGGCGAATGAGTTCGGTGGGGTTATCTTCCATGAGGCTTGTGGACACCTGCTGGAAACCAGTCAAATTGAGCGCAAAACAACTCCTTTTGCGGATAAAAAAGGTGAAAAGATTGCTCACGAAAGCTTGACTGCTTGGGACGAGGGACTTTCTCAAGATGCCTTTGGAACGTTT
>QQTW01003805.1_pt1 | contig 11209 bp, 6 predicted proteins | sample 1904831 | NCBI WGS metagenome assembly QQTW01 (sample SAMN09435610, study PRJNA476489) | Subsurface metagenome, whole genome shotgun sequencing project.
TTTTCTTGCCTGGAGCTCGAATAGAAAGCATGAAAACTTCAGGGCCGTTGATGGCAGGGTCGGTCGCGGATTCATCGCGGATGAAATCCAAATGATCCAGTAGATTATCAGCTTGGTCCTCTGTGAAAATGTTCAGGAAGTTCGGGAGTTGAAACAACTGTCCAGGAGTGTACCCAATAATTTGGGCAGAGTTTTCACTAACCACTCGAACAACGAGTTTGCCAGCCTCTTCCCTTAGAGCTATGAGAAGACCGAAGCTTTGAATGGCGCCTGGAATGTGGATGGGCTCGTCCTCACATCTTTGTAAGGTGTTGCCGTCCCTGCCCGTGATAACTGCATGACCACCATCCATAACCACGTGTGTGAAACGAGTTGTTACGTGACCTTCGTTGGGCATGCTTCGCACAGACTCCGGTCTACTTGGAGTAGAAAACCCAGCTTCAGTGCCTGATGCTCTCTCTGATTTTATAGAGGCATCGTCCGCCATCAGATTATGAACCTCCTGATGAGTGGTTCCCATACACTTACTTGCAATAGTCGCGTCTAAAGAGCGACGTCCGCACTGGTCATGTGACATGACGGACTGTGACAGACCACCGGGACTCTGGTGTCTTGCAGGCGTTTGGGCCTCTGTAGGTTGCGCGTATTGACCTTGTGACGTATTGCTCGCGATTGTGTCCCGTCGCACAGCCTGTCTCCTAGACTCAAGGCCATTGTTGAGACTCATGTCCGAAAAGCCATCTCCACCATCCCCCCGTGGCATTGGCGTCGCTGTAGGATCGACTGAGACGACTGAACGAACGGGAAATACGTGATCTGTAACTTTGGGGCTCAGAGCAGAGTTTCTAGGGCCTAGAATAGGTGAAGATGGTGAATCTGTAGCACCCGAGAAGATGCTTACAGAGCTCGTTTTAGGCATCATCCCAATACCCGGACTCCGTGGACCTTTTTCGCCGACCACGGGGGGTGCACCTGAGATAGATGGCTGGCGATTCAGGGAGGTCCATTCTCCATGAGTGGAGGAAGCAATAGGTGGTGAGGAAGCATCCTGAGGGACTTCTTCAGTTGGCATGGTCCGCCAGATGCCCGCTTGGATAATTTTGCTTCAGGTGCGCTCAATGTACGGATTTGGGTGGACACCCAGAATGCCCTCAAGCAAGCCCGTGATCAGCTCGTCCCATTCAGCGTTATAGTTGCTTGTTCCACGCTTAAGGCATCTAAAGAGGCCTCCAAACTGCTGGTATTATTTCCCCCGCCTATCGCCGAGTTCTTCCAATGGTGAGTCGTTGTCCACCAAAAGTTATATTCGAGAGATAGGAGGTGGCGAAAAGCAGAAAGACGTCAACAGCTGCAGTGGCTGCGATCAGAGCCAGAACGGATTGCTAATATCGATCCAAGTCGAGGAAAAAGCGAGCTCTCGTCTAAGAATACGCTATGTGTTGGGTTGCGCATAGATTGGAAGGACTGGAAAGGATGCTTTGGGAGAGGCAAAGAGAGGGGAATGTGAAGAATGGAACGCGTTTGAGCCGGGATATCTGCATAGGAAGGTTTTTGATGGAGCAACAAGGTTCGACGAATAGTTCAGTTGGCTGGGTTGTATTATCCAGGGTTTGGATTGTGCCTTTGTGGTGATAACCATGATTTGCCATCTGGCCGGCAGCTACGCCCAAGAATTCCCTGATCTTTGCTTTTACACGTTCTTTCGTGAGCCCAGTTACGTATAAATGCGATTTCGAAACGACTATCTATATCTATTTTGCCAGGACAGCCCCATGAGCTGCCATCCATTACGTACAGTCTACTGCTACCAGGCGTTCTGCTCGATATTCTCAGCCGACGCAAGAATTGGGAAACCATATGAATGCCAGAGATGATGACGCCAAGTGCTTCGTCTCGCAGCCACTACTACTACTTCGCTAGTAGGAGCTTGTTTCTTTTTGCAGCGCCACAGTTCTACTTCCTCTTTCGAAGAATTTATCTTGCCCTTGACCATACAGATCTATCAACCAGAGACCGCTACTGATGATCTAGCTTTGCGGTTAGGAAAGACAGCTGTACAGAGCCAAAGATACTAGAGCTGAGCTATGAATATTTTTGCCTGGTACTGTAGTAAATAGGAGCCTGACTATTGGCAGCACGAAGGCCTCTTAAAAAGACGGTATGAAAACCATCAAAGTGCCCTTAGGGTCAGCCTACTTGTTAGAATGCTTAGAGTGTACCAGATTCTATAACTAGCGGAAACAGCCAGGATCCACTTATATCTTATTGGTACACTACAGTATCTGACTCAAGTGTCCTTAGCATAGCGCTGAATTTGACTCCCGGAACGATAGCTACACCTAACCGCTAAGCTTGTAAAGAGATAGTAACCAGTTGATAAGGAAGCTGCAGACGGAAGAAGCTCCGCGAATACGTACTACGGTATCAGGCATTAGTTATTGTCAATACAGCACGAGACTCGGCTAGTATCGAATACGCAAGCTTGTTACCCTGGTTGGTTTTAAAGTGCTTAGCCATCAGATAGCCCACTCTGAATGGCTGATACCGTCCCATCTAATAGCAGTATCTACTACCGGGGGGGCCTGAAGTAATGTTAGCTCTGCGCTAGTATCTTCTGATGTAAACCCTCTCTATACACGGCAGCTATATCCAAAGAAGTTAGATGTTATCACTCGACCTATCAGAATGAGCACATACAGGATAAGCCTTACCGCCATGCATCATAATACTGTATCTCTGTAAGAAGTACTAGCTGCTCCTAGCACCAGACTAACAATACTTCAGGCCCCCCCCGTAGTAATAGAAGTAATGTTAGCACGGCGCCAAGGCAGCTCTAATCATACCGTTACAAAACCTGTTACTTCAAAATGATATTGTTACAGTTCAATCCTCAGATTCTGTGCAACTTATGAGTCACTTGCTGACATCTTATATTGATCATCAAACACTTATAGATCAAAAAGATAGATAATTTATGGACAAAGATGTCATGTAAAGACAAATCGAGAAGATGATATTACTAGCAGTAACGAAAGTTCTTAGCGCCGAGCTAGCATTACTTCTGCCAGATACCACAGTAAATACTAGCGTGGAAGTGACAAGAATTATGCCTGGTACCATAGTAGCCGCGACATAGTTGCGCCCTCCACGATGTTAACGTTTCTTGTCAAGGATATAGCCCTACTGCTAAGTACTAGTAGTAGTAGTAGTATGGATCATAATATGCCTAAAGGCTACGTAGAAAGTTGCACACCGCGCTTCTACGTTATCACTTCCTTGCTGGCTCTAAGTCTAATACACGACACTTCTCGATTTCTATATTCGGTCTCTTGAAGATTTTTGCGAAGAAGAATGTTTAATGAATCTTCATGGCAAATCAAGTCTCCTTTGCTTGCCAACAACGCTCTACGGTTGGAACCCCCCATTGACTCTTTTGTTCAAGTTTACCAATTCTGCACCCGGCCTTTGTACTTGTCTTCAACAAAGTCAGTGGCCTAATATCTACCCACCGACATATCAGTTGAGGAGACTGGGTTTGGAGTGTACCCACGTTACGCCTTTGTTGACTTGTGCGGTTGTGGCCCTACTTGTTCGGTGGACAGCCACCCAGGGCAGCAGGCTTTTAAGGATGCTCTCTGTACAGGATGGGGGTTATGGCGTTGATGCAACCTCCTGACTGAACAACCACTCTTAGGCTAGCCCTCTTGCGCAGCTCGACTAGCTTTCGCAGACTCCTGGTTAAGTGTCATCGTGAAAGACAAGATTGCATGTCCGGCGTGGTCACGTGGGCATCGCGAAAACGTGCCTCCAAGTCTTGGCTATATAAAATCCCAGAGGGATGATGCCGTAAACGACCAGTTCACAACGCGAGTTTCAGAATTCGTCATAAGCAGGAATGATCTACAAAGCTGAAGTGTGCCATGGAAGTTGACGTCCATGATCATCTTGCTGTCCGGGTATGGTCTCGACCCTGTTCAGGGTTTCGTGATGTTCAGTCCAGCAGCATTGAGGAGAACCTCCACGTGTTCCTGCGCATACCTCAATCGTTCTTGCAAGATCATCGATGCTTGATGGTTGGTCAGGTCGACTTTTCGACATCGAAAGTCAACTCCTCGAGCACTCGGAAGAGCCAGGTTCACGCCTGCTCGCGAAGAGGCATAGACCATTCCTAGACGACCATTCTCTGCAATCGGCCGGCATATTGCAAGTCCGATTACACGATTCTAGCCCACAATCGTTAGCATCTTGCGCTTGCTGCTATCCCTATCTCCGTTGTATACCGCTATGACATGTGATTGAGACATTTACTTGGCACCAAGAACCTAATCAAATCGCGCAATATGGTCTGCGAAAGCCTCAGGCTGGCTTGCTGCTTCAAGCCCTTTTTCTCGATCACTCTGACCGTTCTTTTGGACTTCTGAACCAATTTCAATACACCACAACGTCTCCGTAAGCGATCAGCTCATACTGTGTTTCGTATAGCTTACCTGAGAAATGTCTATGACGGCTTGAACTTGGTTAGTCATTCAAATCGACCCTGAAAAGTCATCACTACTGCCGAGGATCTGACTGCTCATTACTAACTATGCTAGTCATTATGGTTCATGGTTGGTTCAGGGTTCATGCTCCACCCGCCGCCGCCTTCGTCTTCGATCTAACATTCTGCTCGTACCAAAATAGACGCTTTAACAGCTGAACATACTCTGCCGATTCGAATCCATCGGAACCGGAAGGATTAGATATGCAGGAAGCTTATCATGATCCAGTCCCTCTCGCGCACTAAAGGTCGCTCCGCATTCGCACTACTGTGCATCCCAGACTAGGCCTTTTCAACCAGAACTTCAACCCCCAAGATATCCTCCCCTTACCTGGTCATGTAGATTATTTTAATTCCATCAAGTCCAACATGGCTCAAGTTTCGTCCGCCCTCCTCCATAAAGCTGCGCAATTTCCCATCAAGTCATTTGTCAACTTCTCCCGTCGCCGCCATTTGGAGTGCGTCATGATGTCTGCCCTCGACACCTGAGCGTCTGCTCATTGGTTCTGACCGCTTCCATCTCCTTGCTCAAAGGAACCAATACTAAGCACTTGGTTTGAGTGAAGCCTGGGAGGTGTCAAGCCTTCTTGCGAATTGGTAATCGTGGAGCTTTGGCCAAGATGGGCACGCTTCTATGAGCTTCGATACCACAGTGGGACGACTGGCCCCGTTCATTATTCACTTTCTATCGCATTGGTGATAACGTTGGTTTTGTGCGCTACTTCACTCGCGTGCATTCTTCTACCATGGCCGGATTCGTCTTTCCAGCTCGTCAACAGCTGCCCACGCCCAGCTCGCCGGCTTTCCCTATCCAGCTGCCAGCCGTCCAAGATGCTATCCCGCCACTGCCGATGACGCCCCCGGATTCTGTTCAGAGCACGCCGAACATTGAAAAGTTTGCCAAGTCCCCCGTAAAGCTCGCTTTGCAGGTGTTGTCGACGGAAAGAGCTGGGCTGGCGCATATCGAGGACCTCTACCAAAACAATCTATTTGCGCAGGAAGCACTTTCGCAAGCAATTGATCAGATTGCAGCTACTTCTAACAATGGCGGCAAGCTTGTCATCACAGGCGTTGGAAAGAGTGGTAAGATCGGGCAAAAGGTTGAAGCAACTTTCAAAAGTTTGGGAGTGGATTCGACATTTCTCTATCCAACAGATGCTCTCCACGGTGATCTGGGAACCATCAAGCAGGTTGGTCTCGACACTTCCCCCTATCGCCATCTGCAAAGCTGACACTTTTCTAGAACGACACCGTTCTGATGATCTCATACTCGGGCTCTACCAGCGAACTTTTAGCACTGCTGCCACACATCTCCAGCAACCTCCCCCTGATCGCTATGACCTCTCATACTCACCCATCGTCTTGTCCACTTGTTGCCAATCGAAGGAACAGTCTTCTCTTGCCCGCACCCATCCATGAATCCGAGAAGTCCTCATTTGGCATCTCTGCGCCAACCACATCTACGACCGTCGCTTTGGCATTGGGTGACGCCCTCGCTCTTGCGGTTGCCCAGAAAATACATACTGCCATGGGCAAAAGCTCTGCTGAAGTATTCCAGCTCAACCACCCAGGGGGTGCCATTGGTGCAGCAGCAGCAGTCTCGCTTGGAACCAAGGCAGCTGTTCCACTCTCCATGTCTGATATCGCCACGCCGGTCGAAGATGCCCCTTTTGCAATCCAGAAACGCGGTATCCTATCGTTGACCAGCCTTGACGTCCTGCAGGCAGCAGTCCGTTCGCCTCGCGGTTGGGTGCGCATTTCGCCGATCCACATCATGGCTCCTCGCAGGATCCAGCAGCTGCAAGACATGACGGAAGTTATCAACTGTCTCCACCCTAGCGTCATCGAGAAACAAGACTGGATATCTGTTTTGGGTAGTTGTCCCGTTGACGAGGCAAAGCAATGGATACTGAACATGCGGAAGCAAGGTCGAGGCAGGACATTCCTGAACAAAGGAACCGTGCTGGGGGTGGTTGATGAAAAGAACGAGGTCAGCGCCGTTGCTGAGATTGAAGATGTGGTGGGAGAGCTCTCTGAGGAGTGCTTGGCCTGAGCTGAAGAGGTCTATATCGCATAGCAGGATATCCTACCGACAGGACATTCAAACAGCTTCCCTCGTGCTCTCGAGTTCACTCCCGATACAACGCGGATCGTTTCGGCCATTGGCACCCATGATTGCACTTCTCTCTCGAGGATCATCGCATTAAGCGGCTCGTGCCCTGCAAAGCTTCCTGGTTGCATTTGCCTGCCTTCCTTCCAGCAAGAACCATACTTTCGATATCATCTCTGGATGACGATAGCTACCACATCCATCCCACACGGCCCCGGCTTTGCTGCATGAAGGTTGCGCGCGACACAGAGACCACCCAGAATCGTTTCCAGAAAAACATATATACCCGCCATGACGCGCACTTTTTGCACGACATCTCTCGTTCCCTGCTCTGTTCTCGCTGCAGAATAGGATAGATAGATAGACAGATAGACAGATAGACAGACAGACAGAAGGAAGAAAGGATGGATGGATGGATGCGTAATCTTTCCTCTCCTCTTCACACATCCCCCTTATTTTTTTCTTGCTTCCAGACCTAACAGGGAAACGGCAAAGAAGAAGGAGTTGGATGGGTTATGCAGATGAAATGAGATGAGATGAGACTATAGACTAGAATTACTTATAGACTACCGTTCTCGGCGTGTGTGTGTGTGTGGGTCGTCGGTTCTGAAGGTGTGTTTGTGATGCTCAGCTTCGCTTCGCCCTTCTCTGCTTTGCATGGTGATGCTGCATGACGAATGGTATATTTAACCAGGCTTACTAGGTGCTGTAAGGGGCAATAAACAGGATTTTCATGCCTGATGCTAAGTGATGCGCTGATTTGCTGAGTTCATCTCATTGCGTACCCCCATCCGTCGTCGTCTTCTTCATCTCCTTCATCTTCATCTAGCCCCTCTTCTTCGCCGGCAGCATCCCGCTCCGTACTTTTATCTCCTGCCCGAGAAGGAGCAGAGTCACCATTACTACTACGATCAGCAACCCGCATGGCATGCTCCCCATCCCCCTCCCCCTCCGCACAGCCGAGCAAGCGTATCCTCTCCCTCGCGGCCCTCAACCTCCTGACCCGGGCCTCCATCTCCTCCTGCGCCTCGAACTCCGCCAGCATGCGGCTGCCTTCCTCCTCGCGTTCCGCCTCCGCCTCTTCTTCCCGTCTCGACCGCGCGCTGTTTCGGTCGTGGTCTGCTTCGGTGGTGGTGGCGGCGGCGGCGGCTCGCTGGGCGGCGAGCTCGCTGGCGGAGACGGGCGCGGCGGAGATGGTGGCGTGGTTGGCCGTCGCGTCGGGGGGAGGGAGGATGGGGTTCGTCAGCGGGAGGACTTCGCGTTCGAAGGCGGCGTATTCGGCTTCGTTGATTGCGCTGGGGGGGTCAGAGGCTGGCTGAAGGGATTGGAGTTGGGTTCCGGGTTTGGGGATGTTGTGTTGTGGGTCTGGCGTGGAGGCTGTCTTTGTTGCGGGTTGGGCCTCAGCCTCGGCGATGGCTGGGGAGGGGGAGGTGGAGGTGGAGGTGGAGGTGGAGGTAGAAGTGGAAGCAGGCACGAAACCAGTCGGAGCCTGAGACGTTCGGGGTGGAGAGTGCAATATATTGCCTTTTGTCTTCTTCCTTCCGTCTCCTGTTTCATCCTCCTCTACGTCATCCTCTGCTTTTCTCTTCCTCCCTCCTACTCCTCCATCGATAGACCCAGCCCCCAGCCCCGTATCATCGTTATCCCGGCCATCCACGTCCATCGAATCCGCCTCCCTTTTTCGCTTCCTCGCCACGCCACTAGCAGTACCACTCCTGTCTCCTTCTCCATTCTCAATCCCATTTCTACTTCCGTTCTCGTGCTCCGCCTGCTGAGACCTCTGCACGTTCTTTCGATGATTCGCACTCCTCACGTGCCCGTCCCACAGGGACTCGGACTTGATGACGAGGTGGCAGACCGTGCAGGAAAGGAGGTTGGATTTGTTGTTTGCGTAGGAGGCGTGGGGGTGGCTGATTCGTCGTGTGGAGAGTTCGGCGCGGAGGAGGGAGCGGATGCTCTGGTTGGACATTTTTCGGCGGGTCGGCTGGGTTCGACGTGTTCCAGAGAGAGTTATGATAGGTTTATTGGGGAGTCAAAAGGAAAGACCACTGTAATTGTTCCCTGGTGCTTCGTCCAGGATAGTCGTGCTGTTTGACTCGGGATCCTGCGGGCGGCGCTGAGGTGCTTCAAGAGGTACTGTAACCTTCTACTGATATCTAAGTAGGCTTATTTGTTGGACACGCTAAGAGCAACAGAGGACCACCAACAAACATAAAAGCAGACGTGAGCTGGCTTGAAACAGAGCAAAGGCACGAAACACAATTCCAAGCCAATCAAACTCCCATTACAGTACAGTACTGAATACTTACTGTGTATTACGAAATCCTCACAAATCCTTGGCATTACTTACATCAAGAATCAAGCGATATCTAGTCACAATCCATTATACTTCATCTAACCTTGACATGTAACGACCTACCAGAGATGTTTCCTGCTGAAGACGCGGCGCCAGCAACCCCGTACACCTGCCAACGGTTTCTGCAGAAGCCTTGCCATCCAGCACCCTGTTCTGGGCCGAGAATGCTTAGAACCATTCCAATACAAAAACGCGAATGAAATCCTGTGACTCTTGTCCCTCCCATTGGCAAATGTTTGACAAGGGACAGGCCAGAGCAATATTCTCCTGTACTCTGTGTTCATGGCCCATGATATTCAAAGTTCTGGAACAGACTGTGGGCAGAATCCAATTGGGCTGCTTGGTATCGTTCAATACTAATTGGGCTGGTTACATATGCAGCAGAGGTATCACTACACAGCACATGTAAATGCATGCTAGGAGCTGTTTCTCTCCTTCCCATGAAATATCACGTCGCCTCAGAGTCGCTCTCGACGGTGTATCTTGGGCTCAATCAGATATGTCTGCGACCAGATTGCATACCTTTCTATGCGCGAACAAAGCATCAAGAGCGAGCCTATCTGCAGCGTTTCGGTGATAAGATGCAGGAGTCGTGCTCGGAATTGGTGGCTGATACAAGGTCGGCTATCTTCCCTGGCAGATCGCTCGTTCCTGCTGGAGGCTCCACCACTCCTTCAAAGTGAAATCGCATAGCACGCAGCATGTGGGAGATGCGTTACGAGGTTCCCTGCTGCGGCCAGTACGGATCTTTGATTGATTTTGCCTCTATCAGAACTCGCTCCAGATCTGCCTCTGACAAATTTCGGAGACGTGCTGCCAGCTCCAAGTCCCTATTCGATTCGCTTCGAGGCCACGCCCAGGGTTCCGAAGCTGTATTTTCGTCCTTACCTGCCCATATCCTGCCTAATCTGCTAGGAACGTTCATGCCAGGAACATAAACCTGCCCCAAGAACCAGCGCAGTCCCTTGATCGTTGACGGGATCCTTTTCAGCCTGCGGGAAGTGCCATGGCTCAGAGCCGCTTGTATAAAGTTCAGCGCCAATTCAGCCCAGCTAAGAGCCTCATCCGCATTTGAGCTTGCCGGAGGTTTGCGGAATTCTATTGTGTTGTGCTCGTTCAAGCTGTCAAAATTCCAAGCAAAGAATTTGTCATGGCATGACTGGATTGTCTCTTTAACATCGCAGACATCTACTTTTCGTTCTATTTCAGCAATAGACTGAGAGCGGGACAGACCAGCTCGTCCTAAGCGAGGGCTATCCAACCAGTTGCTCTTGCAGTAGGGATTTCCTTTACGTGCTTTAGGTATCAAAGCCTCAAAGGCTGGCTCAAAATGTATGATGGAAACTGCCAGTCGCTTGAGGTCTGTCAGGTCATAATTTGGATCGAGCGAGACATGGATATGAGTGGCACACGAGTCATTTGTGCTGATGGAGTAGTGCTGTTCTAGGAAACCCCAAGTCGCTATGACATGGCGTCGCCAGCCTGACCGGGGGTAGGCGTCGAAAATAGGTGAGATCATCTCCAACGGCCCTAAAGTAGCGTGAGCAATTACCCACTTGTATAAGGGATGCTAGTAATTAAAGCAGAGCTGGCTCACATGGTGGTTTCAAAGCATACTCCAAGCTAGGCTCTTCGGCCATAGTCCATCCCGAGTAGTCATGAGTGGCATGGGACACGGCCAGGGTATTATGCATGCGACGATGATTGTGACCCATTGCCCTATTGTGGTTGCTGGCCAGAATCTCCACAAAGCTTCGAACCTGGGCTGCATTATGTTTTGAGGAGAGTGGGGCTAGGAAAAATTCTGATTCGATACCGAGCCGCATATGACGATATTCACCTTCGGGGCCTATCAAAGGTTTAGAAGTTCTTGCAGGAGCGGAAGCTTGGGGAGAACCAAAAATTCTCGAAGTGGCAGCAGTCCTCAAGGCTAAAGCAGGACTCGAATGCTGAATCTGTGGGTCTGTCTCCCGTAGCAAACTTCGCACAGACCCAAAGAACCCGCTTTTTAGTGGACTGCTTGCATCTGACCGCCTCCTAAAATCCTCAGGTATTGAACAAAGCCGTGCCTCACTCCTGCCTGTCAGCCGCTGCTGCGGGGATGATGCACCCAGGGCCGAATGTGCAACAGTGGGTCGCCTGGGCAAAGTGGTTGAATGGGATTCCCGGCCGCTGGCAGCTGGCGGATTGCTGGGGACTGCTGAAC
>QQTW01003806.1_pt1 | contig 11209 bp, 12 predicted proteins | sample 1904831 | NCBI WGS metagenome assembly QQTW01 (sample SAMN09435610, study PRJNA476489) | Subsurface metagenome, whole genome shotgun sequencing project.
TTCTGCCTTGCACATTCCACCACACCCTCCTTCCTAACAGCCATAGTCAAGCTCGCCATTCCAACATCCAGCAGCGACTCAGCTGGTTCGTCACACTCACGTCGCTATCCTTCGAAGTTAAATACAAGCCTCATCACTTCCAATCCACATAGCGATCTCGCATACATCCCACCTACCCCAACATATGCTATTTCCTCGTCTGATGTCATTCCGGCTGGCTACGTCGCTCACGCGCGGGACGCCTGTATCAACGTTTCGTATCAATGGGATAGCATGCGCCCACCACAGTGCTGGGGCGATGGTGGTGAATACGGCGAAGAATGGAGTAGCATGCACCGACGCTTCCGCAACGGTCTCTCGAAGATGATAGAGTGGTACGGAGAGCATGGTACAGCTGTTAATAAGGCGGCAGAGATGTTCGTTGACACGGCGGAGGAAGAGGAGACCGATACGGTGCTGATACTTGTAACGCATGGAGCAGGGTGTAATGCGCTGCTAGGAGCATTAACGAACCAACCCGTGCTGCTGGATGTTGGAATGGCGAGCTTGACTATGGCTGTTAGGAAGGAGGGTGTGGTGGAATGTGCAAGGCAGAAGGTGGGAGAGATTGAAGATGCTGATTCTACAAATAATACTAATGCGTCATCATCGGCAAGAAGAAACAGCAGGAGAGGATCGGTGGATCTTGGAATAGCAAAGGACTACGAGATGAAGCTCACAGCATCAACGGATCATCTGCGTGCCGGCTCAAACCCTTTGTCTGGCGGTACAGGCTCTCCTCGGATTGGCTCTTCGGCATCCAGTTCGCCTTACAAAAGACCTGCCACTTCGCTCTCTGGCGATAGCTTCACCATTGGAGAGGGCGCTGCTACCTTTTCCACAGCCCAGTCTGCTAGACCAATGACTGCTGGTGCAGCCGTCAACGGCGCTGGCGGGTTACACCGAAGCACGAGTGGCCATTCAGCCATGAGGAATGGGATGTACCCAGCAATCAGCAGTGCGCCTAGGATCTCAAGTGGGCTGTGGAGGATTGGCACGACGAGGAGCAGCAGTCCTAACAATGAAGCGACAGGTGAGAGTGGTGGGGTGCGTGATCTTTTACCTAATTTTGGGACGTCGAATGGCAATCGGATCGCGGCTTACCCAGCTCGAGATTTCGACGGATCAGATGATCTGAGCTTAAGCAGAAAGGATGATAATGTGGCGCCAGATGCAAAGGTTATGCCGGAGGAGCGGCAGCAGCAGGAGAGGGAGGAGGAAGCTGGTATGGCGATGAATGGCAATGGAATTCGAGACTTCAGCAGAAGCACGACTCTTCATGCGTCAGCCGCCCCCTACAACCAGCTGGAGAGTCCTCCATACACGAGGACTCATGCTCACACACCAACGAGGACAGCGAGTCAGATGGGACTATGGGGCAGCGGATTCATCAAGGACTCCAACATGCCAAAGCGACGCTGGTCTGTGCTAGAAAACACAGTAGGATGATTCAGAAGGTTGATGTCCAAGAGCCACGGTTGCGGTTGGTTTGAATTCCATGCAAAAGCGCAGAATTGAATATGTACAGGGCGTGGACTGGCTACTACTACTACTACTACTGCAGTACAGTATGGGAAGGGGAAGCAGACTTGGCTTGGAAACCGGTGTTGATGGATCCGCCTGGAAGACGAAGCGCTGGAAGAAGTTGTGAATGCATCGTCTGATCTCCCAAACTTTCCCCTCTCTCTTCTCCTCTACATCTACGTCTCTAGAAATATGCTCAGCAGGAAATCCCATCCACTCAATCAAAGATCCTATCTCTCGGCAAGATTACCCCTACTTCTATAATCTATGATTTATTACACTGCAGTGGTATTCTTCTGCTTGGTCTTGGTTGGACCTGCATTCGATGCGACGAGGACGAGGAGGAGGAGGAAGAGGAGGAGGAGAAAGAGGTCCCATCCCATCCCATCCAATGCTTGATTTCAGACTAAGACGTCCAGCATCCAGCATCCAGCAGCCAGCAGCCAGCAGCCAGCAGCCATACTACGCTCCAAGTTAAGTAGTCACGTAATAATAGTAATAGTAAGTATGTTGTATCTGTATTCTATCCCATAATATATTACATATCCACACACGTGACTGTCTGAGACTCTGAGACTCTGAGACTCAGAGGGAACTGTGTGTTTATATATATATATATACATTTATACCAGGTCCTCAAGAGTACAGCATTAGCAGCATGTCGGGGTCGAACCCGCTCAACCTACATAGTCTGATACGAAAAAGCAAAGATTGATGTAAGAGATGAGTGAAGGCCTGAAACGGACTGACTGAGTATAGTAAGTAAGTAAGCAAGTAAGTAACTAGTAGTCAGTCAGGGAATGCATGTGTAGGTATGCATGGTACCAAACTCTAAGCAAAGTATGCAAGTATGCAAGCAAGTAAGTAAGAGACAAGATGTTGATGCTAGATAGATGGACACTGCACAGAAAGGTCGAGTATTCAAGATAGATAGACCCACACAACTCCAACTCCTAATCCCAATCCCAAATCCAAATCCGATGCATCTGCATCTGCATCTGCATGTGAGACACAAAGCTTCCGCCGCTTCCGTCCCAGAGTGAGACCTTTCTTTGGTCGTGTCTCAGGAGAACCAGCTCCGTGGAGAGACCATCTCAGGGGTTCACTTACCGTAGGTAGAAGCCTTGCAGATCGCAGGTTGCAGATTGCAGATTGCAGACTCGCAATGAGTCATGATGGTGAGGAAAGCAGCAGTCTGATGCTCCAACTCACCTCCAACTTAGACAGAGAGAGAGAGACGAAAGAACGCCTTCTCTTTGTCTCGCAATAAATCGAGAGTCGAGACCGGGTTCCTGACTCACCGGACCGCGTCCGAAAAAAGCCTGCCGCTCTGCAGGTCATAGACTCCCTAACCCGGTTCTGTGGCCGAGAAACAAACAGCAAAGCAGTCGAAGGGATGATGGGATGGGATGGGGGATGTGAATAACTCACCTCGGGCCAGATCCGACCTACCGTTTCCCAAAAACCAAAACTCCAGACTCCAAACTCCAAACTCCCAACGTGCTGAAGTCTAGTAGTAACATCCGCTCACCTTGTGAAAATGCATCAAACCGCAACGATTTGCGCAGACTGAAACTCCGAAAGGACTCTCATCATCCAAGAGCCTTCCACGGTCCATCATCCGCAAAGACGATACCCCTACCTTTCTTCTTTCGCAGGGCAAGACTCGTCTCCGAAGCTGCTCGTTTCTGCACAGCCACCGCGTCCGCTGCTCGATTCTGTGCGGGCGCCTGTGGCCACAGGGTGCCATCGGACTGCGATCGCGCCTCCTGTGGCGGAGGAAAGAAGGAGCGGTGGGTAAAGTCGCGGAAGCCTTGGACCACGGCGGCGGAACGGTCCGATAGTCGCTTGCTGGCGATTCGTTCTTGCATCTCCTTTTTGCTGTGGTTGGCCTCGTCTTCCGCGGCCAATAGCGCTTTGAGCGTGGCGTTGGACATGGTGGCGTTTCTCAAATCCGCGTTCCCGGCTTTCATGCGTTCAGCTATAGGCGGAAGGGGTTGGAGATCCTTCGTGGTACCGGCATATCGCGCATTGCCTTGCTTCTGAGTCGAGCGGGGCGAAGAGTAGTTCGTTGGTGCTGTTGAGGGTTGTGAGGTATAGGCCAAGGCCGATGAGGAGGAACCTGATTTGGAGGGTAAGACCATTGATTCCGCAGGCTTTTCTCCTTGCACTACGCCTCTCCCACCTCGTGAAGAATCACCGAAGCTGATCGAAGGGAAATCGCAAGTGAACTTACCCAGGTCGGCGCCAAAAGGCTCGAGTTGGGGATTAAAGCCATCTTTGCGAGCGGCAGCGTCCGTGATGCTACATTTCTTTGTCGCATCCAGACCTCGGCCTAGGCCTGAACCACTAGCTCTAGCTTGCAGCGACTCAGGTAGATCCTCCTCCTTCCTACCTTTAGGAACGCGGATCTTGAGAGAATCTCTTGCAAGCGGTGTTCGCGTCGTAACCGGAGCAGTCACTGGACTGCCTACTTGAAGACAGGTGGGTGTACGTTGGGGTGAGATCTTACTAAGTTGTGGTAGCATTACTGTTCGAGCTTTCAAATCTTTCATGGCTTCTTTTTTTCTAAGTTGTGGCTGTGATTGCGTTCGATCGTTCCGAAATGGCGGATATCGACTGTCTGGGACGAGAGAAAGATGATGAGGGCCCGCCTCAGATCGCAAATTAGGGGGAAGAGGGAGGAAAGGTGCCAAGAGATTTGGTGGACCAGGATGCGGAAGTTGCTTTGTCTCAACAATGGATTCGCGAAACAATGCTTCTGCTTGTGAAGGACGGCTTGTATTTCCGCTGGGAAAAATAGAAAGGTCGAGCAGGGGATCAGTAGTGGTTGACGTGTTCTCAAGGGAAGTGGACAAGGTGCTGGTGCAGAGTTGAGCGTTGTGAGGACCCCAGAGCTCCTCCGGAGTATCCCAAACTGCAGGGCTTTCTGCTTTCGACTGAGCTAGCTCAAGGGCAGCCACCGCAGCGTCCAGGGCATCAACCACCGATTTAGCCGAGTGAGAAGGCGGAAGCTTTGGAAGCGCATAGACTAGTCCTGTCGATCCTTTGGAAGGGTAGCGTTTATCGAGGTACCACTGGGCGGTGTTGGTGATGGATGGATTCCTCCGGCCACCTTCCCGCCGTCTCGCGGCTGTTACGGGCGCTGTGTAAGCACGCGGCCAAGCGATACAGCAAGGCACTCGACGAGCCCCACGTCCGCTGGGTTTGATAGCCTTCCGTTTGATAGCAAAACGAAGAGTTGCCTTCGTGTCAGATGATATTGTGCGATGCAACACTTTCCGTATAGGGGCCGTATTTCGGCCTTTACACTTCAACTCCATCACTCAGGTCAAGACATCCGACGAAAGGCCTAGAACATACACTTATGTAAAGCAGAAGAGGGAAAGCCCGAATTCGGGAAGACAAAGTAATGGGTATTGAGGAGCGGGACAAGAGCTGGCGGAACAATAAGTACGATGCGCTTCAAAGGACAAGTAAGGAAAGAATTCATAGTGAAGGCACGAAAAAGGAGAACGCGATCATTGTCCCACAAAATAATCAATCCTCCAACAAAGGGTGGAGAATAAAGACCCAATGTCCTGTGCACAAAGACGAGAGCCTATGCTTCTGAAGAACAAAGAATCGGTCGGAATAGACATATATACAATGCCAGAGCCCTGCAAGTAGTCGCAGCGATTCAAGATTTGATCTCGTCGTGAAAGTATACTGCACAAGCCAGCTGCCACATCTCAACAAAATCCCAACCAAAATGTGCATCGTCAACTACAGTCAGTACGCATGCAAGCATAACATCGTGCTCGGCGTGGCCAGATGCCCCGAACACCTCCAGAACATACCTTGCTGCAACGTTTGGAGGGAGAAAGCCTCCAGGATGTGGGAGTGCATGTCCTGTGTGATGATGGAGCCTGCTGGCCAGGCGGCCCAGGCATCGCAAGGTCCGGGTGGCCAGTGGTCAGCCCTGGAGGGTGGCTTCCAGGGCCACTGTCGTCTGCGAGACTGTCGATTTCCAACGCTCAATGGATGTCGGTGGCACTCCCGCTTCCCTCAGGGGAGTCTGGCGCGGCCTTGGAGTTCGGTGCGCCCGAGGTAGCTGTGGGATCACAATGAATAGACTTTCCTTGATCTTCCCTTTTTGCTTGAAGCAAACATGGAGAATACATCTGTGTTGTGTCGTACTTTTGCCGTGAACCTAGTAGAGGGAAATGATGCTGTGCTGAAGTCCTTGATGGCTGGAGAATGTAGACTCGAGACTGCACCAGTATGGAGACGGTGGTTCTCTGGGAAGCCCATGATCAAAGTGGCGAATGCCTGTATCTATGATCAACAGAGACGCTCATTAGCGTTCTTGTGGCTCTCTTAGATTGGACTGGAGATCCAGGAAATTCAGCAACGGCAACGCGACATTTTTGACTTTCAAATAGACGCCAAGCCTTCTGGCGGAGAGCTCTTGGCACCCCAAGACAGCAGAAATGTCCAATCCTGTCCATTCTCATACCCAGGCTGATCTGGCTACTCCAGAGATGGCTGCTCCAGAGATGGCTGAAGGAGGCAAAGTCACCAGGGAGCGCTGCCCCGTTTCCTTCCTTCCAACTTGTACCCACGATTAGACTCGCGCAAATAACGCCATCAAGTTACACCCGTCTTCTCATTTTAATTCACAGGCCGATGGGTCGAAAGCTATCGCCTGACGCGCTCTATAGGAGAGCGCAGGGGAACGGTTACAAATATGCAGCTCATCATGAAGAACACAGTGAAAGGGTTGATGGCACGTACATACCAAACACCATTAGGGATCAAAAATCTGTTCTGGATCGTGATGACATAGAGGTCTTGCAATTGAGGGAGCAGGGTCATTCAGGCTGACCATCGCACGTAGGTGGGTCGCTTCCGTTCGGAAGGAGAAACGCGACGAGAAAGAGCCGCTGCTCAATGATGAGATGGTTGACGTCTCATGCACAAGTCTATCAAACCTACAAGCAAGAAATCCCCCCCACCCCGTTTTTTGATCTTGCCATCATGAAAGGCTTTGTCCGCTTTTCCACCCTTGGTAGCGACGGAAGGCTCAACCCTCGAATGACAGCAGAGTCTTTTAACAGCCGGGCAGAACGGTTTTTCGCTGGGTTCACCACTGTTGCGGGTAGCATAAATATTTTGAACGAAAAGTAGAAGCGTTAGAATAATAGATTATTCAAGTGGTTGTCTCTTATCTTCAGCCATTTGGCAGCGTTTGACAGCGGCGACATAGCTTGATGCTTACTCTCCTGGTATCGATTGATAGCTAATAGATGTCAGGATCAATTTGCATGATTGATAGGAATAGTAGTGGGTATGTAGAATATTCTATTTCAAAAATTTGGTTTATCTTGAGTGTGGTGTTTTCTAACAGGTACACAGGGGATACGTGAGCTGAACCAAAAGGACGCCTTGAACCAGCCACGGATAGCAGCGCCAAACAGCCTCATCCGTTTGACTACTTACGTGGTTACTCCGTTGTTGTGTCTTTCGTAGAGGGGAAAAATCAATACCATGGTTCAGTCAGCACTGCTTCTCCAGCTGCTCATGAAGGCAATTCATGGATTAGGAAGGAATGAAAGAGTGCAGCGTCTGCCTGGCGATCTACCGGACAATGAAGTACATCTCTCCCAGACGTACGTCAACCGACAGACTTCAATGGTAGTTGAACGAGCGAAAAGTCGTCGAATTTTGCTGTGCTTCCCATATGTGATATATGGCTGTCTAACCTCTATTGCGACCGTTTCCAAACCCAAAAACAGAGGTGGCGTACCACCAAGATCGAGCCGCTCAATCACTCCTCGAACCCTTCAAACCCGCCGGATAATGTACAGGTGCACCCTTTGGAAAAGAAAGCTTTCTCTCGAGTCCTCACTCCCCACGCGCCACCAGGAACGTAGTGTCTTTCTTGATGACCATGCGATCACTATCGTTGCTGTCGTAACTGGTTGCGTCCCCACTAGTCCGTCCTGTTGTGACTCTCTCTTTAGCAGCCCGGTCGTTGACCACCTCGACAGTTACCCACGCGTCACAAGCATATGCGTCACCATTTCCATCAAATGTGGGCACTGATTTGCCCCTCACACTCCTAGTGGTCACTGACTGTAAGTTTGACAATGGGTGGCTGCCGGGTTGACCGTAGCCATAATTATCGTGATTCGATGTTTGACCGAGCCCGCCGAACTGTGTGTTGAAGTTGTTCATAACAGGACGCAGGCTGGGGATTGTGGCGGAGATGAGTGAGTAGTTGAGCTCTGTCTGTGTCCATACGACGAAAAGATCTTGAAGGAGCGTGGGGTTCGTGGTCAAGCCAGCCTCATCGAACGTAGCGAGGCGGAAAGCAATGATGATTATCATCCTATGCCACGTATTAGCCACCATCTAGGTGTATTGGCGCCCAGATTCTTGTAGGAGAGAAGACTAACGGAAGACGGGAGGCAAAAGCGCCCACCACAATGATCTTTTTCGACTTCGAAGTATGAAGGCCCCAAACGAGATAGATGGCCATACTGACAAAGCTGATCTCGATTATTATGTCAAACGCGCAGATGACTTGCCATCGTAGGAGCTGCAGTGTCAGACAATATTAGTCAATTGCCCCCAGATTGATCTAGGCGGTTCAAATCATACCGCGCCAGCGCACTTCTGGCCAATCAAGATCCATGGGCGTGCGAGATCACATTGTAGTGCAGCAGCGAAGATCGAACCCAGTGTCCACACGCACAACAAAGTTACTGCAGCAGTCAAGATATGCTTGTGGTGTCTGGCCTGCGTCAAACGTAGAAGAAAGCAGAAGACCGAAAGCTTGGACAAGCTGAGACCGATGATGAAGAATATGGTGCTCGCATAGTATAGCTTTTGACAACGATTAGCGAGAACGAATTGGTGGGTGGGGTCTCTGCAGTATATTTTCTACCTCTTGAACTCTTGTATGTGCTGTCAACGGCACGATTTCTATCGATTTTCCAAAGCCCTCAGAGCACATGACTAACACTAGCGACGATTGGATAATCGTCACAACCTGTAGCTTAGGATCAGTATTGAACCTCGCAGACCCGTCGATCATTGCACCGATCAACGCGGCCAGGACAACTCCATTGACTCACTGTTGCTGCGGCTAGAGAGACATCATCGAGCCCAACTCCAGGAGCAATCGTCCAGCGAATGAATACTCTGATGGCGCCGAATAGTAGACTCCAAGACAGACCCAGGGCTGTAGCAATAATGAGCCATGCCGAATGGTCGGTATCAGTGACCACAGCGAAGGGAGCGGAATAGGAGGGAGCAGAGAAGCTAGAACTCGGAGGAGACATGGCTGTCTTCACACTGTTCAACTAGAAGTAAAGATGATGGATTCGAAAATTCTCCATCAGGAGGTGAAGTAAACGCAGCAAGTCCTTTTGGCACTTTCCAAGAGTCGAAGTGTAGAAAAGTGAGATCTGAGAGAAGATAGACTGGTCGCGATGGAGGAAAATCTGCGATTAACTACCCAGATTCGACCCAATCACATCTGTCATCACAAATCGTCGCCGTCGATGTAAGCCTTAAACCTTCTTTAACTTCGTCACTTGAATTCAGAGTCTGAACCCTACGATTTGCAGCCTCTTCTTGCAAATCAGCCATTCGAATCCTTTTGCCAGGACTAGGCATTTGCCGTTTAGGGGGATCCAAGGCTACCCAATTGAGCATTAGTTTGATTTAGCCGACGTTCAAGCGCAGCGGATGGATCCTGCTAACCAGCAAGTGAAGTTGAAACCTATCAGCGCTGTCTTTTTTGTGAAGTGGCTGACAGATTCTTTTCTCAGATCCCTACTAGCTTTTGTAGTGTGTGTATTGTATGGATAAATACTGGAGATTAATTGTCTTTACAGGGGACCATAGCGGGCGCCACGTGACGCTAGCCAGAAGAGACAGAGAAATCACTATTCTTCGTACGGGGACCACCATCCGGACGGCACTTCACCGCTAAGTTACTCAAGCAAAGCAACACCAGGGCCCGAGGAGCACGGTCCGCGGACCGCAGTCCGGATTTTACGTACTATGGTATTTGCCAAAAGTAATGTTAGCACGGCGCCAAGACGGCTTTAATGATACCGTTACAGAACTGTTACCTCAAAGTGAGATTATCATAGTCTAATCATCAGAATAAGTAAAACTTATAAATAACGGCCTGATATCATATACTGACAAATCCTTATAGATTGAAAAGATAGACAGCTTATAGGCGAAGAAATCGTGTAAAGACAAATCGAGAAGATGATATTACTAGTAGTAATGAAAATCAGCAGCGTCATGCTAACATTACTTTTGCTAGATATCATAGTAGTACTACTAGTAGTATTACGAGGGGAGGCACAAAATATTGTTAGGCTGGCTCTAGTAACGCCACGTAAAGATACAGTGACATATCAATGCGCTTACTGTTATAAGTATAAAGTGCCAAGAAGCTGTCTAACTAGAGCTAGCCTGCTTATGCAATACTGAATCTACATGCTATCAACACTTACCAACACACAAGCATCTCTTTAAGCAGTTTGTAGAGATAGAGTACAGGTATAACGCTGAAAGCAGCTGTCACGGCTTCTCGTCACTTATCATAGCTCCAGAGATTGTCGTTGTAACGCTCCTGTATCCAGGCTCGGATCCAATTCAAAAACGCATTGATTGTAGTGAGGTCATAGCGTTGAATTAGGGTGACAGGGTAGGCTGTGAGAGAGGCGTTTCGAGCCGATATTACTAGGGCCGGCCTAACAGCACCGATCCCCCCACCTACCATGGTACTAGTAAGCTGTCATACCCATACTGGTGCGGCCGGACAGGGCCTTCTTTCCTATACAGGCTTAGGCTCTTGGCGCCACACTCCCCACGATCAATGCATCCATCATCAGCACTAAGCCAATCATAAAGTATCTTAACAAAATGCATAAGAATACACTGTCTAATTTTGTGCCAAATCCATCATGTTGATAGATCAAGAGAGGATAAAGACTGTTTGATAGTCACTTTCAATTAAGAGCTTGGCATCTGACTGACTACACTATATAAGGAAGGTCTACCACGCCTATCGCCCGAGTAGTGCACGGAGGCGCCGCAAAGAGCGTCTAGCGCGCGGATCAAACCTTCAACAGTAATGATTGACACACCTTCGAGTTGATTTGTTAAAGCTCTTCGCCATCCACTTTTCAACACTTTTCAAGCTCGTCTTACTAGTATGAAGTTGAATTGGTTTAAGCGGCCAGCGGAAGATCATCCGATTCCCCATATCTACTACGCACGCTCTAGAACGCCTCTTCCGGCAGCTTTAGTGTGTACTTATTATCCCTCGATCACATGTGGCTAATCCCGCCGTCAATTCACAATCTCCGACGGACAATCGAGTAAGATTACAGTAGTGACTACTCGTCTGCTTATCTTACTACACATGTGCTGTGTGCTGTCGTAACAGCTGAGGCAAGCGAGGCATGGCCGTCGTACACTTTCCTCTATTAGGTGCCGCCAAAAGGTATGCCTAGGCACCGATCTATGAAATCTTAGCTAAAATAGTGCTTCAGCCAATAAAAAGGTATAACGCTGAAAGCAGCTGTCACGGCTTCTCGTCACTTATCATAGCTCCAGAGATTGTCGTTGTAAC
>QQTW01003807.1_pt1 | contig 11206 bp, 9 predicted proteins | sample 1904831 | NCBI WGS metagenome assembly QQTW01 (sample SAMN09435610, study PRJNA476489) | Subsurface metagenome, whole genome shotgun sequencing project.
ATGCGCCAGAAAGACGAAGCAGAGAAGAAGATTGCAGCGGCGAAAAAGAAGGCAACTGAAAGAGATGAAACTCGATACACCACTCCAGCCAGAGATCAAGGCACCCAAACGCCCTCCACTCTTGCTGAGTCTTTAGGCTGAACGGTCGAGAACTTGGAGCCCTTTATCATTCAGCTTGTTCTGAGTATACGTGAGGTGCCAGATCAGAACAATGCCCGTCTCGAGCTCCGGTTTGGCATGTTTACTTGCTATGGTATGAGGTCAGACTCTAGGTGCCATCTGAACGCATTTTACATGGAAGGAGACGGAAGCTTCAAGCATGTGGACGCGCAACACCAAAACATGATTCAGTCGGAAGAATCCTGAAAGGAAAATGCTTCTCACGGTGGAAGGGGAACATTATTGTCATCTCCAAAATCGCATCGCAGCCACTTTTGGGAGCCCCGCACATGCCAAGATAGAATTTTACTATACCTAAACTAGAACAAAATCAACACTCCACCAATTCTTTTGCGCGACAAGTCAACTTGTTCACATAATCCTGGAAATCGTGTCTCTTCCCAGTGTAATATCTCTTTTACATCATTACCGCCGAGATGTTAGATTGGTTAAGTAGTGATCAACGCGCCTCGTACACCGAATCGCCCCAGATCCTCGATGCGCCCGAAACCCCAGCTCCGCTCTTTGCTTATCGCGCTCTGAAAAGCGTGCTGTTTGGCTCCCACGACGACGAAGATGACATCGACAATGACAAAGAAAACATCCCATTGGAGACGCGTACGAGTCAAATTTTTGCCAATTCGCAGAAGAGTCTTCCCAAACCTAAGTCTTCAACTCCGCAAAGACCCACTCCGCGGCGCATGCTGTCACCGGTGAAGAGCATTCTACGTCCTCCTGGTACACCGACTCCACGCCGTCAAAACACCTCAGTCAAGTTCAAGGATGTCAAGCAAACATTGATGAATCTCAGCACGATCAGTGAGGGACAGGTATCTGAGAACAAAGCAAACTCGCAGATCTTGAAGCCTCCTGCGATCACGCCTTCAGAGTCTACACAATCAACGGAGAAAGCAGCAGCATTAGTGAAGAGACTACAGAGTCCTAATCTCGAATCGGAGCAAGACATGTATTACAATGTGAAGGAGATCGATGCATACATCGCAGCCACAGAGCGCGAAATGAAGAAGCTGGTACGCTACGGTCAACGAATGCGGGAATATGCGAGGTTGTCACAGAAAGAGAATGCCACGCTTCAGAGGGAATTAGAGAATTTCAGGAAAGAGAACGAGATTTTACGGTGCAGAGGAGGACCGCCCGTTAACCAAGAGAGAGCGGGAAAGACGTGTGAAAGTAATGGACTTTTCGATCTCTCCCCTCCAAAGCACGCTGCCAAATTGCAAACGGAGGCGGCCGAGAAGAAGCCAAGGAACCAGTCGTCACCGAAGGTGACCAACACCAAGACCAGAATTGAATGTATCTCGTCTCGACCCAATTCCACGCCACCTAAGCGACATATATCAAATTCGAGCGGTTGCCCAGCAGACAACCAAAGAGTGGCTTCGAGACTTCAATTACCTCCCGACAGACTGGCGGCGGCAAAGGCGAGGTTGCGTATGAAAAGTGAAGAGAGGAAGAAGGCCTTGAGCATGCATGATCAGATGCAAAAGGAAGACAATGGCTCAAGCCTTGTTGACTGGCAAGGCTTGTGAGACGTACAAAGCGCGGACAGTGCTGTCATTCAGGAATGTGTTCGGTCACTCTCACGCAGTTGTTTTTTTTCCTTCTCAAAAGGCCCCTAACGTTATGTTAGGTAATGGATATGAGGGAGACTTGATTAAAGCGGCATCATTAGATACTCGAATTATCGGTACAGGCATGTCCTGTCTTTTAGGAACGACAACGAGAAGTGTGTTCTAGTAAACTCACCTCTACATCTGAAACCGTCAGGAATTGAGAAATGAGATACATGGCACCTTCTTCTTTTTTTTCTTCTCTACGCACCCAATCACAAGAATATTCCCATCCAGCATATCAAGATCTCTCTGTCTTCAGGCTGCGTTGTTTCGTTCCTACTGCGAGGCTCGTCCGACCCTTGATCAAACGAGTGCGCTTCACCCCCATGGGCTCTGAACTCATATACACCACCAACCAAAATGGTGAAGCACACTTATATATAGTAAATACACAGGGAGATAGGCCAAGCACACCGTGTACAACTGGCTCTTCGCAACTTTCCTCGCTGACGACTAGATACACTGGAGCATTGTTGGTGGAGCAACTCAACCTGGCAGAATTTCGCAAAACGTTGTTCGGTCTCAGACAGCGAGAGCCGCAAATGGGGATTGACAGATGTATGGGCGGTCCCAACCAAGTACGTTGCGGGTTGTTAAGAGGGTTGATAGGGTTCTCGATGGATGTTTTCCGGTCCCGGCCGAACAGGTGTAGAGCTCTCTCTCTCTCTCTCTCTCTCTCTCTCTCTCTCTCTCTCTCTCTCTCTCTCTCTCCCTCCTTCCTTACGGCCAAGCGCAGGCTTGCAGTCGGATCGCGGTTCGGATGAGAATAGTACGCACAGAGATATTATTGACGTTCTTCAAGCTTCCTGCTGTCAGATAATTAGAAGAGGTTCCCAGATGGTTCCACGACGAAGGTATTGGGGTGGCCTGTTGGTCACGGCCGGGGATTTTGTCACAAGAGGTTTATTCTTACACTGCTTTTCTGCGAAAAGTATTGATTCTACAAAGGTCATGGACCTTATACGATACACTTCCTTTTGTAAATCTTTGGGCGGAGCAGATTCTGAAGCGCCTCCTGAAGCGCCTCCTTGTCCCTTCGCTTACGGTTGGGCGACAAGACCACCATTCTCCGCGATTCGGGGTTCGCTTCTTCTTTTCTTTCTAGTCCTATAGTGACAATTTCCCGTTTATGCCAGTTTTCATCTTGCCACTCTGCTACAGAGCCTCCGCCGGCCTATCCTCCGGCGTTGGGCTGGGCTCGTGACAGCACTCGATCTGTCTTCCACTTTGGGTGTTCTCCTATGTGCCTTTTTGTGCGATGCGATAGGACCACTGTATGCGGTCCTCGGATCTCTTGGCCTCAGGGCTGGCAGGTCTGTTGGTATTGTGGCCCGTTTCTAATTGATTAGATATGTTAGTAGCATTCGTCGCAGCCAACTGAGTGTCTAATCAGGGCCTTTTTGCTTGCATGCCAGTTGTTGTGAGGGGATCTTTTGCATCTGCTAGGGTGTCGGTGGCCATGGGATTAGTTGTAGTAGGGTGTGCTGGTGGATATCTCTGTCAAGTATCTGGCTTTGTATTTGTCCTTGGCTGTATGATGTATCGATACTGATGAGTTCATCACGAGGGCTCCAATCACAGAGGTCATGCTTGATGGATATCAACCTGCCATTTACTATGCCGGCTCGCTTGCTTTGGCTTCGTCTGATCTGGTGGCCTTAATGGGTCTGTAACGCAAACTCCCGAATCTGTATTCTGCTAACATCATGATGTTCTCCGTATTTATTTCGCTTGCAAGGACGGCCTCTGTAGATAATCCTCATATATCAGAAAGGAAAAGATGTTGTTGTTAACGTGTAATTGTTGGGGAGGGATAGTGATGAAGTTGTACTTCACTGGTTCCGGAATGCATGCTAATTGATGACTCATCCTATGGATGACAACCATTCATAATTTATACAATATCGTATTTATTTCTGACCACAAACCCAAATCAAAACGCGATGTCTGATGTTGAAGAAGAGGTGCATCCGAAAGCCCTCTGCCATCTTCCTTTCCCTTCTGTAACGAGATCACATATCCTCAAGTGCTCATATCAATCTTGGCAACCACAGTAGGTTATCTAAGTATCTTAACATAGTAGACGAACCTCAATTATCTAATGCATGAGAGCAGATTGCGCTCTCTAACTCCCAAAGCTCGCATTATCCCACTCAACGACGCATTCCTCGCCTACCTCCGCGCTGACGGAATCATCCTGCCGCCTGAGCCATCGACCTCTAGCGCTGATATTGATTCTGACAGCGGCTTCGGCACTGATTCAGACTCGGACGATGAAGTGGATCCTTCTGCTTCATGGCAGGAGCTTCACGCCAAAATCGGGTCCACCATTGCCGAACTAGGAGGTAAAGTGTTACCGAAGTTGAATTGGTCCGCCCCCAAAGACGCCACATGGATTTCGCCTTCAAACGACATGGAATGCCGGACGGCAAACGAAGTCTATCTGCTGCTGAAGAGCAGTGATTTTATCACTCACGATCTGGAGCAGGCTTTTGATGGATGCGTCGCTAGTGAAGAGCCAGTTCCGATTCCTTATGTGCTTGTATTAAGGAAGTCTTTTAACCTCAACCCTTCGCTGGAGTTTCGGTGTTTCGTCCGCAAACGCATACTAATTGCAATTACTCAGAGAGAGATGAATCACTTTGCGTTCTTGTCCGAGATGCGACCGAAATTGTTGCAGAGCATACAAACATTCCTACAAGATGACCTACTCGCTTCAGAATACTTCTCTGGTGCAGAGCTGGACAACTTCGTCTTCGATGTCTACATTCCGCCTCCCCATGATCGAGTGTGGCTAATTGACATCAATCCCTGGGCACCTCGAACCGATCCTTTGCTCTTTTCATGGTTGGAGCTCTTGACTATGCCAGGGCAAACCCCAGCAGCGAGTGTGGAGCGGATACAGGGGAAAGCAACAGAAGAGTGGCCCGACGATGAAGAGACAGAAGACATTCATGGACCAGAGTTCCGACTTGTGGGTCGTGACGATCCCGAGGCGTATCAATTCAGCTCGACCAAGTATAGTGCCCACAAGCTGCCGAAAGATGTTGTGGATGCTAGTATGGGGGGTGGGGGAAGTGGTGGTATGGAAGAAATGATGAGAGAATGGAAGAGAGCACTGGATAAACAAGTCCTGGAAGCTGACGAAGTCACCAACGATGAGGAGAAAGGGGGGACTAGCAGTTAAAGATCCAAGACTGCGTCAAGGCTCTCATCAGAAGTATCTTACCCCTGCCAGAAGACCTCGTTTCGAGTGCTTGCTCGTCAAGATTTTTCAGAGTCTCACATAGCTCTGTTCTAGAACTGTCCGGACACAACCGCGAGAGAATCTATCCCTCCTACCCAATGCCTCTTCTAGTGCATTTCAAGCCCAGATAAGGTTTGTCAATGGATATCATATTTTTCAGATAGCACTCGACGAGTGCGCATTTCAAATAACTCATTTAGCCACGAACCGAAAGCTCTGGTCTCAGAGACATTTGTCCTCTAATATCTAGTCGAGTTCCGGGCCATATCCGGTGCTTGAAGATGCGCCTCTGATGAGGATGCAACTTTTCCTCGTCTACTTAGAGCTCCGTCCCGGTTCCCTTTTACACGGTTCACACGGACATCAGAGCACTGAGGTACATTGCAGCTTTCCTCGTCGGAGAGTGGGTGCCAGTAGCCACACAGAAGCATCCCGCAGCAATCTTCAAGACATGCCAACGGATCACATCACATCCTTGGCCTTACATGACCCAGGCTCACTACGATGCTGATGAAAGGGGCCAGAACTTCCTTCCGACCAAGTATCAGCCTCGTCGAGTCATTAGAGGTCTTGCTTCTCGATTTATCTCTGGGACACGTCACACGGCCCCGTATGTGAAACGAAAGAGGGTTCCGGGCTTATTAAAAATGAGCATGTCTCTGCCTGTCGTAACCGGATTGTCACCTATACTCTTCACTACTTCAATTACCACCCTGGGACCGGCACTACCGATCGTAAATGCTAGTCCAATCCACCCGGTCCGCCATCACCTCTCGAAACATCTACGATTAGAGACTTTCATGTCACCTACCGTTCTCAATAGCGGGTCGACGGTTTCCGTTTCACCCTTCTCCAGCCCAAACAACAGTATCATGTCACTTTTGGCAGAGGATGTGGACACAGCAGAATGCAGTGGACAAACTGTACGACCGCAGATCTCCTGGGAGCAAGTCCTCCATTGATCACTGACCATGACTAGCTTCTCAAAGTCCATCACCTCCGCCTTCACTGCTGCCTGACACGAACTCGTCGCTCGATGCAGATGCAGACATCGGTATAGGCGTCCTCATCCTCCTGATATCTAGCATTTGATGCGTCACATTCTTGTTATGGAAGAGAAGACGACGATTACAAGCTCAAGCCGAGATAACCGAATAGAGAGAAAAGCCGCATTTAGCGGACACATCTGGTGTGTCAAGGACTGCAGGACGCACGACTGTGATACCAGTCGAAGACAGACACGAGCTCGAAGGCTCGTCGACTCCGCGGCTGTCTCCGAAGAGTCCCGCTGAGTTGAGTGCTGGACCATTCAGCAACAGACATGAGGTTGAGGATCGCCACAGATGAAGCATGCCATTCGCATCAGGCAGGGTATCCATCAAATCAAACAACGCAAATCGGGCCATTTGCTTCGTTTGACTAATATGGTTTGATGGACACACTGGTATCAGGTTACCACGAAATAGCCTAAGATTGTGGCACTCGTTAGAATGAACCTTTTCAAAAGACGAACTCACCGCTCAAGACGCAATAATCGGACCATGGTTTGGAGAAGAAGTCTAGCCGGAGCAACAGGCCACCCGCGGGATCTCACCCTCCCTGTCTTTATCTCAGTTCGAAGCCGCGACTTGCGAATATCATCTAGACTCAAACCAAGAATTGGAGAGATGACGGCGGGGTACTCTATCATCTCTCATATGTGGAGGTACTACACCGCATCTCAGCCGGCTGACCGTACGCTGTAGCTGTAACATGCTGTTGTTAAGAAGAATGGGGGCGGTAATTGACCACAGTCCACACCAGCGAAAAGGCCTGACGCAACGAAAACGCAGCCGAGAGAACAGCACCCATCCCCTTTGCACACGCCCAAGGGGTGGAGCCACGTAGATGGCCCTCCCCTTCCCGCCGTCGCCTGCACCAAGCTTGCTGAATCAGAAGTCCGCCCACACGAAGCGTTTAAGAGATCGGACAGAAGATATTTGTAGAGATATTGCAATGAATGAAGATGGGGGACAGCACTGATCGGCCCCGCAGATTTGTAATGGGGGACTACAGAAAGAGGGAAAGCAGCGGGTAGGATGGTGAAGGATTTGAAAATCATTTGGAGAGGTGGGGCGAGGAAGATGTAGGGAATGGGATAGACGAAAAGATTGTAGTTAAATTTACAGTGCGGAATTAGGAATTCTTTCCCTCGTGCACGAAAACCCACACGTACACTTCTGACCCGTTGACAATTGACATTGACAGTTGACAGCTTAGACACAGCCCACCTTTACAGTTCACCGCTTACGGAGTATGTTAAATAATGTATACATATCTATATATCTATATCTATACATATCTTCCATGGTAACACTGTATGCAAAACTCCCTCCCAGCTCCCAGCTCCCAGCTCCCAGCCCCCAGCCCTGAGGCTAAGTACCCTTGTCATGAGATGAGATGAGATGAGAAGAGAGACGGCCCTCCCCGCCGGAGTCCGGTCTGCCATCTGCCATCTGCCAAGTATCGACTGCGTCAAAGCCTAAAAGCAGATGCCAGAATCCAGAGACAAGGCCCAAGGGGTTTTGACCTTCCAACTTCCAACCTTCCAACTTGCAACTTACAAGGCCGTATAATATATCATATTATATATATTATATATAGGCCGTGTAGTTGTATACAGTTTCAATTTTCCGCAGCCCAAGGGCCAAGGGAAAGATGAAAGGGGAGCGGGAAAGGAGAGAAGGACTTCTGATTTCACGTTTCACGTTTCACGTATCACGGATCATGGAGGGAGAGAGCAAGCAGCTGGTGATGGCCTTGGCCTTCGCCTCTGCCTCTCGCGGTGTATATACTCGCACACACATACACACACACACACACACATACACAGAGAGACAGAGAGAGCACGAAAAGCTTCCAGCGCCATCCTCAACCAGCGCGAAGGAGATCGATCGAATCAGAGACTTGAAGATCCGAACACGAAGAAGAGACGTAAGACGGAAGACGTAAGACGGCTTTGGGAGGAATGGGGGACGGGGTTTTACCTACTATATAGTATAGTTAATCCGATTTCAAGGGAGATTGAAACTGGAACTGATAGTCGAAACCGATGTAAGTTGAAAGTCGTAAGTTGTAAGTTGAAAGAAGGGAGGAGGAGGAGGGAGGAAGGTGGCATTACTTCTTCCCTTCCCCTTTCCTTGCACTCTCTCTCTCCTTTCTCAACTTGATACTCGCGCCCCGGATTGTGAAAAAAAAAGACAAGAGCAGCTGCAGGGATGTGAAAAGAAGAAGAAGAAGAAAAAAGAAATATCCTTATCGCATCGCTGCGCTATCAGGGCGTTTGGAACTCGGGTAGTACATGTTATTTTGCGTCCAAGGGTTTCTATGATAGTAAGCACGATCTTTCCGGATACGGATACGGGGGGGGAAGGAGCTGGAAGCTGCAGGAAAAGACGCGGGTGGGCAATGGGGCATGGGCATAGCGGCTTTCCGTTTGGGTAACGGCATCGGAATGGAATGTGCTGTTCCGTCATTGCATCGCTGCCTAGGGCTGGGACCTAAGTAACTAAGTGCCATGTGTGTGAAAATACATTGCTAGCAAGCATAACGGCTGAGTCGGCAAACCCGCAGTTGGGAAAAACAGATGCTGCTGAGGAGGGGAGAGATGGGACGGGAGCGCTTGTGGATAGCAAATACACGCGCAGCTGGGAGTGGGGTGGAAGAGACTGGCGAATGGAGGTATATACAAGGTTGAAAGGTTCACTTGTGGCGGAATTGTATCGACCAGTCATGGTGGGAGGAGGTCGGTCCTTGTCTGCTGCAGGTTTCGAGAGAGAGAAATAAAGGAAAACGCTACAGGGTCGGTGCTCCATCGCGTGTAGAGCAGCTGCTTATATGTATGCATGTACGAAGACATGTGTAGGTAGCTGTGAGATATGTGCAGATGAAAGAAGAGATTACGTGATGAAACGTCATATCGATTTCCCCAACCAGCGGCAAAAGACCGTCGACTTAAGCGATGGACACGAAAGGGAGAGATGAGAATATTGATTGGATGACAACAATGAAGATCAAGAAGGGCAGTCCAACGCATGCGTCTGGTCAGACGAGGTAGAAGACAGGAGGACGCGTGCTACCATCCTGGCTATCTAGAGGGGTCTGGTGACTAGTAGTAGTTACTTCGAAGATAGTACTTGATAGCCGGCCCGAGGAGAGGCGCTCGGTTAATAAGTCGTTGGAGACGCTACCTGGTGTGCATGCACAACGAGCTGCAAGGGGGGGTTATACCGTATGTATAGATTCGAAGAGAGCGCGCATATGAGACACCATACGTTGACTTCAGGCGTAGCAGCAGCATCAGTGGCGCATCCCAGTCGATCGACTCAGAACAGGAACGAAGGCCCAGAGAGCACCTCACGCAAGAGGTCGCCCCAGGCCATCCATGCACAAGAACCGACTGGTGGTGTGTGAATCCTGGTCTGAACGAACGGAGGGGGCATCACAAGTGGTGCAAAAGGTTCCTTGAGCCAGGGAAGACAGCGAGTCTGCTTGCCATGCATGCATGGATGGATGATGATGACATGCAGGACTATGGTGTGATATGTATGCAAGTGGCATCTTCCGGGTTGGTCATATTCAGAAAGCAACCAGGAGACCGGGAGACTGGGAGGCAGAAGGGACAAGGGAGCCGGCTCCCTCGGAAGGGATGGATATTCAGCGCCTCCATATGCGTGTACGTGAGTGCGTATGCGCCAGAGCTGGAAGAGAAAAATCAGTGCTGCCGGGGAAACTGTATGACAAAGTCGGCAGAGAATGTCCGCCATGATCGGTTCCTCCATCCATCCGCATCCGCAACGACACCCACACACACAAACTGTCTCTCTTTTACTTGGGTGTCGTCAGCCTTACCAAGATCTGTGGCTTGACCCCCGGGCTAAGCACCGGGTAGATAAGGCTGCCCGGGTTAGACGGCAAGGAGGGAGATAGTAGCTTCTGCTGCAGTTGACCATGCAACCAAGGCAAAAGGAGATGTAGGCGCATCGGATGTAGGTCAGGGAACGTGCAGTATGTAGCACGTATCAATGTATCAATGGCGGGAACCGAGGAAACAGACACTGGCCCGAAAGGAGTTATTGGTACAACTATGCAGCAGGTATTAGTACATGGTAGTAGTACGTGGTATGTGGTATGCAAGCGCGGGAGGGAGGGAAGAGGGAAGCGGAGGGAAGGGAAGGGAAGGGAAGGGAGAGGCAGAAAGGGGAAAAGATCAGCGGGGGCCGCCACCGGCTCCATGATAGACAACTGTGCCACACATTCGCAATCTGCGTTCCGGCTTTCCAGCTCTCGGCCTGTACCTTTTTCATATTTTTTACCTTTTCATCTTTTGCCCTTCATGTTTTGCGTTTTGCGTGTTGCGTTTTGCGGGATTTCTTTGGTGACTATTACTTACGTAGTACCACGGGACCGGGACCGGGCAGAAGTATCGTGATAGCTCGGCGCTAGTAATTACGGTCCGGGGGGTTCCAATAATTCATAACAGCTCCCGGACAAGGTAAGTTAAGTAACTCAAGTCAGCCCCAAAATGTTAGGCGGTATGGGTATGTGGTATGTGGTATGCGGTATGCGGTATCCGTCCTGCCAGGCTGCTTCCTCCTGTAGGGGCATCAACGAAGAGAACCCGAAGCTTCTCAGAAAGATGTGTGGCCGTGTATGGAAGACTAGCCGCTCCTGGCACGCTGCTATGCATAGTTGAACATACTGCTGCGGTACTATGTACAATGTACAATGCACGACGTAGTATGTAGCAGGTAGTATGCAGTATGCAGTCATATGCAATATGTACTGTACTACCGAGTATGGTAGGGGCCAGGCGGGAACTTCCGCTCCCAAACCCATGCACACGGTACCGAACACCCATCACCCCATCACCCCATCACCCATCATCCATCACCCGTCACCCAGCAGCAATCAGTAATCGGCAATCAACAATCTGCATTCTGCACCCTGCAACCTGCAACCTGCGCGACATCCTCTCAGCTTGGCACGTCCGAAACCACTGCTGGGAAAGATTTGGAATATGGAGCATGTTCTAAGGAAACAACGTAAACAACGTGTGGCCAGCATATGTTCAACATTCGTGATCAAAAACATCGGAAAACGTAACGGAAAAGGAAGTGCAAGTATT
>QQTW01003808.1_pt1 | contig 11205 bp, 7 predicted proteins | sample 1904831 | NCBI WGS metagenome assembly QQTW01 (sample SAMN09435610, study PRJNA476489) | Subsurface metagenome, whole genome shotgun sequencing project.
AAACACGTAGTCAGCCAGGGGTCCAGCCAGCAACTGACCGAGCGCTGGAGTGAGTTGCGAGATCATAGGCTAGCAAAAACCCTACCCTGCAAATCAGGCTCCACCTTTGTTAACCAAATCGCCTGACCGGAACTGCCCATCAAAGGGAAATTAAGAGATGAGCAGAATTGAGCAGGAATCCAGATTAACGGCATCTGAGACAGACCAAAGATAATCTTGCTGAAACCAGCACCTATCATTCCCAGCAATAAGCCGTGTATCCGGCGGTGGGAACTGCTCCAGGCAGTTAAGAGCAACGCCCCAGTCACACCGCCTACTCCTGTCGCTGCTTCTAAGCTTGCTAAAATTTGGGCATTACCACCAGTGCGTGCCAAAATCATTGGTGAATAGAGTGAATCACCAATATCATGGGCAAACCTGAATAACGACACTAAGAGCAAGAGAGCTAGCAAGCTCTTGCGGGCGAAAATGTAGCGGAAGCCAAAGATAAGCTCCTGCTTAATGTCAGTACGGCTTTGGCGTTCTGCCTTAGAGACAGATGGTTGTGGGATGTTTACGACTAGTACTGTGCCGATCGCAATCATGAAGCTGAGCAGGTCGATGAGCAAAATACCAGTGAAGCCGATGAAAGGATAGAGAACACCTGCTAGCGCCGGTCCGACGATCTCGGAGCCGTAACTGAGTATAGAACCCATGCTGATAGCGCGAATATAGTGCTGCTTGGACACGAGCATCGGGATTGATACCCCGTATGCCAGAATTTGGATCTGACTAAAAAGACCGTTGATGGCGACAGTTAGGTAAATATGCCAGATTTGCAGATTGCCGCCAAGATGTAATAGCAAGATGGTGATTGTGGACAAACTGGCAGCTAAATCGCCCAACATAATCAGATGCTTGCGATTTGAGCGATCGACGATTATCCCAGAAAAAGGAGCGATCACCACACTTGGCGCGAGGAAAAAGAAACTCACCAAAGCCAATGCGGTTGCCGAGTGGGTGAGTTCCCACGCCCAAATCTCGATGGCAAAGACGGTCATCCGGCTGCCGATGCTTGAAATCATTTGACCGAGCCAGATCGTGATGAATGTGCCCACGGCAAAAAAATTTGAGTTTTAAAGTTTTAACGCCAGGAAAATTAAAAACATACACAACCTTTTGGGCTGGCTGGCATGATGTGTCATATTTAAAAGCACTTTAGTGAAAGTAAATGTGGGATTGAGCTGCACGCCCATCACTTGCATCACCTTTGCAATAGTTGCCAATAACACGAAAACCTCACCTGTCAGCGGCAAGTTTAGGATTAATATTTGTCGTTTCAATCCGGTTTTCTCACGTGCAATCGATTCACTCTGGTTATAGTTAGCCAACTAGTACACAAAGGCATAAAAAACTCGCCAGCCTTTTTACCTTGACAGCTGTGTATTCCGGTTGATTGTGGTGTGTCGAGGGCTAGCGAGTTTTTTCCGTCCTTCACCACTAGGAATTTATTGCGAATCTTTTTCAGCTATTCCCGTCAACTTACAACAATTTTTTACCAGTGTCAAGTCAGTATTAATACTGAATTAATTGATAATTTATGTCAAATATGGAGTGGGTGCGTCTTGCTGTTACTACCGTTAATTTTCAAACGGCGTAGCATGAAGCTCCCATGAAAAGAGTGTTTTAGCTGGCACCGCGCTGCGATCGGCACTCGTATCGATAGCTATGCAGTCACTCACGACCGTGCTTGGGAAAGTGAAATATTAAGAAACTTTTCTATTTTTTTGCTTGACAATAGCAAAAAACTTGTATTAAGGTTTGGGAGTGAGTAATTAAGAATCATTCTTAATTAACCCAGCGGAGTTCGAGCTAACGGCAAAATCAGTAAATGTGTTCTAGTGCTTGTAACTAGAGCTGTCTGGTTGCTGACAATGAGACAATTCAACAGATGTCTTCACAGTAGGATGCGGCTAGAAGATGCGATCGCTGATAGAGAGCGGGTCTATGCCGTTATCAAAGACTCAACCATTCACAAAAATGGCTTTCTGCAAGGCAGTCTTGCTTTTGGGCAAGCTAGGTGCAAGGCTTTCACGTTGCTGAGGTGTTTTGCTTCATGGATACTCTAAAGGCGATGGATACTCTGAAGGGAATACTTACCGAGTTAGGTATTCCAGAAGAGTTGCTTCATCAAGACACTTTACTGCGCCAGGATCTACAGCTTGACTCCATGGAGACAGTAGAAATTTCCCTGGGACTGAAACGTAAGCTGGGGATCAACGTGAAGCTTGAATCTCGCCAGGATATGACGTTAGCTCAAGTCTGTAGTCTGATCGAGGCAGCGAGGCTTGGCAGTTCTAAATGAGAGGAAAGTACAGCGCTCCTAGGGAACTGCAAATAGAAGGAAGTAGTAATGAAAACCGACCAACAGTACCTAAATGAGCGGGAAGACTTTACGAAGCAGAAGACTGAAACGTTATCCCCTGAAAGCGAAAGTACAGCCAGGGTCAAGGGAATTGGTATAGATATCATACCCATTTATAGAATTACCAAATTGATTGACCAATACGATCGCGAAACGTTGAATTTGTTGTTCACTCCTGGCGAGATCGACCGTTGCCAAGCAGCTAGTAATCCTCATCAGTCTTATGCAGTCTGCTTTGCCACCAAAGAAGCTGTGGGAAAAGCCCTAGGTACTGGATTAGCTGGCATTGGCTGGAATGAAATTGAAGCAAACATCACACATGGCAGGTTGACCATTCGTCTGTATGGGGAAGCAAGTATTCAGGCATCCAGATTAGGTGTACGGGAATGGCTAGCTACTTGGTCCCATTGGGATCAATATGTGCTGGTTCAAGTTTTGGCTCATTAAACCGTCAGGCTAAAAGGAAAGTTGGATGGGCAGTATTTCTGAACAATTACCCAGTGTCTTCAATGTTGCAGCCTACTTTTTAGAAGGCAACCTGGCGCAAGGACGTAGCGAAAAAGTCGCTTTTTACCATCAGAGGGAGACATACACTTACGCACAATTGAACAGTTTTGTCCGACGCACTGCCAGATTACTGTCCGAGCTTGGTCTGGGGTGGGAAAACCGGCTGGCAATTCTGTTGCCAGATACTCCGGAGTTTGTCTTTGCCTTCTGGGGTGCGATCTGGTTAGGTGTTGTGCCAGTTCCAATTAATACTGCTTGTACGGTTGATGACATCCAGTATATTCTGCAAGATTCACGCGCCAAGCTCTTGCTAACTACCCAGGAGTGGCAAGAGAAACTGACTCCCATCCAGTCTCAGTTCTTGCACCATGTTCTGCTTACAGATGGGGAAAACCCATTTGCATCCCTAATTAACCAGCGGGACGAACTGCTACCTTGCGCCGAAACATCTCGCGACGAACCAGCTTTCTGGCTTTACACCTCTGGTAGTACAGGCAGACCAAAAGGCGTGGTTCACCTGCACCAAAGTATGGTGGTTTGTGCAGAGCAGTACGGTAAAGCCACGCTGAGCTTGCACAAAGATGACATCACATACTCGGTCGCCAAGATGTCCTTTGCCTACGGTCTAGGGAATACCTTATATATGCCAATGGCGGTTGGTGCAGCCGCCGTTCTTTCTGATGCTAGTAACGCTTTTGACATCATTGCAGATATCCAGCGCTACCGACCTACAATTCTGTTTGGCATACCCAGCTCCTATGCCGCAATGGTTGCGGTGCATGAAATTGCTCCCCTAAATTCGTCCTCGTTGCGCCTATGTGTATCGGCAGCCGAGCAACTGCCCAAGACTATCTGGTACAAGTGGCGAGAAATTTACGGTCTGGAGATCTGTGAGGGCATCGGTACTACTGAGTTGCTACACATCTTTCTATCTAATGCACTAGGAGAATGCAAACCCGGCAGTTCTGGTCGTCCGATTCCAGGTTATGAGGTGCGAGTGGTTGATGAAAATGGTTTTCCCGTTGCCCTAGGGGAGATCGGCGATCTTCAGGTAGTTGGAGAGAGTTTAATGCTGGGGTACTGGAATCGGCTGCGGGAGACGCGGGAGGCGCTTTACGGCAAAGCTATGCGAACCGGAGATAAATACCTGAGAGACGCGGATGGCTATTTCTGGTTCATGGGACGTAAGGATGACTTCTTCAAGATAAACGGCATGTGGGTGTCGCCGTTTGAGATTGAAGATGTCTTGCTCCAGCACGAGTATGTTCTTGATGCCGCTGTGATGCCATCTAGCAATGGCAAACATTTGACCGAGATTGTCGCTTATGTAAGCCTTAAGCCCAGTTTTGAGAGAACTGCGGATTTGGAGGAGAGCATCCGCCAACTGGCTAAAAGAAAACTACCCCATTTTAAGGCTCCGAAAAAAATTTACTTTTTGGAAACACTACCCCGCACGCCAACTGGAAAAATTCATCGCCAATCATTGCGCCAGACTATCAATGTTTAACTACCTTTAGAAAGGCATTACCGGATGTACCAGGTAGCAAGTATCCTAAGTTATGAAGAAATGTTTGTGCCAGGTCAGAGGCAGCCTCTGATTCTATTACAGAATCTGCTGGATGCTGGGATCTTCTCAAATTATGTGATGTATCAAAGTGAAAATGAGGTTCGAATTGCTGGCAATGCCTTAGCTGAAATATCGGTAAGTACTGAAGCTGTCTCGTTCAAATGTCAGGAGCAGACGCGGTTAGAGGAGATCGCCGATCCACTCAAGCAAGTAGAATCTGCCTTGGCATCTTTGCCCATTGAAAATTGGACTGCTTACGGTTATGTAGGCTTTGACATAGCCCGCTTCTACTACCTCTACTCCAAAGCAATCCAGCAGCCACTTCTTTACTTTGTGGTGCCAGAAACTGAACTTTTCATCACTGCCAAGGGAGTACGCATCAGAAGCATCAAGCCGCTAGCAAAAGTGCGAGAAGCTTTAGCAGTTGATAGCCAATTAAAAGATTATGTACCGATACTCCCATTTATTGATTCCAGCGATAAAGAACACTATGAAAAACAGGTTGCTGCTCTCATTCAAGCGATTCAAAGTGGTCATTTACATAAAGCGATTATTTCCCGCTCCGTGAAAGTGAAAGGCAAAATGGATGTGCTGGGAACTTATGTCGTAGGAGTAAAAAGCAATAATTCAGCACGATCTTATTGTTTGCGTGTCGGAGATGTTTCTGCGGTAGGCTTCAGTCCTGAGATTTTGATGGAAGTCAGCGCTGATGGTTTCGTTGTGACGAATCCATTAGCAGGAACTAGACCAAGGGCTGACAATTTGGCAGAGGATGCAGTTCTAAAGAATGAATTATTCACTGATGCTAAAGAGGTAAAGGAACATGCACTTTCGATTTGGCTGGCGCAAAGTGAGATGGCATCAGTTTGTTTGCCAGAAACAGTGCAGATTTTTGACTTCATGCAGGTGAAGCAATACCGCTGCGTGCAGCATCTATCTTCTCGTGTAGGTGGTCAACTCTCTCCTGGAAAAACTTTGTGGGATGCTTTGAAAGTATTATTTCCTGGAATTACTGTGTCTGGAATTGACAAAGCCAGGGCTTTGGAATGGATTGATCGCCTGGAAGAAGAACCGAGAGGAATTTATGCTGGCGGTATTGGTTGGGTAGATAGCACTGGCGCAACAGATTTAGCGATCGCGATTCGCTCCGCCTACCAATACGGCGACTGTATTTATTTAAATGCTGGGGCAGGTATTGTGGCGGAATCCGTTCCCCAAAAAGAGTACATCGAGTCTGTCAACAAGATGAATACTATGTTGACCAATCTGGTACTGAAGTTTTGAGTAAGACTCGTTATATCTTGCTGCACGAGGACAACCATGAGAAATCATCCAGTAGGCATTCGCTCACTTGCAGTCAGCTTTCCCAGCATAATCCGTACAAACGATTATTGGCGAAAGACGTTTCCTGAGTTAGTTGCTCATGCCTCGCCAAAGAGAGCGAGGTTGCATAAACCTGCTGCATCCACCTTTGCCACGAATGGGCTTGATATCTGGTCACAAGAGGTAAAGCCATATCTGTCAGATCCCTTTCGGGGCAATGTCGAGCGGCGGGTGCTCGCCCCGGGCGAGTCGTCGCTGACGCTGGAGTCTCGTGCGGCACGGGAAGCTCTCGCCGCAGCAAAACTTGCTCCTGAGGAAGTCGAACTGGCGATCGTTACCTCGCTCTTTTCTGAGCAAATCGTACTTGGCAGTGCTGCCTACCTAGTCCGCGAACTAGAATTACGCTGCCCCGCATGGAATCTCGAATCAACTTGTTCGAGTGCTTTAGTAGCGCTACAGAACGCCTGTGCGCTGGTGCAAACGGGAGAGTATCGCAACGTGCTAGTGGTTGTCTCGCACATCGGATCTAACTCTGTTGATGAGGAAGATACCCTCTCGTGGTCGATGGGCGATGGTGCTGGAGCCTTCGTGATTGATGCGCTCAAAGCAAACCAGGGAATCCTTGGCACCAAAATCGTTCATACTGCCGCTACCTGTGGTGCCTATTTGCATGAAGCAACGGAGGCGCGGGGCAAACCTGGGATACGCACCAAAACAGGTGAGAATGCGAGCCTGCTGGCTGAAACATCTGTGGATTTCGTCCGTACATGTTGTGAAGGTGCTGTTGCTGCTGCTGGCTTGACTCTCGCTCAAATCGACTTTTTTGCTTTCAATACTCCCACTGCCTGGTATGCAAACGTCTGTACGCGGGCATTGGGCGTCGAGCCAGAGCGCACAATTAATCTCTACCCAAGGTATGCAAACATTGGGCCAGTACTACCCATTGCTAATCTGTACCATGCAGCCATTGAGGGCAAAATTCGCGAGAATGACCTAGTTCTTGTCTACACAAATGGTGCGGGTTCCACTGCTGCGGCTAGTGTGATGCGCTGGGGCAATGTGGCGCCAGGACCAGTCCCTGCTCCTCCCATCAGCGTTATTCAGGAGCAGGAAAGGAGTCATCAAGCAGAAACAGGCAGTCTTTCCAGAGAAACACTCCTCGCTGCCTACCCGGAAGAACGACAGCGGATGATGGAAACCTATCTTCTAGAATGGCTGGCTAGTTCGCTACAGCTTCCCTTAACCCAGCTCAACCCGCAGCAGTTTCTTGCCTTATTGCTTGACTCCTTAATGGCATTTGAACTTAGGAGGCGCATCGAGGTCGATCTACATGTGCAGGTGCCAATGGAGAAATTCTTTGGTGACAATACCATAGCCAAACTGGCTGAGATACTACTCAACCAATTAGTCTTGGCGAACCTAACTTCATCTGTTAGCACCAACGAAGAAGAAAAAGAAAGGGAAAAAATGAGTTTTTAAGCAGAAATTAGAGAGAAAATGCATAATCTCTCTCCCCTGCTTCCCCGCACCTGTAGACGCGTAGCGGCTTCCCGTAAGGTTAGCTCCTTTGCAGCCATAACGATAAGTATTTAACCAAAGACGATTTTCTGGCGGAAAACATGAATCTGCATTCACTCTTAACCGATCTCTCCCACAAAGGCGTCAAACTGTCTGCTAACGAAGATTCACTCTTAGTTGATGCGCCCAAAGGGGTGCTGACCCCAGAAGTGCGTAGTTCGTTGGCTGAGTATAAAGCAGAGATTCTCTTGTTGCTAAACCAGAGCGACATAGGTGCAAGTGCCGCTTCCCTACCAGTAATTGTGCCAGCGCCAGACCAACGCTACAAACCTTTTCCTCTCACTGACATGCAGCACGCCTTTTGGGTGGGTCGTAGTGGGGGATTAGAGCTAGGCAATGTTGCCAATCATGGCTACTACGAGATTGAATGTAACAACTTAGACTTGGAACGCTTGAATTGGGCGCTGCAAAAATTAATTGGGCGTCACGACATGCTGCGGGCTGTGGTGTTACCAGATGGTCAGCAGCAGATTTTGTCACAAGTACCGACCTATCAAATTGAGGTTTTAGACCTGAGATCACAGGGCGAGGCATCTGTAAACTCTCAGCTACAGGTAATTCGCGATCGCCTGTCCCATCAAGTGCTGCCAGCTGATAAGTGGCCCTTGTTTGAGTTTCGGGCAACACGTTTGGATGGGGAGTGCGTCCGGCTGCATATTAGTTACGATCTACAAATATTTGATGCCTGGAGTCTATTTCGGCTGTTTGATGAGTGGTTTCAACTGTACCAGAACCCTCAGGTGGAATTGCCACCCCTAGAACTTTCATTCCGGGACTACGTGCTGGCACAAGATCTGCAAGAGACAGAATTGTACAAGCGATCGCAAGAGTATTGGTTAAGCCGTTTAGACGCCTTTCCCCCGGCTCCTGACTTGCCCCTAGCTAAAAATCCCAGCGAGATTAAACAGCATCGGTGTCAGCGTTATGCTGGGCGACTACACCGCACCGACTGGCAACAGTTAAAGCATCAGGCTGCCCAAGCTGGTTTGACTCCCTCTGGAGTTTTGCTGGCTGCTTTTGCCGAAATCTTGACAACTTGGAGTAAAAGCCCTCAATTTACTATCAATTTAGCCCTATTTAATCGTCTGCTCCTACATCCTCAAGTCAACGACATCTTAGGAGACTTCTCCTCTGTAACACTGCTGACAGTAGACAATTCAGCAATGGATTCATTTACTAACCGTGCTGTCCGCCTCCAGAAACAACTGTGGCAGGATTTAGAACACCGCTACTTTAGTGGGGTGCGCGTGACGCGGGAACTGGCTCGCAAAAAAGGTACAGCTCCCAGCGCTATGCCAGTCATATTCACTAGCACTTTGGGCTTTAGTTCACTCGGTCAAGAAACCTTGACATTTAGTCATTTCGGAGAGTTGGTATACGGCATCAGCCAGGCGTCTCAGGCTTGGATGGATATTCAAGTCTGGGAGGAAAAGGAGGAATTGACGTTCAACTGGGATGTGGTCGAGGAACTCTTCCCTGAAGGTCTAATCGAAGATATGTTTGAGGCTTACTGCCGTTTCCTCAAACAACTAGCTACTTTGGAGGAGACTTGGGTTAAAACTACCCAACAACTAGTACCGCCTGCCCAATTAGTGCAGCGCGATGCCATCAATGCCACTACCGCGCCAGTTCCTGACGAACTGCTGCACGCTTTGTTTGCTGCGTCAGTGCAGGCTAGAGGAAGTGAGTGTGCTATCATTTCATCCGAGCGCTCCCTAACCTATCAAGAGTTGTACGAACGCTCCAATCAAGTTGGTCATAAGCTGCGGTCATTGGGGGTTTGTCCCAACCAACTGGTGGTCGTTGTCATGGAAAAGGGTTGGGAGCAAATTGTAGCAGTTATGGGTATTTTGGCTGCTGGTGCTGCCTATGTCCCCATCGATCCTATATTGCCTCAAGAGCGCTTTTTGTACCTACTAGAAGATAGTGAGGCTGAAATTGTTCTAACCCAATCTTGGCTAAATGAGAAACTTTCTTGGTCTGAGAACGTTCAGCGACTGTGCCTAGACAATGAAGACTTAGCTCAAGAGAGTAAGCAACCACTACAGCCAGTCCAAAAACCTGATGACTTGGCGTATGTTATCTATACCTCTGGTTCCACTGGCAAGCCCAAAGGGGTAATGATTACTCATCGCAACGTCGTTAATGTCGTTGTCCACACGAACCAGCGCTTTAACGTCGGTCCCCAAGACTCTATACTTGCTCTTACCTCTCTCGCTCACGATCTGTCTGCGTATGACATATTTGGTCTTTTGAGTGCTGGCGGTAGAATTATTATGCCCGATGCCTGTGCTGTTAAAAATCCAGGTCACTGGGCTGAGTTAATAATGCGGGAGCAGGTGACCCTATGGAATTCAGTACCAGCGATGATGGAGATGTTGGTGGATTATGTCGAGGGTCAATCTGGGGCGTTACCATCAAGCTTGCGTTTAGCAATTTTAGGTGGAGATTGGCTTCCAATTTCCCTTCCGAATCGGCTTAAAGCTTTAGTACCAGAAGTACAAGTACTTAGTATTGGCGGTCCAACCGAGACTACTATCTGGAATATCGGCTATTTAATAGAAGAGATTGACCCTGCTTGGAAGAGTATTCCATATGGTAAGCCTATAGCTAACTCAAAATACTATATCTTGAACGCAGCCTTAGAAGATTGTCCTATTTGGGTTCCTGGTCAGATGTACTGTGCCGGAGTGCAATTAGCCAAAGGCTACTGGCGGGATGAGGAAAAGACTAAAAGCAATTTCATTACTCATCCTCGCACGGGCGAACGTATTTACCGCACAGGAGATAATGGTCGCTATTTGCCGGATGGCAACATTGAGTTTTTGGGACGAGTAGATTTTCAGATCAAGATTCGGGGACACCGCGTTGAAGCAGGAGAAATTGAGGCAGCGTTGACACAGCATCCAGCAGTACAGGCAGCTGCGATCAAGGCAGTGGGCGAACAGAACTATAAAGAGGGTTTGGTTGCCTACGTAGTTGCCGACCAAAAAGCAGCACCTGCACCTGCACCTGAGGAACTGCGCCACTTCCTTAGTAGGAAGTTGCCAGAACATATGGTGCCATCAGCCTTTATATTCCTTGATGCTTTACCGTTGTCGGCGAATGGGAAAGTAGAGCGGCGATCGCTTCCTACTCCTGAAGGTTTGCTGCGGAACTTTGAAGTTAATTATGTAGCACCCCAAAATGATATTGAGCAAACTATTGCTACTATTTGGCAGAAAGTTTTAGACCTAGAAAAGGTGGGAGTAAATGATAACTTTTTTGAAGTTGGAGGTAATTCATTATTGCTAACGAAAATTTATAGCGAACTCAGAAAAACTCTCCCAAATGAAATACAATCTATATCAATAGTCGCTCTATTTAAATACTCGACTATTAGGTCTTTGGCTCATTACTTAAGCGCAAATCAAACAGCACCATCCTTACAACAGCAAAGTACTGAAGCGGATAAAGAATTAACAGAGGGGAAAAACCGTCTCAAGCAAAGGTACAAAAACTCGACTGCGCTGAGGTGATATCGTTACTAAAGCAATTTTTTCCTAGGTCGTACAAGCAGTTGTGGGCTGCCGACTTCTGCATTCCGATCATCCTGTAATTTCAAATGGTTTGATTGAATTAGAAACGCAGAATTGCCAGCTCTAACATTTTGGATTTTCTGGGCTGCATCGGTAGGAAGTTTCAGCTATAAAAGTGTAGCAGCCATAAAAATAAATGGGATACGATTCAAGGGCAATTTACCGTGATAAAAGTCTATGAAGTTTGAAATGAATGGCTTAGAAGTAGCGATTATTGGTATGGCAGGTCATTATTCTGGTTGCAAAAA
>QQTW01003809.1_pt1 | contig 11203 bp, 11 predicted proteins | sample 1904831 | NCBI WGS metagenome assembly QQTW01 (sample SAMN09435610, study PRJNA476489) | Subsurface metagenome, whole genome shotgun sequencing project.
TCCTCGAGTCTATGGGGGTCTTGCACGCTCCGCTATGCTGTTGCTGGCTACAAGCAGAATGAAGATAGAATGCAAAGTCGTCACGCAGGCTAATCCGCTAAAACTCCGTCATAATATGATGTGAGTAAGTCGTAAAGTTTGGTGACCGAGTCACCAGAAGTGGAAGCATCAGCTAAAGAAGACTTCGACCTACGAAAGACCCCTGTCAGCGCACACGCATGCACTGGCCGGAACAAGCTTACAATGTTCTTGACGGGCCTCCTGCACACTGGGCAGCTTGCTAGACGGTTCGCTGGGCGAGTACGGTCCGATCGATGGCGTGGAAAGCTCTGGTTGCTGCACCAACGGCAGATGCAGCAATGTCCTGCATCGACACTATCAGATCAAGCTCACACCAATCATCACCTAACGCTGCTCACCACATGGAAGTAGGGCGTGGTTGCTGATCTGTGCGAAGCATATCTTGCACTCCATTTTCAACGTCATGGATTCTTCGCTGACGGGCTGAGGGCGGGTCGCATCATTGTCGAGGTTTGCTCGTGGTTGCTCTGCTTCGCGGCGTGCTCCCTCTTGAGCCTGCGACCTATACCTCGCACGGAATTCTTCAAGGGTTTGAGGATCCGACCGGCCGGCGTCGTGGAAAGCCCCTGGCGCTCTGGATAATCCACTTTCCACTCTTGCGGCTGATGACGATGCTGTTTCTCGGAGCGAGGAGACTGGTGCTGGTTCCTGGCTTGCTGTGCTTTCTTCGCCCGGATACCCCAACATTACATTCTGCGAGATCGAGTAGCGATCTGTCGCGGATGCATGACGCAATAACGGGGCGCCAGGCTGGGCCTCTGAGCCGGGTTGAGAAGGCCGAGGCCGACGCCTATGACTTGCTCTATAAGAGTTGCTTCGCTGATCAGTAGATGGTATCGGAGAGAAGCCATCATGCGGGTGGAAAGGGTCTTCCGGGGTTAATGGTGGGTTCAATGGTGGAAACCCATAATTGTTGGGAGTGGAGAGGTTGGACGGCGCCATACCTCCTCCGCTGGACCTCCCAATTCCATGTAAGGGGTATCGCGGAGTCCAAACCGGACTGTGAGTCAGTGGCTGTCCAGCCGATGCCGCCACCGTATTGTTGTAGCTAGTCACGTAGTCCTGCTGCCCAGCCGCAGACGGGGCATGCCGTGGGAGCCCGAAATCTCGCCATAGCTGTGCCTCCCGAAGTTCTTGTTGCTGCCGGAGTGCTTGTTCATGCGTTGCTTGTTGTCGCCGTCTGATAATTGTATCGAGGTTGGAAAGTGCTGGTTCGCGCTCGTTCGAGTCTTCAAGACGGGCGATGGCAGCTCGTGCTATCGACTCATCCCGACCCAGACCCAAGATTAGCTGGCGGAGGACGTCATTATCGATCACTTGAAGCATGCAACAGGTGTACATAGAGGCATGTTGGAGCCATGAGCAGTTCGCTCTTCAGACGCATCACTCAGTGGGCCAGTTATGGCCAGACAATTACAGACCCAAAGCAAATCATAAGTGTAAACCGCTCGTCGTACTCTTCAGGTCGATCCAAGAATCATATGGCACGCGAACCCAAAAAAGATACAGTAGTGGCACACCAAAATACTTTTTATGCCACCCAAGCCCTTCCCTAGATGGTCGGAATCGATTGGGTATCCCAGAATTAAATCCAATTTCTCTAGTATCCATCACAACTCGATGTCTTATGTCAGGCTGGTCAATGAGAGCTGAAAAGTGATATATCGACGGAGGCTGACCGTCATCATTAGAGCATGCCATGGAATCTTCTGCTACCCTGCGTGTCTACTGCAGATTCCGTGCCAAGACCGCACCAAAATCGCACCGCAAAGGTTATTGACTCCCATTGCCCAATTTCAACCTCAGCGTCCCGTCCAGCATGGTTGTCCTGCAACATTTGCCAAAACAATAGCAGCAGCATTTGGTCCTTTCATATATTCACTGACTTTTGACGATATGCGCGTCTGGTCGTAAACCGAGAGCTGCTTACCCTCAATAGCGAGCTCATGACGCCCTTCTGCCGCTCACCATCTCGAAGACTAGATTTGCCATGACCCCCGGCGACCCTCTCTACCCAGCCTTCGATTGAGGTAGATTTCTTCACCCTGCCATTGACAACATAGCCTCACGGCAGGAGTTCTTGGAGCGCTCGCTTCTTCCTGGTTGGATGCGCGCAACGGACTCAACTTCGGAGGCAAGGTGGTTGGCGTGTCTGGTGCATGATTACGGCAGCTCGTTCTCTTCATGAAGATGGGGTGGCCTCAGTGCAACAACACGCTGGAAACCGCAAAACGTGCGCACAGTTTCTATGCAAGGAAAAGGCAAGCGCTGACCTATGCCTAGTTACCGAAGAACAGGTCTGGCATGGCATGACATTCCAGCATTTCGGCCTCATTCTATCGGCACTATTCGGCCTAATAGCGGTACTCGTGTCCTGTTACCTGATCTGGCGGCACGCGACGCACTACCTGAAGCCTTGGGAGCAGAGACAGTGAGTCCGGTCCACAGTCTGGAATATTGCTACATGCTAATGAGGTCGCAGCATAATCCGAGTCCTATTCATGGTCCCTATTTACGCAATAATCTCGTTTCTTTCTTATGTGTTCTATTACCACGCCATCTACTTTGAAGTCGTCAGGGACTGCTACGAAGCCTTCGCTATTGCGAGTTTCTTCGCCCTGCTATGCCACTATATCGCGCCGGATCTCCACAATCAAAAAGAATATTTTCGAGGGATCAAGCCAAGATCTTGGGTGTGGCCGCTTAATTGGGCAGCCAGATGTTGCCCTAAGCTGTGGACGACGCCGAGGAGCGGTTTGACATGGTTCAACGTGAGAATAGATATGCTTCACACCAGGTCGCTTGTTCTGACGGCGCTGTAGATAATCTACTTTGGCGTCTTCCAGTACTGCTTCATCAGGGTGCTGATGACCACCGTTGCAGTGATTACGGAAGCAGCTGGTCGCTACTGTCTCAAGTCGCTCAACCCTGCATTTGCGCACGTCTGGGTATGTAAGACAGTTTTCGTACATGATGGAAAACACCCGAAACGAACGGCTAACCTCCAGAAGGTGATGTTCTTCGAAGCTGGCTGCGTCACCATAGCAATGTACTGCCTTATCCAGTTCTACGTCCAGCTCAAAGACGACCTAGCCGAGCATCGACCCCTGCTCAAAGTCGCCGCTATCAAACTGGTCGTTTTCCTTTCTTTCTGGCAAAACATCATGATCTCCTTTCTTACTTCTGCCGGTGCTATCAAAGCTTCCGACCGCTTCCAAGAGCCTGATATACGTATCGGGATCCCTGCCCTACTGCTTTGCATCGAAATGGCCATCTTCTCTGTCTTCCATCTCTTCGCATTCCCATGGCAGGTGTACGACATCCGTCGCTCAGCCATTGTTGCATCCGAGTCCGCGCCTGGCTTTCTCCCAGACCCGAAGACTGCCTATCTTGGCGGCCCGTTTGGCACTAAAGCTCTGCTGGATGCCTTCAACCCGTGGGACCTAATAAAAGCCATCGGCCGTGGCTTCAGATGGTTCGTAGTCGGCCGCCGGAGACGCGAAGAAGACATCAGCTATCGATCCTATAAGATATCCCGTCCAGTGAATGTGACCTCTTCGAATGATGTGGGCGCCGACGGGCCTCCTATCCCCAGCGTCCCGTTCACGCCGGGTGGCCGTAGCAAGCAGGGCCGTTATCGCCAATTACACCACGGCGATTTCGAAGATGACGACAGAAGGCTACTTGCCCATCAACAAGCGGTACCATTGTCGGATAGCGCAAACGTTTACCCCAGACCTGGGATGCGGCTACCGGACGATCGAGAGCGCGGAGAAGGCCTTTACGATAGCCCAGCACATCACATAGCACCCACAAACCACCCGAGACAAACACCCAACCCCTACGATCGTCCTCCTTACCCCGACTCCCACCACCAGCATGAACTTGGCATCATTGACCCCACTGCGAACCAAGATATTGCGTACCACGGTGCTTCCATTGCCCCATCTCCACATCAACACCAACAACTCCACAATGCCCGCCACTCATTCGCCTCATTTGACACGAATAACGACGACAACGACTGGGCTGACTGGTCTGGCGCGCATGGCCCGCATAATCAATCCGATGTCGCAAGGCTGAGCGCTGAACATATTGATCGAGCTCGACTGAGCGCGGAACAGGAGGCGAGGAGCCGACGAGGAAGCGAAGAGCCGCATCCGCACCTGTCGGCAGGGTCGGCAACGGAGAGGGGGAAAAGCCCGAGCGAGTTGTGGCGAGGGATGCAAGGGCATGGCCGACATAGCAGTGGGGAGCATTGATTGTTTCTGGGTTCACTAATTGGAATCATCGTTGGCTAGCCGCGGCGTTCTGGAATAGGGGCTAAAACGGTATATCCACCGGGCGTGATATTGTGTGCTCTCTTCACGACGAGGAATGGAACGAGGTGATGGGATATGGTCTATCCCACTTGGATTGGTCGTGAGGTGGATCGGGGTGGCATCTACCTTTTTTGGGAGGAACCTCCTGATCTGTGGCTGAGAAAAGGAAAGGCTGGGCGGCACCAGAGTCCTAACCTCGGGGGCCGGATTGCTTGCTCCTCGAACTACATCGTAGATGAAAGTGATACGAGAGGAACAGCTCTGCTGCAATCGGATCCTCAATTCCATGCTCTAATGGTACATCATCCGCAGCTGAAGACGCTGATCGACAATCGACCTGATCCTGAGCCTTGCTGACCCTGCCCTCATGGATTTTAGTACAACGTTAGCATTGCAAGATTCTTTTCCAATCCAAAAAGCCTTCCCCGACCAGGTTTGCCTTGCCCACCACCCGATCAACGCCTGTCCCTACGATAATCCCCGCGGTACTCGCCACGATCATTCCCCCGATACCCTCCACCGCGGCCTCCCCTCCCTCTGTAACCCCCTCCGCCCCTTCCCCGCATCCCGAACTCCGGTCCTCGATCCACCAGCAGCCCCTCCTCGAACGTATACCGCCTCATCTCTTCCCCACCTCTCCCCCCGCCGCGACCTTCGGCTAACATGTCGAGTCGCTTGTCCGCTGTCCGCCTAGGGACGGGAAGGTAGTAGAGTTTCGGTTTCGCGGCCGTGGAGCGAAACAGATCGTCCAGGGCTTGGAAGCCTCGTGCTTTGTCCATGGGTGGCCGCTGCTGCTGCGGGCGATCTGGATTCAAATCGCGGACACGAGGGCCGGAAGGCGCGCCTTTGACACCGACTCCGGTTTCTACACTCGGTCGCGGCAAGGGCGCATGCGCGCCGCCTCTTGGACCGCCGGTGTTCGATCCTACTTCTTGCAGATAGGCTTTGACTCCGTCGTTTTCGTTCTCGTAGATGACCTCCCATCTCTTCCTTCCCGCGGCGGCCCTCCCGCCCTTGTCACCCTCGTTCTCCACCTCAATCCACTTCTCTAGCTTCTCCTCGGGGACGAAGTCTACCCAGAGCGGTTTTCGGTTTTTCTCGTCCGGCCAGATGCGGTCGTGCAGGCCGGTGCGGACGCGGGATGCGGCCGCAACGGAGGAGAAGCGGACTAGGCAGTGAGTGCGAATGGAGTCATGATGAAAGGTTGCGATCGTGGTAGGATCCGGGGAGGTGGAGGAGGAAGTGGCGAGGGAAAGGAGATGGTCGCGTAAGTTGTCCACGTGGAGGGGACGGAGGATATTACGGATGTAGAGGGCGGTAGTTGCGGGATGGAGTGCGGGGGTTACTGTACGATCGAGGGGGTCTGTTGTCGGAGCCGGGGAGGTATCGCGGCGGGTTAATGGGGGGAGAATGTTCTTGAAGCGTGCATCGGAGGGGGACCGTTTTGCGGGTGACTCCTGCGGGGCTGTAGATGGTCCTGTGGGTTCTGTGGATTCTGGAGCCTGTCGGGATGGTTCTTTTTCTGGCTCCTGTGAGGCTTCCTTCAGAGTTTCGGCAGCGGCTATGTCCGCAGGGACATCTTCGGCTGGTATTTCTGTGGGTGGAGTTCTACCGTCCACCTCCGTCTTTTGATGCTCAGGCGCATCTGTCACAACCACATCCTCGGTCTGAGTTGGTTGTTGTGCTTGCGGAGGTTCCTTTGCCGGCGCACTGGGTTCTGGAATTGCATCGACCTCTTCCATGCTCGTGTCTTCGGGTAATTGTACATGAGGCATGGCATCCTCAAGCCTGGCTTTCTTCGCGACAGATGCGGAGGATGGAAGAGGGGTGGTACTCCTGCGCTTTCGCTTCTTCATGTCCTCAAGCGCTTCTTCGCCATTCAGAGAGTCTTCTCGAAGTAGTGTGATTGCGACCCCATTCTCGGCAGGCTTTACCGGGTCAACTGTAAGGGTTGGTGACGGATTGAGTGGACGCTCGGTTTGTGCTACTTCCTCGCTTGGCGTGGCTTCTAGGGCCTCTTGTATCCTTACAGATACATTGGCTGCGTTTGCTTGTGCCGGCTCCTCGGAGTCATCCTCCTGCGATCCATCCAGCTGTGCAGAGATAGACATAGGCTTAGCCGATGATTCGCTATTCGCTTTGGGGTCCGTATTGGCGAGATCGTTAGCAGGTGGCGACGTGGGTTTATCGCCGCCTTCCTTGTCAGACGTAGCATCCTGTACTGGATGTTGTTCTTCTGCTACCGCCAAAGGCGGCGCGTTCTCTTCTAGGTCATGGCTTTCGGAAGATTCAGGTTTGGGGTCTTCGGTGGAAGGGATTTCTGCTGTCGGTTGTTCGTCGGCTTCATTCAGGCGCTGAATCAAGGCAGCCTAACGGAAGTCAGCATACTGCATGGCCTAAAGTTGGAAAGTTTGGCCTACCTTCAGACCTGTCTTTGGTAATCCGCGTTTGGTAAGTTCTTCGCGTAGCTTTGCGACGGTCAGCTTCTCGAATTCGGTCATAGCCTCGCGAAGGAGTAAAGTGACCGATTTGTGAGTGAGTTGATGATCTTGATGGTGAGAGCATAGAGCATGTGACTTAGGTGGGATACTCAATCGGTGTACAAAAGGAGTGGATTGATAACATGGAATGTTTGAAGTTTAGGAGGTGATCACCCTCACGGACCGATCAGGACTAGCCAAAAGTTCTGTTAAACAGGGCTTAGCGTACTTTATGAACTGCCAAGGACGCATACCCCGGATCGACAGCGCTAAAGTAAGGATACCTCATAAGCCTCCGTACGTAATATAACATCAATCTTTGTGCATGGGATTCTACTGCATCTTTCACTGCATCGACCATCGATGGTAGAGACCCCTCCTGCGTTCGAAAGTGTGGTATTGTGCAATTGAAGTCGCATTGGCACCGACGTATCCTCTCCGTGCTAGTCCCCTGACCCTTGGCTATCAAATGACGATCACCGCGGTCTGGTCAACAAGCTAACGGTAGCACGAAGAACACCAAGATCCTATAGCCGGCACCACCGGTCCAACGATCCTATCATGTCAATGCAGACTAATGGAACGCCGGCGCCCTATCCGCAGTACTCCACGTATGCCTGCGCCGTGTGCAAACGAAGAAAGAGAAAATGTTCCATGGAGCTACCTGAGTGCAGAAGCTGTACCAGGTAATTTCTTAATAGCAATACTTGAACCTCAGACCATGCACTTACCAAATACAAATGCAGTAGGCAACAGCAATGCGAATACAAGTATGCCATCCCCCCCTAATCTCGGTGCCCCTACGCTCTGCCTTCGAAGCTCAGACAAGCATAGGCCACCTACGTCCACTTCAGTGCACTCTGCAAGTCCGGCGGCACTGCAGCATGTTGCTCCTAAGAAAACTCCAGTCATCTCGACACCAACACCCTCTGCTTTCCCAGCGGATTATTTCCTCGACAACTTCTCCTTCCAGTGCCGCCAAGGCCAAATCCCGTTACAGATCGTTACGATCTCGAATACCCTGCTTGACTTTACTCAGGAACCTCGATTGATTGCGAGGCTTTACTTCGAACGCGTCCATTCCTTCTTCCCTTTCATCTCGAACAAGAATTTCTATGGGCATTTCCCGCCAGCTTATGCACCACCGAACCCCATCTCGACCATCTTGATCGCTTGTATGAAGCTCGTCAGCTGGTCGCCAAAGGATGATCCTACCAAGGATCCCAAATCACCGTCTTATTTTGTTATCAAGCGGACGCTTGTCGAGACCGACATTGCCGGAGTGTGGTCCTTGCAGCTACTGCAAGCGACGATCCTTCTCTCCTTGTATGAAATGGGCCATGCCATCTATCCAGCGGCTTACGTCTCGGTCGGTGCTTGCATACGATACGCACTTGCGTTGGGCATCAACGAGTCTTTGACAGTGAATTTCAACAGTCCGGGGGTCATGCCCCTAGAGCAGGAGGAGAAGAGACGTGCATGGTGGGCAGTCCTTATCCTGGACAGGTAAGCCTTACTACCAGCTTCGATGATCTCATACCTTGAGACCAAATTGACAACTATCAGATTTGTTAACATTGGATACCCGAAGAGGCCGCTTATGACCCAAGATCCTGCGCCTGATGCTATTCTGCCGACGGATGATACGGTCTTCGACCAAGGAGTAAGTCCACTTCCGTCCCGACCGCTCGTCGACGAAGAGTGACTGACTCATTGACTCCTTGAAGGCCGTCACCTTGGATCAGCTATACACGGTGTCCTCCCCCACGGAGCCTGGCCTGAGCCCTTTCGCCAAGCTGGCTCAAGCCGCATACCTGCTAGGATGCGTTTTCCGTCACATCTGTGACTTGAGAGTCGACCCGATGCACCAGGAGGAAGGGATGCAGCTAAGCGGTCAAGTCCAGAGGCTTCTCGAAGTTCTGTCAACTGAGAGCGAAATGAGTGCTGCTACGGCCATATGCTCAAGGTGAGGATCGATCACCTAAACTACCATTTGGTTCTGACCTGGCGACCAAGTGCCTTGATAACACTTCACGACCCAAATGCCGCAAATACCCATCCGGCCTATCTAGGTTTCGCCAAAGGATTACTACAGCCGGTAGTTGAGGAGCCACCGCAGAGTGTGAGAGACTTCCTTGCCGCCAACATTGACTATCAAGCGCATCCTTCGCCTCTCCTGGGACACTGGATCTATCAAGCCGGGACGGTTTTGCTACGACTCAACGCTCAAACGGGGGAAGACTTTGGGAAAGTAGAGTACGTGACCCAAAGACTCGAAGCTTTGGGTCAAAGATGGCTATCTGCTGGTATGTGGCTGGATTTTGGGACGCAAGAACCGACTAACCTCTTAACAGCTGCGTACCTGCACATCTTGACCGGCTCCTGAATGCTCCATGCACTCTGACAGAAAGCGCAGCCTCCATGAGACCTGGCAATGCCTTCAACATTGCCGTTTAGCATTGATACCCCAAGTTTGTTCCGTGTGCATGATGGTCGTGTTTCTGGTTGAGTGAATGCCCATTGTTGCATGTCGGTGACTGTCCTCGACTGACAAAGCTTACACAGAACTAAATGACTGTCTTTCGAGAGCGGCTCGAACCTCTTGAATGTTTTGGTGTTGTTCAGGATACCCCAACAGACGACATGTTTTCGATGTGTATTCAAGCAAGCCCATGTTACCATACCATGGCTTTTGGGGTTGTATTCTGTGAAGATTCAACTACGTTGATATTCCGATGAGGAGGAGAAGTACCTACCCTTAAGAAGGTAGCTTCCGTTTCCTTCCTCGCTACTGTTATTGCATTAGAAGCCACGCCGAGATGAGTGTACACGTCGGAAGGGAATCTTCAAGTTGGTTAAGTGCTGTGCGAGTGCTAAGTACTGCCCGTACTCCTTTGATCGAACACGCACGTCTCGTTGAACTTCGCAGGTTAGCGATAGACTGCAGAATCCCTGTCAGCATACGACGGCAGGTGGATCAATCGGCCCGCGTGGGACTTGGCAAGATGCGAGTCCTCCCCGGCTGCTGTCCCTTGGCACCAGAGATTCTTTCTGTTACAGCCCTGTGTATGTGGCCTCCAAGCCATCCATCTCTTCGAAGAAGACAGAATTCCTGGTCGTAGTTGACCGACTCCCACTCATTTTACTCCGTCATGGGTGGCCAGCAAGTTGTACTACCTAGACAACGCTTCAATTGGGATAGATCGCAAAGCCGGTATCTTTTCCGCCCTACACGCGACAAGCATAGACTTCTTCGGCGCAAGTCGCAGAGTCATCTCGCATCCAACGTTCTAAAGGGACCAAGTTCGTCTTCCGAGAAAGATGACATATAAAAGAGTCTTTTTTTGGAGGAGTGGTGGAGGAAGGCTGAAAAGCAGCTTTTTGAAGGACCAATTGGAAAGAACATACGAATCCACTCGTGGAAGGCGGATCGAATGATACAGGCGTGGTGAATTCAAACCTATGAACATAGTGTCGATTCCAACAGCGAAGTAGAGAGCCTAATCCAGCAAACAGCGGGCTATGAATACCGACCTCTGCTGAGTACAACCTCTTGATTGCGTCCTTTGACGTCGCCATATAAAGCTCGCTATGCTCCTCTCGAAGGGTGGCTCGTACATGGCACTGGTGTACCTAGGCCTAGTTGCCTTCAGCTGCTTGCTTGTCATAATCACGCCTCTGAGGCCGGCCAAACCTCAATACACGGCACGACTCCAAAGCAATGACACAACTGACGGGACTACGACCGTAATCATTGGCATCTTGACCGCAAGAGAACAGAGCAATGCCCATGATAATCATATCACTACCGATGACTCTGATTCTTATTCACAAGACGAGACCGCTAGCAAACACACCAACATTGACGCGTACACCAGGTTTCAAGAGGACCTTCTTCCTCTAGCAAACTATTCCTACACCCATTGGGAGGTGTTGGGAAGAAAAGATATGCACTTCAGGTCAAGTTGTGGTTATAGGTACGTCTTCCTCTTCAATCCAAGGTCGTTTTAGGTTCGCGAACGATAGCGCTACAGAAGTCGGCTTTCGTACCCAGACGACAGAGCTGGAAACTCAGCGGGCAGCGAGATGACTGACTCCAGTGCACGAGTAGGGAAGGGGTAAACTTTGCTATCAAAGCCAATGGCAACGGAGGCGAAGATCCCATCCCGGATTGGATTCGCGCGGAGCCTTGGTACAGTACTAGGACAAAAGTCTCCGACGCGACACGCGATTTACGCGCCAAATTTAAGAGACACCCTCCACACCCTCTTTTCTTTCTACTACCACGCCATGCAACGTATACTATTAGCCCCAATTTCT
>QQTW01003810.1_pt1 | contig 11202 bp, 9 predicted proteins | sample 1904831 | NCBI WGS metagenome assembly QQTW01 (sample SAMN09435610, study PRJNA476489) | Subsurface metagenome, whole genome shotgun sequencing project.
ACGCGCAAGCAACCCCGCCCGGAAGAACCAATGGATATCGATCCGCAGGTAAGAATAGTTGCTCAACCTGGGGGAGTAATGATTTTTTCTGCCGCGCAGATGCACTCCACAGTACCGAATACTTCTGGGAGTACGCGCTTTAGCATCGATTTTCGTACCGTGCATCTTGATGATGTAGTTGCCAAACGCGGTGCGCCAAACGTTGATTCTGCTTGTACGGGAACGACGATGAGAGATTACTTGCGCGGTGAGGATTTGACTCATATCCCAGAAAAAATAGTTGCGCTTTACGATGGCAAACCGCCAATTGCCGACGATGTGCTGATTTTCCAACCGCCAGTTTTAAATAGTTAAGCTAGTTTATAGGCGATCGCATCAATACTTTTTGGTAACTCATGGCAATGAAAAACTACAATATTCAAAGTGCGATCGGCTTGATTCCTGCGGCAGGCGAGGGAACGCGCATTGCTCCATTGCCTGGTAGCAAAGAGTTGTATCCGATTGGCTTTCGCGTAGCACCAGATGGTAGCTTGCGCCCGAAAGTAGTTTGCCATTACTTACTAGAAAGTATGCGCCTAGCGGGTATTCGTCGGGCATACGCTTTATTGCGGAGTGGTAAGTGGGATATTCCTACTTATTTGGGTGATGGTTCGATTGTAGATATGAATTTGGGCTATTTGATTGTTGATTCGCTCTATGGCGTTCCTTATACATTGGATCGCGCTTACGATTTCGTGCAAGATGCGGTTGTTACTTTAGGTTTCCCTGATATTATTTTTCACCCCCAAAATGCTTTTGTGCGATTGCTAGGTCATCTCAGCGATAGCGAAGCAGATTTGGTTTTGGGTGTTGTGCCTTTTGACAAGCCTCATAAAGGCGGGATGGTTGATTTTGATGCGAATGGCTGCGTTAACCTTGTAGTAGATAAGCCGCAGCAAAGCACTTTGCGTTATAGCTGGTGTACGGCAGCTTGGATACCGAGTTTTACAGAGTTTTTACACCAACACTTAGCTAATCTGCCAATTGTGCCATCGGAGGAAGTTTTAATTAACGATGTGATTCAATCGGCAATTGATAGTGGTTTAAAGGTAGAGGTGGAAGTATTTGAAAATGGCAGTTTTCTTGATATTGGCACTCCTGAAGACTTAGTTCGTGCAGTGCGCGATGCAGCAAAAGAACATAATAATTTTTAATTAGGATAAAAATGATTTTAGATAATGTAAAAACTCTAAGTTTTGAACCCAACCAAGCTGACGATATTGGGCAGAGAATGTATCGATTGATAACAAAATTGTATCCAATTTGCCGCAGTATTACGGGGGATGGATTTCGAGAGACTTTAAATATTATTAAAGATTATATTTCTCTAGAAATTCATGAAGTGCCTACAGGAACAGAGGTATATGACTGGACTGTACCAAAGGAATGGAATATTAAAGATGCTTACATTAAAAATTCTCAAGGTGAAAAGATTATAGACTTCAAAAAGTCTAATCTGCACGTTGTCAACTATAGCGTCCCCGTTCGTCAAAAAATGTCTTTGGATGAATTAAAGGGACATTTATATACATTGCCCGATTACCCAGATTGGATTCCTTATCGCACGACTTATTACAAAGAAAACTGGGGTTTTTGTTTAACTCACAAACAATACTTGGAATTACCAGCAGGGGAATACGAAGTAGTTATTGATTCCTCCTTAGAAGCGGGTCATTTAACCTATGGAGAGTATTTTATTGCCGGAGAAACGACAGAAGAAGTTTTAATATCTTGCCATAGCTGTCATCCTTCTTTATGTAATGATAATCTATCAGGAATATCTGTGGCAGTGTTTTTAGCTCAATATTTGAGCAACTTACCCCTGCGTTATTCTTACCGATTTTTATTTATTCCGGGGACAATTGGCTCGATTACTTGGCTGTGTCGTAATGAAGCTCAAGTTAATAATATTAAACATGGTTTAGTGCTAACTTGTGTAGGCGATGAGGGAAAATTTACTTATAAACGGAGTCGCCAAGCTAAAGCAGATATTGACAAGATTTCTGAATATGTACTGGCTTGTTCTGGTAAAGAATACGAAATAATTGATTTCTTTCCCTACGGCTATGACGAACGGCAATATTGTTCGCCCGGTTTTAATTTGGCAGTAGGTTGTTTTATGAAGTCGCCCCATGGAAGTTTCCCTGAGTATCACACCTCCGCCGATAACTTGGAATTTGTGAAACCAGAGTATGTATACGATTCTTATGTTCAATGCTTATCGATTTTACAGATATTAGAAAACAATCAAATCTACTTAAACCAAAATCCTAAATGTGAACCTAGATTAGGCAAAAGAGGTTTGTATCGAGCCGTAGGCGGACAAGCAGAAGAAGCCCTAGATGAATTAGCAATTCTATGGGTGCTAAATTTGGCTGATGGCGAACATAGTTTATTAGATATGGCGCAAAGATCGAGAATGGCTTTTAATGTCATTAGTAAAGCAGCTAAAGCTTTGTTAAAACACGATTTATTAAAGGAAATAAGAGCGTAATGACGGCAACAACATTAAAAGAAAAGATTGCAGTTGTTACAGGCGCAAGTAGTGGAATTGGCAGAGCGATCGCGCTTGGTTTGGCAGCAGAAGGCGCAAAACTAGGCCTCGTAGGGCGAAATTTAGTCAATTTAGAGCAAACAGCTAGTATTGCCAAAAAAACTAGCTCCTGCGCTCTGAGCTACAGCGCAGACTTGACAGTAGATGCAGAAATAACTGAGCTAAAAACTCGCATTCAAAAAGATTTTGGCAGTGGTATAGATATTTTAGTTCACTGTGCGGGCGCGTATGTGCCAGGAAAAATGGCAACAGCTAATATTGCCGACCTCGATTTGCAGTACCGCGCTAACGTCCGCGCTCCTTACTTATTGACTCAAGTATTGTTACCTATGCTGCTATCCCAGCAAGGGCAAGTAGTCTTTATAAACTCTAGCGTGATTATGCGTCCGGCAGGCAAAGCCGGGCAATTTGCCGCCACTCAGCACGCCTTAAAAGCGATCGCCGATAGCCTCAGAGAAGAAGTAAATGCCGAGCAAGTACGCGTTTTGAGCGTATATCCAGGACGAACAGCGACTCCAAGACAAGCAAATATTCATGCAATAGAGGGTAAAGTATATCAAAGCGATCGTTTGCTACAGGCGCAAGATGTCGCCCTTATAGTAGTAAATGCTTTAAGTATGCCCAGAACTGCGGAAGTAACAGATATCAAGCTTAGACCGTTTCAAAAAACTTGAACTATTAGTAAATACCAAACTCTAACAATCAATTTCTCTTGATGCTAAAGTAAAAGACACCTACATTAAAAACTTACAAATTCCAAGAAGCGCTTTAGCCAAATAGTTTTGCCCTCACCATCATGGGTAAATAGTTCAAGATTGCATCTACAAATATTTTCTAAAACTTTATATATATGAGTGTCAGTAGTTCTTCCGTTAGCACCAATCCAAGTGCGCCACCATTATATGCTTGGATAGCAATTTCGGGACTAACAATTTTTTCTGCTGTAGCTGTTTTGGCGGGAGCCGGGGGAATCTTACGCTTGCTCTTTCCCCTAGGCTCTCTAATTGTTGGCTTATTTTTGTATGGTAGGTATCCTACCATCTATATCGGCTTTACTTGGTGGCTTTGGTTTGTTACCCCTTGGCTGCGTCGCGTTATAGATTATCGGAGCGGTTGGGATGGTAGCGGGGTAATTTTGACTGCGCCATTTTTAGTTACCCTAATTACCCTAATTACCTTTGTTCAATACCTCCCTCGGTCTTATCGCATGGGGGGATTGCCGATTGTAATTACAATTATCGGGGTGGTTTACGGATTTTTGATAGGTACGATCAAAAATCCCCTAGCAGTATCTTTAAGAGCGCTGTTGGACTGGCTAACCCCACTTGTTTTTGGTTTTCATCTATTTGTAAATTGGCGAAACTATCCTAAATATCGGCAGAATTTCCAAGATACGTTCACCTGGGGACTGCTAATTACTGGAATTTATGGCATTGTGCAGTATTTAGTAGCACCAGAGTGGGATAGGTTTTGGATTGTTCAAACTAAGTTATTAACTAATGGCACGCCAGAGCCGTTGGGTATTCGAGTATTTAGTACGATGAATTCTCCAGGCCCTTTTGCTAACGTGCTGTTAGCCGGATTGCTGATATTACTTACTAACGATAATCTTTTGCGCGTTCCTGCTTCAGCCGTAGCCTATTTGGCTTTTTTACTATCTTTAATCCGCTCGGCTTGGATCGGCTGGTTTCTTGGGATCTTTAGCCTTTTTAGTTCATTAAAGCCGCGATTGCAGATGCAGTTGTTTGTAACTATTATTGTCATGGCTTTGTGCGTAGTCCCATTGACAACGATTGAGCCATTTGCAGAAATTATTAATTCTCGGCTAGAATCTTTTACTAATCTTAAAAAAGATACTAGTTTTAACGAACGGGCAGCGCTTTACGAAAGAAATGTCAACCTTGCCTTTTCTAGTGGTTTGGGCAATGGCATCGGTAGTAAATACTTCGTAAATGAAAAAGGTCTTCTTCAAGAGCTAACGCTAGATAGCGGCATTTTGGATGTATTTTTTACTTTAGGTTGGTTTGGTGCTGTCCCATACCTGGGGGGGCTAATCATGGCTATGTATAGTTTGCTTACAAGTCCTGAAGGGCGCTTTGATACCTTTGCTAGCGCAGCTCGCGCCATCACCTTGGGCATTTTGATTCAGATGCTAGGTGGTAATGTCATGCTGGCACTTTCTGGGGTGCTTTTTTGGAGCTTTTTGGGTCTGGGGATGGCAGCGAGCAAATATCATCAGCACGAACGATTGTTGAAAAAAAAGTAAATTTTTTAAACAATTAACTAGCCCAAATTACCGCTTGTTCCCATCCTAAACCCTGACGAACGATCGCCGGAGTATCTTGGGTGAGGTCAATAATCGTAGAAACGCGATCGCTTAGTTCTTCAGAGCCATCCTCAATAATGACATCTACTAGCTTTTCTAGGCGATCGAATAGTTCAAAACGAGAAATATTGATTTCGGCAGGCATACTTGCTCGGTCTTCGGTTGTTAAATGAGCAGAAGTGGAAACAATGGGATTTTCTAAAGCCTGCAATAAAGTCAAACATATTTTGTTATCGGGAACGCGAATGCCTGTAGTTTTGCGTTTGGGATTGAGGACTAAGCGCGGGACTAATTTTGTGGCGGGTAGCAAAAATGTGTAAGGGCCGGGAATTAAATGTTTCATAATCCGGTAAGCATTATCGCTAACTACGGCATAGGTAGCGACCTTAGAAAGAGAGGGACATAAAAAAGTTAGCGGTTTGTCATTCGATAGCTGCTTAATTTGCCGCACTCGTTCTACCGCAGACTTAACATTAAGATCGCAACCGATCGCATAAACAGTATCGCTGGGATAAAGCATAACTGCGCCCGACTTCAGTTGCTTAATAATTTGTTCGATGCTGCGCTGTTGGGGATTATCGGGATGAAGATTGAAGAAAGTCGCCATAATAAATGTGTTAATTCTTAAAAATGCCCCTTTTGTATGAAACTAGCCTATTTAGAATGTCCGACGGGGATTGCGGGTGATATGTGCTTGGGTGCGATCGCCGACTTGGGAGTTCCTGTAGACTATTTGAGTGCAAAGCTGAACGGGCTGGGTATTGCCCAAGATTACCAGTTACGGGTAGAGAGCGTCCATCGTCAAGGACAAAGGGCAACTAAAATTCATGTAGATTTAACTTCTCATCCTCACCACGAGCGACATTTGCCGGAAATTGAAATGCAAATTATTGATGCCCAACTGCCTCCCCAAGCGGAAGCTTGGAGTTTGGCGGTGTTTCGGCGTTTAGCAGAGGCAGAAGGGGCGGTACATGGAATAGAAAGTAATCGCGTCCATTTTCATGAGGTGGGGGCAATAGATGCCATTGTGGATATTGTCGGGACTTGCTTGGGTTTGGATTGGTTGGGAATTGAAAAACTATATTGTTCGCCCTTACCTACGGGAGGGGGTATAGTCCGCGCCGCCCACGGGCAGCTATCTGTTCCCGTTCCCGCCGTTTTGAAGCTGTGGGAGATGCGTCAGTGTCCAATTTATAGTAATGGGATTGAGAAGGAATTAGTCACGCCTACGGGGGCTGCGATCGCAACTACTTTAGCTACAGATTTTGGTTCGCCGCCGACAATGACATTGCACCAAGTAGGACTAGGTGCAGGTTCTATAGATTTACCTATTCCCAATATTTTGCGTTTGTGGGTAGGAGAAACGACCCCGAAAATTGACTCTAGCCCTGCCCTTGAGACGGTAGCGGTACTAGAAACTCAAATTGACGATTTGAGTCCCCAGGCGATCGGTTACGTGTTTGAGGCTTTGTTTAAGGCGGGTGCAGCTGATGTTTTTACTCAAGCTATTGGCATGAAAAAGTCACGTTTGGGAACTTTACTAACAGTTATTTGCCAACCGGAAAAAGTACCAGATTGCGAAGCAATTATTTTTAGAGAAACTACTACTTTGGGCATTCGCCACTCTCGGCAGCAACGCACAATTTTAGAGCGAGAAATTCAACAAGTTAATACTATTTATGGTCTAGTGCGCGTTAAAGTGGCGTGGGTAGAAAAAGGAGCAATTTCTAACGTCCAACCAGAGTATGAAGATTGCGCCGAATTAGCTAGAAAACATCAAGTTTCTTGGCGAGAAATTCATCGAATAGCTTTGCAAAACTGGTATCTACAAAAAAATAGCCTGTAGTTACACATAATAAAAAGCCAGGATGTTTCCTGACTTTTATTTAATCTACTTTAGCTGTAAGCAAACGGACTTCTTACTCTAATCAACAGCGTCTTTAACTGCATTCCCGGCTTTGTCCAAATTCTGCTTTGTACCTTTAGCAGCTTGATTTAATTTGTTTTGCAGGAAATTACCAGTTTTTTCTACATTTGTTTGAGTATCGTCAACTAAATTTCTGCCTGCGGACTTAGTATTGTCGGCAGCTTTATCAATGTTTCTTCTTGCGTCTCTAGTCAACTCTCTAGTATCGGGGGTATTTGCCTTGATATTTTCTTTAGCATTTTCCGCCGCTCTATTAACACCTTTAGTTGCATCTAAAGTATTGTCTTTCACATTTTCCGAACCGCGCTTTGTGCCTCTAGCTAAATCATCCGCCGTACCTTGAATTTTCTCCTTAGCACCTTCAGCGTTGTCTCTTAAATTTTTGCCGAAATCTTCCGCATTTTCGCCTTTTTTGTCTAAAATACGCTTGGTATTACCTGTTAGGCTTCCAGTTTGGTCAATAACATTGCGCTCGGCATTTTCTTTCAAAGCTGCGGCTTTGTTGGCTATACCACGTTCAGCTTCTTCGGCTCTAGGATCTAAATCGCTAAAGTCATTCATTGTGCCTTTTTGAAAGCGGTTAGTTGTCGCTTCATTAGGAACCTCTGGTCTAGGGTTTTTACCCGATGTTAGTTCTTTATCTGGTTGTACGCCAGAGGGAACATTTGGTCTATTATTTGGGGTTGTAGCTTGGACGCTGTTGCAAGCAGTATTAAACACTAGCAAAGCTCCGGCTAAAAAAGTCAGAATTATTTGACTTAGTTTAGCTTTTTTAACCCAATTGATTAGTTTATTCATAACCGTACTCCGTTGTTTTGAGTGAATTAAATCCTTAACTAGCTATTGCCCCAATAAAATCAATAAACTCTTGCTCAACTGAGGCAACAGATAGATGCTTACTTATGTAAAGCAGGGTTGCTTTGAAATTCTGGTCTTCTTCCCGCTTCATCAGATTTATCTTTGACAAAACCCGCAGCTTCCTTAAAGGCATCCGTTGCAGCTTCTACCCGATTTTCTACTCGTTCGCCTAAGTCTGCATTCCGTTGATTTAGACCGCCTATTTTAGGCTCAGTGAAATCTTTGTTAGTTTTAATTGGTAACTCTGTTTCTTTTTCTGCTCTACCTGCAGGTGTTTCCGCACCGGGATAAAGAATATCGTTTGCAGCTATAAGTGTTGAGTTATCTACTAAATTAGATTGTTGACCTTTAGCATTTGTCTTACTAACTTTGGGGTCAGTAGACATTTTTAAATTTGTATATTTGTCACCACCACCTTTATAAGGGTTATTTGCTCCCCCAGCTTGGACGGGTGGATTATTTGGGTTCGCACCTTGGGTATTTGCTGAATTACAAGCAGTGCTAATTATTAGCAATACACCTGCTAAAAATACTGTTAAAACTTGGCGTAACCGTAGTTTTTTGAAAAAAGCAGTTAACTTGTTCACAAATTCCTCCTTGTAGCTTTTAAGACAAATACGCGGTAAATTTAACTTTTAAATACGCTTAACACTTGTAAAAATGCGATCGCATTAAAAAAGCAATTTTGGCGTTACCTGCTTAAATTAGCTGATAATTAACCAACAATCGCTAACAATAACAATTCAATTGCGATCGCTACCTCTAGCCAAGGTCACATTCTTATTTGCTCCACCTAACGCCTGTTATCTAACTCTAGAGAGATTTACAAGCTCTCCCATTGATAGGTTTATTTATGGTTTGGGCAAGGCAAAAACAATTTTTTAACTAAAAGAAAAGTTTTACTAACTTTTGGTACAAATTGCATCAAACTGGCAAGAAGTAGCTGTAAGTAATATAGAAGCCTATTGCATACTAAAATTAGGCGATCGCTTGATATTGCCTTGCTGGCAATTAATTTTTAGTTGTGGAAATTTATAGCCTAAGTTTGTCATGTACAGTCTTAACCAACTTGGCGTTGTTTCAGAAATTTGCCAACAAAGTAAAGTTGGTAAGCTCCTGCCATCGGCTCTTTACGTCCATATTTCTGCTTTGTCCAGTCTAGACCCACGGTTGCAAAGCTATGAGGAGAGAGCCAAATTTGCGCGGGAACAACAAAGTGTAAATATTATTAAATTCAGCACCGATAAATTCAAAATTTCTTACTTGTTTTATCCTGAATTTGACAGCGCTCCTCATCCCGCCTTGCAAGCAAGTATTATCGTGGATTTGCAAACTCTAGAAACGAGCTACCGAGACTACCGTAACTCCGATAATCCACCAATATTGCACCGCAAAGAAACCTTTGTAACTCCCGATTATCCGCTTTACGAGGAATTTGCGGCTTTGACTCGCCTTGAACTTGCTTTCGGGCTGTTAAGTAATTCTACGGCAATTGGAACGCGAGTTTTGTGGGAGCAACGTCTAGAGTCCCAAGGATTTGAATTGCAAGGACACAAGTTAATTGCGCGTCCAGAGGGGTCTACGGGAGCTTCTCGCCGCATCGATCGCCATAAAGCCGCGATCGCCCGAAATGAATTGTCCCGCCCGGTGCGCCTGGCGCTTGAGGCTAATTTATTTAGTCCAGAAACTACTTTTTTTGATTACGGTTGTGGGTACGGCGGCGATATTAGCTGTATTGCCAAACAGGGTTACAGCAGTACGGGATGGGATCCTTACTACTCTCCAGATACTCCCCGCGTAGCCGCAGATATTGTTAATTTGGGGTATGTGATCAATGTTATTGAAGACACCAAAGAACGCCGGGAAGCCTTGATTCAAGCCTGGGAATTGACGCGCCAGGTGTTGATTGTATCAGCGCAAGTATTAATTAGCGATCGCACTAGAGGACAAATAGCTTACGGCGATGGTGTAGTTACCCGGCGAAATACTTTTCAAAAGTATTACGAACAAGAAGAACTAAAAATTTATATCGAACAGGTACTAGGAGTTGAAGCAATCCCCGTAGCTTTGGGGATTTATTTTGTATTTCAAGATCCCGCTCAAGCGCAGAGTTTCCGCGCCTCTCGCTATCGTTCCCGCGCCACTACGCCGAGAATTCGCGTACCTAGCAAGCGGTTTGAAGATTACCAAGAGTTGCTTGCTCCTTTAATGGATTTTATTAGCGATCGCGGACGATTGCCTGTTAAAGGCGAAATTACGCAACAATCCCAATTATTAGCGGAGTTTGGTAGTTTTAAACGGGCTTTTCAAGTAATTCTCCAAGCAACGGATGCTTTGGAATGGGAAGCAATTTCTCAAAAACGCCGCCAAGACTTATTAGTTTATTTTGCTTTGAGTAAGTTTAACCGTCGCCCAAAACTGACAGATTTAAAACCTTACGTCCAAGAAGATGTCAAAGCTTTGTTTGGGAGTTACAAGCAAGCAATTCTTAGCGCGGATGAGATGCTGTTTAGCATTGGGAACTTGGATATTATTGCCCAATGCTGTAAAGAGAGCGAGGTTGGTAGAAAGCTGCCTAATTCTTTAACAATTCATGTTTCTAGCCTAGAATCTCTCCATCCCCTACTACGCCTTTACGAAGGCTGCGCTAGTCGGACTATTGGACGTTTGGATTCGGCTAATGTCATTAAATTTCATACCAAAGTGCCAAAAATTTCTTACTACTTTTATCCAAATTTTGACGCTGAACCTCATCCTATTTTGGCGGCTAGTCTGCAAATAGATTTACGAGATTTACACGCTTTTTATACAGACTATGACGGCGATTTCAATCCCCCAGTATTGCATCAAAAAGATACATTAGTTACTTGCGACTACCCGCAGTATGCTAAGTTTGCTAAATTAAGCGATCGCGAGCAAGATTGGGGATTATTAGATAATTGGCAGGAAATTAAACGGTTGCAAGGTTGGCAAAAATGTCTAATAGAGCATTGTGCTACAATTGAAAACTATCAGTTGCGATGGCGCAAGGATGCCGATCCCTACAAGTTAAAGTTACTCCGTTCGGCGATCGATAAAAAGAGAGCAAATAGCAAAAAGTTTTTTAATACTTAGCAAGTTCAATCCAAGATTCTATACCTTTTTTTGTGGGCGTTCCGCTAGGGGTAAATGTCCAAATATCCTGCTTGTGCTGGAACCCGTAACTAATATGAATCGGCTTTGACGCACCATAATAGTAGAGAGAATCAAAAGATAAATGCGATCGCAATATCCAATCTACAATGCAATTACTTTTTATATCTACAATCAAAAAATCACAAGCAGCACCCAATCTTTCACAATAATATTCCCCATTTTTTTTGACTTCATAAGCCATATGTTGATCTCTAGTAGGATCGATACGACCATTTTTAATACCTGTAACTGGATCTTTTTTGTCTAAGTGTTTTTTCAAGTCTGGAGAACAAAATCCATAAGTTAGCTGAAATTTATCTTTAC